>JACCEA012094955.1_pt1 | contig 15841 bp, 21 predicted proteins | sample 7449851 | NCBI WGS metagenome assembly JACCEA01 (sample SAMN15323453, study PRJNA562643) | freshwater metagenome | isolation source: river surface water | place: USA:Blue River Watershed | collected 2017-08-18 | reverse complement strand
ATATATTTATATAAACAACCTTTAGAATCAATAAAATGATTAGATAAATTTTTAGGTGCATTATCAAATGTCTTTAATAATTTTTTGTGGCTTTTATAATATTCAGTATCTAATTCAATAACACCATCACAACAGTATGTATTTTTTAATGCAATTCCTTCGATTAGTTCTTGATATTCTTTAACTTTTAATTCCAATTCTTGAATCCTATTTTTCAAAGATTCAATTTCATTATTTTCAGTTTGAGTAGCAAAGTTAGACATGATTTTTTTATAATAATTAATAATCTTTATTATCAAGATTATTAAAAATCAATTTTTTTATAAATCTAAATTTAATTTATTATTTTTAGTATCATAATTTAATACATTTAATCCTCTTAGATAATATAAACCATTATAATTATCGTCTTTAGTTTTTATTTCAATAATTGTAGAATCAATATTTCTAAGATTAACTAATGAATCTTTAGTTTTGCCAATAGGAAAACTATAATAATAACAGAATACATCATCACCAACATATTCTTTAATTACATCAACAATATCATTTGGTAAAGAATAATTTATAAAATATTTACTAGAAAATAATAGACTTTTCTTTTTCAAATTTTTATAAATAATCATATTTTTGTCAATATTTTGTGCGGAATATCCATTATATCTTATTGCAAAATTAATTATTGGACTAAATGTATTGATATATATATTATTGCAGATTAAATTTGAATAAACTTTATTAATTTTATTTAATTCATATGTTTCATATTGATAAATATTATATTTAGTAGGAAATAATAAATGTGCATCATTAAAATAATATATTTCATTAATTAGTAAATTATAATTAAAATTTTTTGTGCTATTTAATCTAAAAGTTAAATATGGTATTTTATATGTTGGTATTTCAAAATTATTTTCAACAAAAATACCTAGTTTATCTCTAGAAAAGATATTTTGATTTATTTTTATATAATATTCATCATCAATAATTCTAATATTTTCTATAGATAAAAAGAATGGAATATTCCATAATAATATAGATTCACCACAAAAAATATCAAAAGATTCTATCCAATTTATATTAATTTTATCGATAATTATTGTATCAATAATTGTACTACCCATAACTCTAGGTATTACTTCTTGAATATTAGTACGATAATATAATATATGATCACTTGAACCATATATACTTTTTATTGGACTGTTCTCATTTGCTAACATTTGCATAAAAGTGTCGGACATAATTATTAATATAAATAATTATGTTTTTATATTGTAAAAATGAAAGGATTACTATTCATTTTATCAATAAGATTTTTATAAATATTTTCCAATTTATTTTTATGGGTCATAATTCTTACTCTTTCTTTTTTAATTGGATATAGATTAGATATATTAGGAATATTAAAAGTATTATTAAATATATTTATGTTGTCAAAGAAATCTTCATATTTAACACAATAAATATTATAATTTTTATTTTGTTTATTAGTATAGTTATTATAAAATTCTTCTATTTTATATAAATCTTCTTTTTTATTAATTACATCATTAAAATCTATATATCTATCAATTTGAATATTATATAAATGTCTCTTAACTTGAAATTGACTATATATTGAATTAATAGGATTTCTATATAAATATATCACATAATATTTTTTAACTTGTTCTTCTGGTATAATAGTATTATTAAAATGTTCTGGATGTGCTTTTTTGTTTATATTATTTTCTAATCCAACATATGTTAATTTATCAGGTGGATTACGAGAATGAATATGATATGTTTTACCAAAATTAGCAAGATATTTAACAATCATCCATGAACCACAACCACCAAAACTACAAACATAAAATATTTTATTTTTATCATAATATTCTGAATTAACATATTCTAATGGATTCATTAATATATAAAATATTTAATAAAAATTGAAACTAATATAATATAAATAGTAATGGATTAATTATATTATATTATAAATGGAAAGAAAGAAATTAGTTATTCAAAATAATAAAACAAAAATAGATGAATTATTAAAACAATGTAATGATAATTATTGTATAAATTTAGATAATTGTCAAAAATTATTAGAAGAACATACTGAATTTATAAAAATAATTAGGTCAATAAATATATTTGAGATTTATAAATGGAAACATTTGATTAATGAATATAAATTATTGAAATGCAAGATTAATAAAGATAATAAAATAATAAGTGAAATTGCAACTATTTATGGAAATACAATAACATATTATACAAATGAACAATCAGAAAATATTAATGAAAGTATTCATACTTATGAAAAATTAAGAGAACATATTATTACAAATTTTACTTTTTTAAGACATGAACATTTACATTTATCAAATTTTATTAAAAATATAAAAAAAAAAGATAATTATATTTTGATTGAAAATGAAGATGAAGATATTAAAAATATAGTAAAACAATTATATGATATTAATAATAAAATTAAAGAAATTAATAAAAAGTCTGGAATAGTAAAAAGAAGAAAGGCTTTTTATATTATGAAATATAATATGAGTTAATTTAGAGTAATAATTTCAATAAATAAATATGGAATATAATTTTAATGAATTTATTGGGATAGAAACATTATCTCATGAATATAAAGAATTTACATTTAATCAATCTGGTATTAATTTAGATAATAATCAAGCATTTGAATATTGTAAGAATAATATATTTGAGTTTAATGACCAAGTTATAGATAATTTATTTAAATATATAGAAAATAATATTAAAAAATATGCATGTGGATTTCATAATTCTAATATTGTAGGTAATTTTTTTATAGGAATTAATGATTATGGATTTGTTAAAGGAATTCCATATAATGGTATTCTTCCTAAAGATATTATTATTTATAAAATATATGATACATTAAATGAGATTATACCATTTTATGATTTTAGAAATAATATTGAAATTAATTTTTTTAAAGTAAGAAAACCTACTAGACCCAAAGAAAAAAATCATTCAAAAGTTAGAGAATATATTATTGAGAAAAATAAATATAATAAAGAATATAATAATTATTTACAAAGAGATAAATTATGGTTTAATAAATTAAATTATTATAATAGAAAATTAGTAACATTAGCAAATGATCCAATATCAAGACAATTATTAATAAATTATATAGAAAAATTTGATAAAGATTGTTCAGTTATTAAATTATTATTAACTGATTATAAAATGCCATATCATGACCATAGAGATATATTAATATTAAAAGAAGAATATGATAATCCATATTATTGGATTACAAGATGGAAAGATGAAATGATTACTATAATTCGGACTCAACGAGAACAATTTAATTATGATAATGCATTTAATAGTATCCCAATTAATTTATTATCAAATGTTTCTGAAATGATACCATATTGGATGAATAATAATGATAATATGAATTTATATGTTATTCATATTAAATTTAATAAACCAAAAAATAATAATAACAATAAATTATCTTATTATGACAACAAAAATAAATATATTTGTTGCTATAGAACTATATTAACTAATGGAGACCCTGTATGTTTACCTTATTTATAATTTTTGATTAAATATCAAAAAACCTTATTTATAATTTTTGATTAAATATCAAAAAACCTTATTTATAATTTAGATTTCATAGGAGGATACATATGACAAATTTGACGAATAGTGAATTCTTTTGATAATAATTCATCAATAATATCAAGTTCTTTATATTTATATCCTAATTTAGCGAAAATAGTAGCAACACTAAAATGCCACCCATTTTTGTAGAAAAAACGAACATAATTAAATCGTTCCATATCATTAAAACCTAAATCACTAAATACTTTATTTGCCTCTAACATTAAACTTTCCTCTTTCTCACTAGTAAAAGTTTCGTCCATTTTGATTGTTTCATCCATATTGAACATTTTTAAATATAAGTATATTTTAGATTTATCAATATTATTATTTTTCAATTTTTTTTATTTACAAAAAAAATTATATTGAAAACAATTTTTTTTATTTACAAAAAAAATTATATTATAATATTTAAAAAATAATAATGATTATATTATAATGAACGAAATTATTAAAAATCATCCAGAATTTCCTATTAAAGAAAATATTGATTATTCAAAAATAATATTAACAGAAGAAGGTGAATATTCATATACTAAAAGAAAGGCTGGTGAATTAACAATAAATTTTTTAAAGAAAAATATTAATAAATTAGAAGATAAAATAGTTATAGATGGAACTGCGAATATTGGTAGTGATACTATATTATTTAGTTTAAATTGTAAAAAAGTGTATGGAATAGAAATTAATAATGAAAATTATAAAGCATTAGAAAATAATATTAAATTATATAATTTAGATAATGTTGAATTATATAATAAAGATATAGAAGAAATCATGGATAATAATTTAATTGAATATGATATATTATATTTAGATTTACCATGGGGAGGTCCATTATATTATAAACAAAATAAAAATGAATTTGAATTAAAAATAAATAATTTTACATTAAAAGAATTTATTGAAAAGATTAATAATAAAAATAAACCAAAATATATAATAATTAAAACACCATTTAATTATGATTTAAATAAATTAAAAGAATTTAATATTATAACAAAACAAATACATAATTATTTTATATCAATTTTATTTTAAATTAAATAAATATAATGTATTATTTATATCACCAACAATTTCATCACGAATAGTTAATACAGATGTATCTGTAAATATATTACTAAATTCACTTTCAAGATAATTTCTAACCATAATAAATAATTCAATCATTCCGCTATCAGACATATATTTTTCATTTGCACCAATTTTATTAAATTTTGGTTTAATATTATATCTTCCTATTAATACTTCAACCAATCTATCAATATTATTAGTTAATTTTTCATAAAATGAATCAGTTGCTTTATGTCTTGCATATGACTCTGTATTAAAATGATTCATTTTAGTAAAAAATTGTAAAGTGAATAACATTCTCACTGCAATATTAACATTATCTAATGAAACTTTATCCATATATTATTATTTAGAAATAAATTATAAAAATATTATATATTTTTTTTATAATTTATAATAGAATGAAATTATTCATTATAAACATTTAATACTCTAGCAGAAGGATCTATATATCCATTAGTTCCTGTCCATTTTGGTTGCCAATAATTAGGAATAATATCTAATCTATCATAACCAAAATTATCAACAAATAATGATTTAAAATAATATGCTTCTTGAGTTGGTGCAATTATATTTGGATCAATTATATGATTAATCATTTTACTTTGAATATATTCTTGAATAATTTGAAACCATGATTTCTTTTTACTACTTACACCATCAGAAAATGCTTCTTTCTTACGCCATAATACTTGGTCTGGTAAAATATCTGTTCCTTCAAATGCTTTTCTTAACCACCATTTTTCTATACCTTTATAATTTGGATGTCGCCATTCAGATGGAATCATCCAATATGCCTCAATAAATTCTGGATCTAATAAAGCAATTCTTCCCTCTAATCCCCATCTACTAATACACCTATCTGCACGTCTTCCATCATACATATGAATATTTTTAACATATTCTATTGCTGTATTATGTAATTCTTCTCCATTTGGTGCATTATAATTAAATAAATAAGAAGAACATACTTCATCAGGTCCTTCACCAACAAAAACAACTCTTGCATCAGTTTTAGTTCCTATATGTTTGCAAACTAAATATTGTCCAACTGATGCTCTAATACTAGTTGTATCCCATGATTCTATAGTGCTTACAACATCATCAATTGCTTCTACTCCTTCTTGTGGTGTAAAAAATACTTGTGTATGATTAGATTTAATATGGTCTGAAACCATTCTAGCATATAATAAATCGGTTCCTTCTTCCATACCACAACAATATGTTTTAATTGGAGTTCCTAATAATTTAGCAGATATAGCAGCAACTAATGAAGAATCAACACCTCCTGATAATAAAAATGCAATAGGTTTATCAGATTCTAAACGCCTTTTAACAGAATTAATAACAGCATTTCTAATATATAATAATAATTGTTCTTCTGTTAAATTGACACTAGATACATTATATACATTTCTAAAATTAAAAACATCTTGAGTAATATTATTAAATTCATCAATATTAATTTTAACGATAGAACCAGGTTCAAACTCCTTAACTTTATCATTAAAATTAATCATTCCCTTTATTTCTGAACTAAATAAAATACCTTTTGATAAATCACGATTCCAATATAAAGGTCTAATACCAATTTGGTCTCTTCCTGAAATAATATTTGTTAATCTTTGAAACTTGTCAAATTCAAATAATAAAAATGCAAATTCACCTTTAATTTCATTATTAAATAAATTAATAAAAGTATTATAATCATATTTTAAATATAATTTAGGAATAGTCATACAATCAGAATTATGAATAATATCTAACTTATGTTCATGAATTAATTCCTTAAAATTATATATTTCTCCATTACAAATAAATACTATTGTTTTATTATTTTCTTCAAAAATAAAAGGTTGATTACCATTAAAAGTTGGATTCATAATTGCTAAACGATGAAAACCAATAAAAACATTCTTAATAATTTGAAAACTTGACATATCAGGTCCTCTTGGTTTAATATTCATATAATCATTAAAATAATTTGTATAATAGTTATTTATTAATTCAATATAACTCCATATACCACACATTTAATAATTTTTAATAAATAAATCTTTAATATGATTTATAATTATAAATTTATTTATAATTAAAATTTTAATTATAAATAATGAAAGTAAAATTAGTAAGTTATACAAAACCAGTTGATGAATTAGAACATTTAAAAGATTTAGAAGATGTTGTAGCATATTGTGCAAGAGTATCTAATCCATCAAATCAAAATAATACTGATACAAATGAACGATTAATTAATTATTTAATGAAAAATAATCATTGGTCTCCTTTTGAAATGGTATCAATTTGTTTAGAAATAGAAACAACACGAGATATTGCAAGACAAATATTAAGACATCGTTCATTCTCATTTCAAGAGTTTTCACAACGTTATGCAGTTGCCGATTTAGGTTTTGAAAAGAAAGAAACTAGAACACAAGATATTAAAAATAGACAAAATAGTATTAAAACTGAGAATGAAGAATTAAATGATGAATGGATTGAAATTCAAAATAAAATAATTGAAGAAACTAGTAAAGCATATAATAGAGCAATTGAATTGGGAATTGCAAAAGAACAAGCAAGAGCAGTATTACCAGAAGGAATGACAGTATCAAGATTATATATGAATGGAACATTAAGGTCATGGATTCATTATATACAATTACGTAGTAAAAATGGTACACAAAAAGAACATGCTGATGTTGCTATAGAATGTGCTAAAGTAATAGAAACAATATTTCCATTGATTAAAAATTTTGTTTGATTTATTTAATAATTATTATACCATTCATTACTTAATTTTGAATAAACATATTCTCTACATTTATTAGAACAATAATATCCATCAAATAGGAAAAATTCTTTAATTTCTATATATTTTTTACAATAAGGATTACAACAATTACTTATATTATGTCTAGTATTATAAGTAATTTCATATGCAAATATGTGTTTATTAGTATTTTCTAAATTAATTAATAAATTATTATGAAGATATGATCTCTTTGACATATTATTTAATTATATTTTAAATATTTTAGTTTATATTTTAAATATTTGTTTTTATATTGTGCATTTAATGCCGATATTTGTTCATTTACTAAATTTAGTTGTAGATTTAATCCTTCTATTTTTTCAATTAATAATACAAATTTAGATAGTTTATCTATACCTTGAAGTTTTTTATTTAAAGTTCCCAAATAATCAGAGTCGTTTAAAGTCATTAATAATTTAACTGCTGGTTCTGCATCTCTAAATTTTTGTATTTCATTTTCTAATTGTAGTTTCGTTCGGTATAGTCTATCTTTAGTAAACGTTTGTCTATAAAAGTTTAAATCTTTCCCCCTGAAACTTTCTACTTTATTAAAACTTTCCAGTTCTGTAGTTAATTCTGTATTATGTTGTTGTAATTCTCTTGTTATATCTCCCTTTATTTTAATATAGGAATCTAAATCTCCTTGTGGTGTATTTTTGGTATGGAAAACTGACTCATTATATATTATATATTAGATATTTATTATTAAATTAATTTTTTATTGTTATTAGTAATTATTTTATTCCAAGAATCATATATATGTACATAACTTTCCATTCTACATTGATGAGTACAAAAATAACCATCAAAAGCAAAGAAATGTTTTGACATAATATGTCTTTTACATGATGGATTACAACAGTTACTCAAATTATTTTTCCTATTCATAATTAATTCATCAATATATTTTTCTGATTCTTCAGGAATGATTAATTTAATTTGATAATATAATTGAAAACTATTATAATTAGTGTTTTGTTGATAAGCATCATAAACATTTAATGATTTTATTGATTGTGATTTTTTTAATCCTAATGGTTTTTTTGGTATTAATTCAGATGTAGTTTCAATTACTTCTGTTTTCTTTGGTAGAAAGTTAGGTATTGGAAGATTTTCGATATATTGTTCAATATCAAAAGTCATTTTTTGTTTTTTGAAACAAGAATACATTATAATTTAATTTAATTAGTATTATATTGTTTTAATGTTAATATTTCAATTTTTTTATTTATAAAAAAATTGAAATATTTATTTATTGTTATAGACTTTTTAATTAAACAAAACATCATCTCATCTATTCAAAATGGACAAGACCTTCGCTGAAAGCAGGAAAGTTAGGATTGTTGAGAAAGTTAAATGTGCGGTAATTAGTGAATCATCAATTGTACCAATTACTAAATTTATATATGATACTGTTTATCATTTATGGACTGGTCATAAACTAGTATATAAAGTTTCATATGATTCTTCAAATGAAGTACTAATCACAAAATTTTATATTACATATGTAGATGAATGGACAAAGTTTTTTAAGGAAACTATAACAGATTTAATGGATGAAATTAAAGAATCACTTTGTGATAGTGAAGGTAATTCTCTGTTATATTCATATGTTAATCGTGATTATAAATGTGTTATTAGTCTTAATCGGTCTGTAAATATTAAAGAAGTTGAGATACCAACTATTCAAAAAATTCGTAATATCACCAAAAAATATATTAAAGATATTAAATATGAGAAACAATTAGATGATAAAATGGATGAATATACCACTAAACAATCATTAACTAGTGCAGAAAATCCCATATTATCTATAGGACATGTTGAGCATAATGAAGAGGCAACTAAATTATTAATTGAATTGGATACACAAAAATCAAAACTAAGGAAAACAAAATTTGAAAATGAAGCATTAAATGATGAAAATATTAAATTAAGATCTGAAAATAAAAGATTGATTGCCGAAATTGAAGAATTAAAAAGTAATATGAAAAGAAAACAAGATTTTAATGAAAGTCATAGTAGTAAATCACAACGATTATCAGAAATGCATCAAGGAAATTTACAACCACAAATGCATTATAATCATTTTCCACCACCAATGCATTTTAACCATTTTCCACCACCAATGAATTATGGACTGTTTCCACCACCAATGCATTCAGGATTATATCCACCAATGCATCATGGATTATTTCCACCACCAATGCAACAAGAATCATTCCAACCACCAATGCATCAAGAATCATTTGATGCATATTCTGATTTTAATTTGCCTATGGACCCACTCTTAGTTAAACTTCAAAAAGAACATAAAGAGAAAGTTCAATTATATTTAGAACAAACATCACAAAATAGTGAATATTTGGAATAAAATAATTTTTAATTTATATATATAAATTAAATGAACTCTTGCTAGAGTTCAATAAAGAAATGAGACCACTTATGATTCGTGCAAAATACCTGGAAGAATAAGACACACAAAATATAAGAGAAACCCCATCAAAGGAAGCCAAATAGATTCTTCCGGTAATGCTTCGATTTGAACCAACTGAGAGAATCTTTCGGGGTGTTTTCGTACGTATTTCATGCGTTCGTCATGACTCTCTAACCAAGGAAGTTTCACGTCAAGTTCTTGGTTGATCGCAGCAATACGTTCTTGTTTCTGTTTCTCACATCGTTCTTTGCAATCTGAATCGCAATGTGCATCAACTGACACAACAACAAGAAATGCGATAAGAAACACAGAAATCTTCATTCTCTGACTGTGTTTTGGATTTAATAAATCAAATTATATAAAACATATATACATTATTATTTTCAATTTTTTCTGTTGAAAAATATTTTTTTATAGCCACTTGTATCAAATTTAGATATATCAAAAATAAATATTTCTCCTTTAGATTTATTATAGACTATGATTTCATTGATTATAATTTGATTCCTTTTTAATAAATAACAATCTAATAATAATTTAGATAATTTAACAATAGATATATCTGTATTAATAAATTCTATTATTTTATCATCATATAATATATTTATATTTGATTTTACATTACCAATAGATAAATCATAATTTATTTTAATATTATTTGGATTCACTAAAATTTTATCTAATTCTGTATATTTATTAGAAATAATAATATTAATATCATTTTCTTGAATAACATTAGAACTAATTTTCTTAAATTTCAATGATGATATATAATCATAAATATCATAATACCCAATGTTTTTAATATAATTAGTAATATCACTAATTAAATTAAATGTAATATCATATTTCCCAATTATATCAATATTTGATTTATATAAATTTTTATCTATTTCACATAATAATGGACTTGGTTTATTATGATATGTAATAATTAAATTTTCTTTTGCCCTTGATGTTGCAACATAAAATAACCTTCTTTCTTCTTCATTCTCTTCTAATTCATTTAAATAAAATTTAGGTTTAATAGAAGGAAAATCTGAATTATTACAATCAATTATATAAACATTATCCCATTCTAAACCTTTAGCACCATGAATAGTACTTAAATAAATAAAATTATCATCATTATTGTTTTCTATTTCACAATTTAAATATAAATTACTAACAAAATTATCTAAATCATTATCAAGATAATTTAAAAGGAATTTAATATCTTTCATTTCTTCTTTTGAATAGAATTGTTTTATATAATCAATAATAGCATTAATTTTATCAATATCAATAGTCATTTTATTAATTGATAAATATTGTTTATAAAAATGTGGTATTTTATTTTTGGCAAAATTAATATAGTCTGTTGTATTAATTAAATCTTCATCAACATGTAATTCAACTAATTTCTTCCAATGAATAGAACTTTTCTTATTCAATAATATACAAATAAATGCTAGAAATATTTTAATATGTTCTTTATCTAATAAAGTTGTTCCTAAATTTCTTTTAACATTTAATTTATTTTTAATTAATTCTAATTCTATTTTATTTAATAAATAATTCTTTCTAGATAAAATGACAATATTTTTTCTATTATTTTTAATTATATCATTTACTATCCAAATATATTGTTCATTTTGATTATTAAAATTCATAATTAATGGTTTATTACCATCAATATTTGCTTTAGAAATAACTTGTTTATCATATTGATTTTTATTATGACTAATAATATTTTGACAAAAATTAATAATATGTTGAGATGACCTATAATTTTCTGTTAAATAATATTTTTTATGTTCAAATTCCAAAATATATTTAATAGTACTTCCTCTAAAAGAATAAATAGATTGTGCATCATCACCAACTAACATTAATTTAGAATTAGTAAATTTTAATAATATATCATTTTGAATAGCATTAACATCTTGGAACTCATCAAAAAATATATATTTAATTTCTTTTTTAAAATCATTACTTTTCTTACTTGATAAAAATTTATACAATTCAATCATTAAATCATTAAAATCATAAATCTTTTCTTTCTTTTTCTTATTAATATATAATTCATATAATTGATTATATGAATCAAATAATTTATTCAAATTCTTTTTTGATAAAGTATCTTTAATATTAATTGGATATCTAGTAGAACTCTCATCAATAATATTTCTGAATTTATCAATTTCAATATTACTTAAATTATTTTCTTGAATAATATTTAATAAATATAAATTTATATCATTATCATCTAATATTGTATAATTTGTATTAGTATATTTTTTTAATATTTTATAACTTAATGAATGAATTGAACCGACATGATATGGTGTAATATCATTATTCCCATTTAATCTTGATAACATTTCATTACCTGATTTTTTTGTAAATGTAATTAAAATTGTTTCTTTTGGTAAAACTATTTTATCATTAATCATTTTCATATATTTATTAATTAATGTATGTGTTTTACCAGAACCAGGACATGCAATAACTAATATTTTTTCATGTTCTGAATTAATTATTTTATTTTGTGCTTTACTTAGATTCATTATATTATAATTTATACGAATTTTTATTTAAATATATATTATATTAAATTATTAAAGATGAATTACGATAGATTAATTGGATATAATTATAATAATGATAATTTTATTCCTAATGAAGGAATTATTAATAATATATTTAATACTATATTTTTAGTTGAATCTGATAAATATAATCATATTAATAAAGAATTATTATATAATGTTGTATATAGAGTAGGACAAATTATTAGTAATAACAAAGGTTTATTAATAATACCAACTGATAAATTAAATATTAGTTATTTTGATTTGTTAACATTTTTATCATATTTTTATGCAAATATTACAGATAAAATTTATTATAAAATACTACATACACGAAAAGAACATTTAATCACAAATTGGTCAAATCCTATTAATCCCATGGTTAGTAAGAAAAAAATTAATGGTTCTTTTTATAATTGGCAAGAAGAAAATAATAAATATTTTAATTTTCAAACTAGTTCATGTAATATAACAATTTGCATAACTAAAGATGGATTAAAATATTGGTATCATGATACTGATGGTTTTGATTATAAACAATCTTAAAAACGTAAATATATATTAAATAATTCTATTAATACATTTTCTTTTGAGAAACCAAAATTATAAATGAATTCAAATATTAATTTATAAATATGTCTACAATATCTATTAAATAATAAATCAAAATTATTAGCATAATTTGGAATAGTTGAATTTTTATCTCTATAATCATTAAAAATATTTCTCCTAAATTCTATAAGAATATCATAAAAATAATCTTGTGGATTACTTTTGTTAAAATCATGATGATTAATTATTAAATAATCAATATATGTTATTAATTCACCATTATCAAATCTAATTATAAATGGTAAATTATCTAATAATGATAAATTTGATATATCTAAACAATATTCTTTAGGTTGTAATTCACCTAAATAACCTAAATATATTGCATTTAATGAAAATTCTTTATGTGAATCAAATAATTTTACTTTATGTAATTCTACAGTATATTCAAATATATGTGCAAAATCAATAATAATATATGAATCTTGTTCATTAAAGAATGAATGACTTTCGTCATCTAAAGGTAAATGACTTTCGTCATCTAAAGGTAAATGACTTTCGTCATCTAAAGGTAAATGACTTTCGTCATCTAAAGGTAAATGACTTTCAATTATTTCACAATTATTATCATCTATATTTAATAATTGTGTTCTTATTAACGGATCTAAATTAATTTTATTTCCATGTATATCTATTAAAGGGTCATAGTGTTTAATATTAATGTTAGTAAATTTTTCTGGTAATGAATGAATAATTTTTTCTTTAATAATTTGCCATGGACGAAATAGATTAGTTTTACCCCAATCAAAAATACCAGTTGTATAAATAGTAAATGTATTTGTTCCTCCAATCATATTTTTTAATTTTATATATTTATTTTTATATTTTAAATATTTATTCTTATAGTTCATTATATTTAGAGATAAATTAATAATACTAATTAAATGAATAGACTTATTTACAATGATTGTGATGATGATTATATTAATAGTAAAATAATTAAAAATCAAAATGAAGAATTCTTAGAAGAAGTATTATCTTTTCATGAATGGTTTAATATTGAAAAACCAGTTAAATGGTTATATAATATAGTAAAAAAAATAGAATATTTTATTAAACATTATAGTAAAAAAAGATTATTAATAAAATATGATGCTATTCCTGTTGATTATGAATATTTTGAAATATTTTTAAGAACATTATTTGTTAATTTTAAATATAGGATTGATATAGTAAATGGTATTAAATTTCACATAATTTCCAAGAAAAAAATTTGAAAAAACCAAAAAAAATTTGAAAAAAATATGATATATATAAATAATTATAATATATAATAAAAATGTCTCATATTACATATCTTTCAGGAAAAATTGATGAATTCATTTTAAAAAATAATTTATACATATCTTATAAATATTCTAAACCAAGTAATTTAATAATTATGGAAACTATTAACAAACCAAAATTAATTAATGATTTATTAAAAATATCATTAATTTTAAATAATGTTAATATTGTTGTAATAATTAATGATATTGATATTCCAAAAAGTAAATTTGAAGAATTCTTAAAAGATATATTTGGTTCAATTGATGAATTAAATATAACTCAAGAAATAAATTATAAATATTTTATGGATTCTATAATTAAACAAAATAAAATTATAATTAAAAAAATTGAATAATTTATTTATTATAATTATTGATTAAATGTATAATAAAACAAACATGAAAATTAGATCAAAAACATCAATTACACTTAAAATATCTCAATCTTATTTTGATTTTTATGGAAAACATATTGATAAATATTATATTAAAGATAATAATATTTATATTGATGTTGTTAAATCAATGGATGAAAGACTTGCTGTTTCAAAATTATTTAATTATTTAGTAGATAATAATATAGGATTAATAAATGTTGATGAATATATTTCTATGTATGAAAATAAAATGATTAGAGGTGATTATGATGCTGAAACATATCATGAATGTAGAGATAATTTATTTGTTAATTGTAAAAATATATATATTAGTCAACTAAATGCAATGTATGGTATAACATATGATTTACCATATATTTGTAATAGATATAGTAAAGAAGGATTTGGACAACCAAATGGATGGTCTATTATTATTGAATCTAGTTAAAAATTGAATAATTTATTTATTATAATTTATAATCTTATAATTATAAAATCAAATATGAAATTCTCAATTACACTTAAAATGTCTAAATCTTATTTTGATTCATATGGAAAACATATTGATAAATATTATATTAAAGATGATAATATTTATATTGACATTGTTAAAAATGAGAAAGAAGTTAATGCAATGAAAAAAACAATTGATTATTTAATTGATAATAATATTGGATTATTTAATTATTATCAATTTATGGATTTAGTTAAAAATAAACAATTAAGAGGCGACTGGGATATTAATACTTATCAAGTTTGTGATATTAATTGTGAATATGATATTGATGAATATAAAAATTTATTACAAAGATTAAGTGAAATAACTGGTGATTTACTATTTGTATGTAATAGATATAGTAATGGTGGATTTGGACAACCAAATGGATGGTCTATTATTATTGAATCAAGTTAAATAACCATTTTTTATTCCTGAAACTAATTTACTATATTTATTTAAATATCCAGATAAATTAAGATTATTTTTCTTTATTTTTCTTTTATTTAATTCATTCTCACAAACT
>JACCEA010544831.1_pt1 | contig 15842 bp, 15 predicted proteins | sample 7449851 | NCBI WGS metagenome assembly JACCEA01 (sample SAMN15323453, study PRJNA562643) | freshwater metagenome | isolation source: river surface water | place: USA:Blue River Watershed | collected 2017-08-18 | reverse complement strand
CTTGAAAGCAATAAAACACTCTATGTTGCCAAACCTTTTTTGCGGTAAGGGAGTTACAAATGAGTTACGACTGGAAAAAAATTCTACTTAACCCAGAGCAACCTATAAGGGATGCATTAGAACTGATCGATCGAGAATCTTTGCGCATCGCTTTAGTGGTTGATGAAAATTTAAAATTGCTTGGAGTTGTTACTGATGGTGACGTTAGACGAGGGTTACTCAGAAATCTGACCCTAGCTAGTCCAGTCAAAGAAGTGATGAATGTAACTCCTTTAACTGCAAAACTAGGCACAGCACGCAAAGACTTAGTTAAGTTTATGCAGGAGGCAAAATTACTTGCGATACCGATTGTAGATAATGGAGTGGTTGCTGGTTTAGAAACGTTGCAACGTGTAGGTACTTTTTCTAAATATCAGAATCCAGTATTTCTCATGGCTGGTGGGTTTGGCACACGGTTACGGCCATTGACTGATAACTGTCCGAAGCCACTGCTAAAAGTTGGTGATAAACCTATTCTGGAAATTGTACTAAACAGTTTTATAAAATCCGGCTTTGTTAATTTTTATATTTCTACACACTATCTACCAGAAATGATTCGTGAGCATTTTGGTGATGGTTCAAAGTGGAATGTAAATATCAGTTATGTGCATGAAGAAGCCCCTCTTGGCACTGGCGGTGCATTAGGTTTGCTCCCTGCAAACCTCCCTGACTTACCGCTAATTTTGATCAACGGTGATGTGCTGACGAATGTTGATTTTGAACGGGTTCTGCAATTTCATAATAAACACGATGCTGCTGCTACCATGTGTGTGCGTGACTATGAATATCAAGTTCCATTTGGTGTTATTCACGGCGAGGGCAACAAAATCGTTAGTATGGTAGAAAAGCCAATCCAGAGATTCTTTGTGAATGCTGGTATTTATGTTATTAGCCCGCAAATTCGTCGTTCTGTAACCCAAAATAGCCGCATTGATATGCCTACCCTGTTAGAGCAGTTTATTAGCCGCCAGGCTAATGTGATGATGTTTCCTATACATGAATATTGGTTGGATATTGGCCGGATTGAAGATTATCAGCGAGCTCAAACTGATATTCTTAACTTGGAGTTTTAGTTTTGAATACGCTAGCAGTAGTTGGGATGGGGAGCATTGCCAAGCGGCATTTGGCAAATTTGAGAATTTTGCATCCTGCAGCCAAAATCTATGCTGTTTCAGCTAGCGGTAGTAATACCGCTTTGCCAGAAAACGCCGACGCAGTTGTGGGTATTGAACAACTTATTGAATTAGCTCCAGATTACGTAGTAGTTGCTTCGCCTGCACCCTACCATGCAAATGTGGCTATTAAATTGTTGGCGAATAATATATCAGTGCTAATTGAAAAGCCTTTGGCACATAATTTTCAGACCTGCTCCGAGCTAAGCTCATTCTGTGCAAACCAATCTCAAAATAAAGCTGCTGTCGGTTATTGTCTTCGCTTTCTTCCGTCTGCGTTGGTGGTGAAAAATTATCTGGAACAGAACCTATTAGGTCCTGTTTATAACGTTTATGCGAATGTTGGGCAGTACTTACCCAGTTGGCGCGCAGATAAAAATTATAAAGATTCTGTTTCTGCTAATAAAGAACTGGGTGGCGGAGCGTTACTTGAGTTAAGTCACGAACTGGATTATTTGCAGTGGTTGTTGGGTGATTTAACTTTGCTACATAGCTGGCTTCGAACGTCAGATGAGCTCGGTTTAGCTGTCGAAGATATTGCAAATTTGGTGTTGTTGACAGAGAAAAATACTTATGTTTCTGTTCATCTGGATTTTATTCAAAAATCTACACAGCGTAAATGTGAGTTTATTGGCAAAAATGGCCGTTTAGTTTGGGATTTGTTAGAAAATTCAGTATGTCTTTATAGTGCTGATGGCAAAGATATTCTTTTTTCAGAACCAGAATACAACAAGAACGGAATGTATTTGGATATGTTATCGGCTTTTGAGAATTGTGGGAAAAACGGTGGTGGCTCGCTTGCAACAGTCGATTCAGCGATGAAAGTGGTAAAACTGATTGATGAAGCAAAACAACTGAATAGATGGAGATAACAGGTTTGAAAACTGTCGCTTTTATATTTGCCCGTGGTGGTTCAAAAGGTTTGCCAGGCAAAAATGTCAAACCGTTAAATGGTAAACCACTGTTACAATACTCTATAGAGACTGCAAAAAAAGTAGTGAATATCAGTGATATTTTTGTGTCTACTGACTGCCCAACCATAGCTGCTGTTGCGCAGCAGAATGGTGTTAAAGTTATTATTCGGCCTGCTGAGCTTGCAACTGATACAAGTCCAGAATGGTTGTCATGGCGCCATGCAATTGACTATGTTACCGAGCAATTTGGCTCATTTGATCGTTTCGTAAGTTTGCCTGCTACCAGTCCTCTGCGAAATGAGCATGATGTTATAGCTGCCATCGATAAACTGGAAAGTACGGGCGCCGACATTTGTATTTCCGTTACGCCAGCTAATCGGAGTCCATATTTTAATATGGTCAGATTTAATAATGAAGAACTCGTGGAAATAGTCATTAAACCCGACGGTGCTGTAAGCCGCAGGCAAGATGCGCCGGCAGTGTTTGACATAACTACAGTCGTTTACGTTGCAGCTGTTCCTTTTATCCAACAGCAAAGCTCAATATTTGCCGGCAAGGTTGTAGCTACAATAGTTCCCAAAAACCGTGCAGTAGATATCGATGATATCTACGATTTTATGTTTGCTGAAGCTGTACTGCAAAGTGAGATGTTTAATGCTAAAAGGTAAAAAAATTCTTGTTGTCGGAGCTGCCGGTTTGCTAGGCGGGACTTTGGTCAAAGAGCTACTTGCTCAAGGTGCTCAGGTAATCGCTGCTGACCTAAACTTAGAGCGACTGGATACTCGGTTTGCCGCGTTAGATATTGGCGTTGATGATGCAAATGTTTCCAGAATTCAAATTGACTTGGCTGACAAAGCAGAAACATCTGCAATGTTTTCAGCGCTAGATGACCTGGCTGGCGCTGTTAACTGCAGTTATCCTCGCAATAAAAACTATGGTAAACATTTTTTTGATGTAACCCCGGAAGATTTCAACGAAAATATCTCGATGAACCTTGGCTCCTCTTTCTTGTTTATGCAACAATGCGCCGCTTATTTTCTGCGTACAGCAAAGCCATTTTCCTTGGTGAACATTTCGTCTGTATATGGTGTTGTGGCTCCAAAATTTGAGATTTATGACAATACGCCAATGACAATGCCGGTAGAGTATGCGGCAATAAAATCAGGGCTAATTCACTTGTCAAAATATGTTGCTAAGTACGTTAGTGACAGCCGATTCAGAGTAAACCTTGTGAGCCCAGGGGGGATCTTCGATCATCAACCCGGCGACTTTTTAGATGCCTACAAAAAAGAGACATTTGGAAAAGGAATGTTGGACGTGACTGATGTAACTGGCTCAGTCATATATTTACTTTCAGATTATGCACAATTCGTAAACGGTCAAAACCTAATAGTTGACGACGGTTTCACTTTATAGTTTATGGAGATTAATATGGCTAAGAAAATTTTTTGGTGTAAGACGTGTTTAAATATGTCGACACGTCCACGTATTGAATTTGATCAACACGGGCGTTGCAATGCTTGCCAATGGTCTGAAGAGAAGAAATTAATTGATTGGGAACCACGACAAGAAGAACTTAAAAGATTACTTGATAAGTATAGATCTTCAAATGGTTCTGGCTTTGACTGTGTAGTTCCTGTAAGTGGAGGCAAAGATGGCTCTTATGTGGCATATACGCTGAAGCATAAATATGGCATGAACCCACTTGCAATAACTGTTCGTCCAGCATTAAGTCTTGAATTGGGTGACCAAAATCTTTCAAATTTTATTAATTCTGGTTTTAACCATATTCATATTTCACCCAACGCAAAAGTAATGCAGAAGCTCAATAAACTCGGGTTTATTGAGAAAGGTTTTCCATATTATGGTTGGCTGATTGCGATAAAGACGGCAGTCATTCAAACTGCGATGAACTTTAACATTCCTTTAATTTTTTACGGTGAAGATGGCGAAGTAGAGTATGGCGGTTCTACTGAAAGTAAACACAATCCTTTATATAACATTGAATATATGAAGCGTGTTTATTTTGAAGGTGGATACGATAAGGTATTCGATATTGTTTTAGGTGATGCAGAGATCAGTGATGGTGATTTAGCATTCTGGAGATTTCCAACCGACGAACAAGTAAAAACTCACGATTTGGCATTTACTCACTGGTCTTATTACGAAGCTTGGGATTCGTACAGAAATTATGTAGTTGCAAAAGAACACTGCGGTCTAAAAGAAAAAGAAGAGGGTACTGCAGGTACTTTCACTAATTTCGCTCAAAATGACCAAGCCCTTTATTCATTGCATGCATATCTAATGTATTTAAAATTTGGATTTGGTCGGGCGACTCAAGATGCAGGTATCGAAATACGCCGTGGAGCGATGACCAGAGAACAAGCGCTAAATCTAGTTATGGCGTACGATAATCAGTATCCTCATGATTTCATTGACTTATATTTAGAATATTACGAAATGACAAAAGATGAGTTTGATGCAGTATTAGACCGTTATGCAAATAAAGATTTGTTTGAAAAAATTGACGGGATCTGGCAACCAAAGTTCACCGTTGGCGAAGAATTCACAGTATGAAATTAGTCATCGTAGATTATGGTATGGGCAATGTGAAGTCGGTAATGAGTGCTGTTCGTTATCTTGGCTACGATGATGTTTCGTTATCAAATGAGCAATCAGTACTTAAGCAGGCTGATAAGCTTATTTTGCCCGGCGTTGGGAATTATGCCAGAGCCATGAGCCGGATTAATGAGCTAGATCTAACCAAAACACTCCGTGAACTGGTTTTACAAGACAAAAAACCAATACTAGGTGTGTGTTTAGGCATGCAGTTAATGGGAGAATCTAGTACTGAGGGTGGGTTTAATAAAGGACTCGGTTTAATTGATGGTGTTGTGGAAGCGTTTACTGTAAAGGAACTAAAGGTACCTCATGTAGGTTATAACCAAGTGAAACCTTGTCCTGAGAGTCGACTCTACTCAAACATCCATCCTGAACCTGACTATTATTTTACCCACAGTTTCAGAATGTTATCCGATGCAAATATTGGCAAGACTACGTGCTTATACGGAGAGGAATTCGTAGCGAGCTTCGAAGTTGATAACATCGCTGGCGTACAGTTTCACCCGGAACTCAGTCAGACTAATGGCCTCCATTTGATAAAAAACTTTATAGAGTTGTTCTGATGTTACGAAAAAGGCTTATTTTTGGACTGATATATAATAACGGAGGCTTCATGCAAAGCCGGAACTTCCGGTTGCAGAGAGTCGGCGACATTAATTGGTTGGAAAAAAATTATAAATTTCAAAAAATATCTTTTTCATTAGATGAGTTGATTGTGGTAGATGCCACAAGAGGCACTAAAGACATTGAAAAATTCTCCGCAGTGGTAAGTCGCTTGGTCGGTGAAGTGTTCATCCCAGTTGCAGCTGGGGGAGGCATCCGAAAAATAGAAGATGCTGAATTATTGTTCAATAGTGGTGCTGATAAAGTCATATTAAATTCACCGCTTTACACAAACCCTACGTTAGCCACTGAAATTATTAATAGGTATGGCTCGCAAAGTCTTGTTGCATCTGTTGATTACAAAGTTATCGCTGGTACACCTGTCGTTTTTATTAATGACGGGGCAGAGCCATTATCAATAAGTATGGCAGACTACTTACTCTACTTAGAGCAACTCGGAGTTGGTGAAATTGTATTCAATTCCATTGACAAAGATGGTACAGGCTTTGGGTATGATATCGAAAATATTGAAAAGTATGCTAAGTCCGTAAATATGCCTTTTATTATAATGGGGGGCGCAGGAAACGAGCGCCATCTAAAAGAAGGTTTATCAATCGACGGTGTTTCAGCGGTTGCTACTGCAAATCTATTTAATTTCATCGGTAACGGTCTGCCAAACGCCCGGAATTACATGTTAGAGCACGGTTCAAACCTTGCGCGATGGGAATAGTGTTTATGCTAATAAAAGAGGTTTATAAAAAAATTCTGTTCTGCAATACCGCAGATCGGATTGGCCCAGATATGCCATTTAGTCATTGGAAGCTTCACTTTAAATCGTCAATGACTAAACTTTGCAAAAAAAAATTTAAGAATTTTGGGTTAGGGGCGGATTTTCGTGCTGGTGCATATGCAGTGCATTGCTCAAATATATCGATAGGTAAAAATGTTGTAGTAAGACCATTGACTATGATGTTTGCTGATGAATTTGCCGGAATTACGATTGAAGATAACGTGATGATGGGGGCAGGCGTTCATTTTTACGTGAATAACCATAGATTCGACCGTCGCGACATTCCTCTCATTGAACAAGGATATTATCCGTCAGAAGATATTTTAATAAAGGAAGGCGCGTGGATTGGTGCTAATTCTATTTTGCTACCGGGTGTGGTTATAGGAATAAATGCAGTGATAGGCGCAGGAAGCGTTGTTACAAAAGATGTACCTGATTTTGCAATTTATGCTGGCGTTCCTGCTCGTAACATCAAAAAAAATAATGACAGTTAATTTTCATAGGCCACAACAGAGATTTTAATACCGATGAATATACTAATTGCGGGCGCTGGCGCTTTAGGAAGTAGACATTTGCAGGCATGTTTGAAATTGAATACATCCTGCAATATTTTTGTAGTCGATCCATCCCCGAACTCTATAAGTGTTGCTAAAGAACGAGCATGTCAGGTTGAAAATTCGAAAATCCATAATTTATTCTTTTACAATGAATTAAAATCAATTAGGGAAAATTCCTTCGATTATGTGATTGTAGCAACAAATGCAGCCCATCGATATGAAATTTCAAAGCAAATAATAGAAGAGTTTAGTCCTAAAGTTATTTTCTTGGAGAAAGTGTTATTTCAAACAATTTATGAGTATGAAAAATTTTCGTCTCTTATTGAGGGGAAATCAATAGAGATATACGTAAATTGTCCTTTCCGAACGTATCCAATTTTTAGGTACATTAAAAATAACTACCTCATTAGAGATAGTAGGGTCGATGTGTCTTACTCTGGTGGGGAATGGATCGGTCTTTGCTGTAATTCGATTCATTATATCGATGTTACAAAATATTTTTGCGATTATGAAGTGTCATGTATTCAAACTGATTATTTGGACAATACTGTAATTCAAAGTAAAAGAATGGGTTATATAGAATTAACCGGTAATTTAATTTGTCAGTTTTCTGACGGGAGTAAATTATCCATTTTATCCAAAAAGGACTCCGATGAGAGTTCTGAGTTGATTATTACACAAGAGAACTACAAATTTATAATTGACGAGTACACAGGCCTACTTAGTGTTTTCAATAATGATATATTGGTTGAAAATAAAGAGTTTGGTGTAGTTTATCAAAGTGACTTGACAAATTTATTAATTGAAGATTTTGAAAAACGTGGAACTTGTAATTTAATTAAATACGAAGAATCTGCAGATATTCATAAAAAACTGATTGCAAGCTTACTTAGTTTCTACAATAGTAAAAGCAAAACGTCAACCGATATTCTTCCAATTACATAACTAGGGGCTTTATAATGATTATAGTTGGTGCGGGTAATATGGGATTAGAATATGCAAAAGTTCTAACTGCGCAAAAAATTAAATTCGGTATAATTTGTCGAGATCATAATAAAGAGAATTATATAAGAACAACCTATGGTTATGAAATTTCGAGCGGTGGATTGTCAAATTATATTCTCGCTAATAGTGTAAATATCCCTAGCTCAGCTATTGTATGTGTACCCGTCGACCAACTTTTCGATGTAACAAAAGAACTTTTGGTATGGGGTGTCAAGAACGTATTAATCGAGAAGCCAGGTTCATTATATAAACATGAGCTTGAACAGCTCGCACGTTTAGCACATGACACTGGCTCTGATGTAAGAATTGGTTACAACCGCCGCTTTTATGCTTCAGTACTGGAGCTTAAAAAGATACTAAAACAAGAAAAGTTAGTTGCAGTTAACTTTGAGATTTCTGAATGGGAACATGTCGTAGCTATTGATCCAAGCAGCGATATCACAAAACAACGCTGGTTCCTTGCTAATACATCACATGTTGTTGATTTGGTCTTTCATCTAGCAGGTTTGCCTGAGTCCATAAACTGTTATTCATCGGGCTGTTTAGACTGGCATAATTCCGCTTCTAGATTTACTGGAGCAGGTCGCTTCAGTGGCAATGTTTTGTTTTCATACTCCGGTTATTGGGACTGCCCAGGAAGATGGTCGGTTGAATTTCTAACAAATTCAAAAAAATACATTTTTAGGCCATTGGAGAAACTACAAATCCAAGAAAAAGCTAGCGTTGCAATATCTGAAGTGTTAGGAATTGACTACAGTTTAGATATAGATTTTAAGCCTGGTTTGTATATGCAAACTAAATCATTTGTGAGTCGGCAATTTGAAGAGTTGTGTTCTCTTTCTGAACAAATCGAATGTTTCTCATATTATGAGAGAATCGCAAACTACTCAAATAAATAATTTATGAAAAAATATATAAAAAACATGCACGTCTCTAGCGCGTTAATTTACGCTGGGGCTAGTGCAGTTATGGCAATGATTCCATTGTTATTGCTCCCTATATTTACATCATTTGTTTCTACATCACAATATGGTATTTATGTTACTTTTGTTTTAGTATCAAAGATTGGATGTTCGTTGATTTCACTAGGTTATATAGAGTGTCTAGCAAGGGAGTTTACATCTGCATCTAAAGACGAATTTGCAAAAATTTACACTAATGCAGTTTTTGTGGTGAGTATTTGGTCGGTTTTTATTTCATCTTGTATTTTGATTGTTAATACTTTAGATTTTTATTTTTTAAAATATCTTAGCTCAGTTTCGCCATTTTACATATTTTCGGCCTGCTTAATTGCGTTCTCACAGTTTGTAATTAATTCTCTTTTATCAATTTTTCAGATGAGTTCTAAACCCTATTTTTTCAGCGCGATAAAAGTTTCATTGTTAATAATTGAATATTTTATTGTATTTACCCTAATATTCTTAAAAGATATAACGGATGTTGATTTAATCGGCTCGTACTTGGCAGCACATTTATTAATACTCTGTGCTTCTCTGTTCTATTTAGTACGAAATAACTATATATTGAAAAGTCACTCAGTTAGGTTGTTCGATCCCAATTTACGTACAAGTTTGCCGCTTGTGCCTCATGAAATAGGCGGATTGATCCTTAGTTTCTCTGATCGTTTTATGATAAATTATTATATTGGGTCTAGTGCTGTTGCAGTTTATGCAATTAGCTATCAATTTGGTCAAATCGTTAGTTTGGTTGACGCTGCAGTGAATAAAGCCTGGATACCATGGCTCTATAAAGAACTTCAAAAAGAGATTGTGTTGAAAAGTAAAATTGTAAAAGTATGTTGCTTATACCTTTGTTTTTTGCTTTTATTTGCAGTTTCGGTTAGTAATGTAGGCGCTTTCATTGTTAATAATTTCTACAATTCTGAATATAAATCATCTTCTAGCTTGATATTTTATGTTGCTATGGCGTTTGTTGTTTTTGGGGTCTATAAAATTTTTGCTGGATTTTTGTTTTTCTATAAGAAAACTATTTTTCTTGGATTTTCAACAATTGTTTCAGTAATTTCAAGTGTTCTTCTCGGTGCTTACTTAATCCCTGAGTATGGAATTAACGGTGCTGCTTATTCGACCTTAATTTCTTTTTCGATACTCTGTGTTATGGTCATGTCATATCTATTTTACTTGCGCCGAGTTCGTGCAAACTTACATTTAAATAAATAGGTTAAATAATGGATACCTCTTATGTAATTCTGGATGATGGAAAACGTTTAAATTTCTCTGAGTTATTAGATATGGTTCCATGTACCATACTTGCAACCCCCGAGTTTGTTTCTATTTGTGAGGCAGCATCCAATTTTAGAGGATTTGATAATGAAAACCACAGAAAAATTTATGTCAATTTGCTAATTAAGCACTCCAAGTTTATAGCGCAGATAACAGCTCTTCATTTTTTACAATCCAATAAAGTATTAAATGTTAGTAAGGTTTTTTCTGATAAGTTATTAACTCCGTTCTCTCATTTTTTAAATAACATTGAATTGAGTAGTCTCGAGAAACCCTCGCTGGAATACATTGATAAGCGTCACAAGTTTACATTTCTATTGAAAAGTATAGCTCATCGTTTATATCGATTGTTTTCTAGCTCCACAATTCCAAATAAAGATACAACTATCAGGAGTTGGGTTGAAATTTCTGAATCAATGTTTGAGGATTCATATCCAAACAGTAATATTTTGATTTATCCTTTTTCTTTGAATTTTTCTAGGCATATAAGATATATCAAATCAGTCAAGCGTAGATATAGCAGTGTTTTCTTTATGGGTTTGCCGTACAAAATTCTGCCAGCAATTAAAAATTTTTTTAGTCCAACAGATAATTTTTATGTTGATCATGAGTTTCGAGCGTATTCTATGCATGCACATGAGATAATCAGATTTACCAATAAATTTTTGAAAACGAGTGATGAATTTGAAGCAGCTTCTTTTGTCATGTGTGAAATTTTGAAAAATGATGATATTAGAGTTGAAAATAAAGCGCATGGTATAAGTTTTGCGTGCCCATATACGAGTTATAGTGATTTTTTAGTTTATAACTTGGCGCAGAAGTCTTACTACGAACGTAGTAGTAATCGTACTTTATTCAATGTTGTTGAACGAAGAAATGCTCCGAGAACAGATTCTATAGATGCTTCTTTGTCTTTTTCTCCTGCGCTTGTCGTGATACACAATCCATATTTAAGGGTTGGATTGAGTTTTGAAAATAACTTGCAAGATAAAATTTTCAATTTACTAAGTGAGTACTCGAGGGATTATGGTATTCCTCTATATATTAAAAAGCATCCTAATTCTATTGCCAGTGATATTTCATATTTAGATCAATGGCAAGAAGCTGTAAAGATTTATTCTTTATCTGAGTTGCGCCACAGCAATCCGATATTTATCAATATAAGTTCTGTGTCATATTACGATTTTAAACAATATGGACCTTTTATTTTTGTGGATGATGGTATTGTGCCGATTAAAGTTATGTTTGGTCCGGATGTGATTTCAGTTTCTTTGAGCCAGCTTTCTGATGTGCTGGGCAAGTACCTTGTTGCTGACGCTTGGACCGAATTAAAGCAGTAATTTATATTTTCGATGTTTCTGTTTCTGTTTCTGTTTCTGTTTTTCTTAATTATGTAAGTGATTAGACCTGGAGGAATGCTTGAATACAACTGTTAAGGAGGTTGAATATAAAAATCGATTTGATTTCCTATTAGGCTTGCTTGTTGCTGTTCCGATTAAGTATCCGGACGAGCCGTTTTACTGGTTTGCCTTTTTGGTTATGTTTCTTGCGGTGACTCGAATTGTTTTGGTTAGGGATAATGTAATATATTTGTATGCTATAATTTTGTTATCGCTTCTGTCGCTTTTTTCAAATTTCTATTCGCCCTTCAGGTCTAGTATAAATTACAGTAGTGCAATTGCATCTGCGGTGGTCTTTTATTTGTTTTTATTTAGATATTGCATTCGCGATTGTTATGGCCTGTTATCTGGTTTTGTTTTTGTAGGAAAGGCTTATGCGGTTTTTGTAATTATATTGTTCTTTTTGCTGAGGCCATTTGATAATTTTGGAAATTTCTTCGTCAATAGTGATGCGAGAATGTGGGCTATTGGTTATTTTCCGGAATGGCCTAATGTTTTTTGTGTGTTTTTGGTGTTGTCTTTTTTTATTTGCTTGAGCCGCGGGAATAACTTTTGGGCTTTTATTTGTATTTTATCTGCACTGCTGACAACATCAAGAATGGCTGTTCTGGGGTTCGGATTATTTTTGATTTTTTATTTTTTCAAGTCAAAACTAAGAAGTAAGGTCATCATATCTTTATTTTTTAGTTTTATAGCATTGCTGTCAGTATTCTATTTATCTGACAATGAATTTGTTTTAGACTATCTTGCCCATCGTTTTTTTAAAACTGATGACCGTGAAATTATTTTTGATACATTGTATGTTACGTTTGTTAGCAATCCTTTTGGGATAGGTAATGTTCCATTTGATGTTCTGAATAGCACATTTGTTAGCTACCATTCTTCATTTCTTAAAATCGCAGTTCGATATGGGGTTTTCTCGCTCCTTATATTTGTTTTTTTACTTTATCCACGGAATGTGCACAAGAAGTTTTTATCCTACAACAATCTTCCAATTATTTTCTTGATTCTTGTTGGAGTTGTGCAAGATATGCTTTTGCATCTTCATTTTATTTTATTGTATAGCATTTTCTTAAGTTATCGGGAGAGTAAGCTAAATGATTAAAAATTTTCTTTCAAAAATTGGATTGAAATTTTTTTTTAGAAGTTTTTTTAAATTAATTCACTCTGTTTATCTCAGAGACAATTTTTTTTCAAAAGAAATATACTTTGCGAATCTTCCACGTGTGAGTAGGAAAAATAAGATTAATTTTATCGGTGAGCATATTTATGTTGGACATGATTGTCATGTTGGTGCCGACATTCAGATTCACAGCAATGTTATGGTTGCATCTTGCGTCAGTTTCGTTGGTGGGGATCACAAATTTGATCGGGTTGGTTCCTACATGAAAGATTCTGGAAGAAAATTAGTTGAGCCGATCGTTGTTTCAAATGATGTTTGGATCGGTCATGGCGCTATTATTTTAGCTGGCGTTGTCTTGGGTCGAGGCTGTATTGTCGCCGCCGGTTCTGTTGTGACAAAATCTGTAGATGAATACTCTATTGTTGGTGGTAATCCAGCAAGGCATATTAAGTATCGGTTTACTCCCGATGATTTGCTAGAGCATAAAAATTTGATGATGATTAGAGAAAGCAGAGAATGAAACAAATACTTCAAGACCTGGCCAAGGGGGCTACTTCAGTTGTGCTAGCGCCAACGCCAAATGTCACTTCTGGTCATTTATTAATAAATACAACGTGCAGCCTGATATCGGCTGGCACTGAGCGGATGCTGGTTGATTTTGGTAAGGCGTCACTAGTTGATAAAGCATTACAGCAGCCTGAGAAAGTCAAAATGGTTCTTGAAAAAGTGCAAACCGACGGGCTGTTGACTACTGTTGATGCTGTGCGTTCTAAGTTAGGACAACCACTTCCACTTGGTTATTGCAATGTTGGAGTTGTGTCACAAGTTGGTCGCGGTGCAGAGCAATTTAAACCTGGTGATCGTGTTCTTTCAAATGGCCCGCATGCAGATGTTGTGCGAGTACCAAAAAATCTTTGTGCGAAGATCCCTGATAATGTATCGGACGAAGCTGCCGCATTCACTGTAGTTGCTAGTATCGGTTTGCAGGGAATTCGATTAGTTGCTCCCACTTTAGGGGAGTCAGTAGTAGTTACTGGTGTTGGCTTAATTGGTTTGTTAACTGTTCAACTATTACGCGCACAGGGTTGTCGTGTATTGGCGATAGATTTTGACCAGAGAAAACTTGATCTTGCAAAGCAGTTTGGTGCCGAAATTTGTAATCCAGGTATGGGTGAAGATCCAGTCGCAGCAGGTATGGCATTTAGCCGCGGCAATGGCGTTGATGCTGTAATTATTACTGCTTCTACCAAGTCAAACGACCCCGTAACTCAAGCGGCTCGTATGAGTCGTAAACGTGGCCGCATAGTTTTAGTTGGCGTAACCGGTTTAGAGCTTAATCGCGCTGATTTTTACGAGAAGGAATTAAGTTTCCAAGTTTCTTGTTCTTATGGTCCTGGACGATATGAACCAGATTATGAACAGAAAGGCATGGACTACCCATTGCCATTTGTGCGTTGGACTGAGCAACGCAACTTTGAGGCTGTTCTTGATATGCTCGCCGCCGGCGCATTAAATGTCGAAGCTTTAATTACCCATCGGTTTATTTTTGAGAATGCAGCTGATGCTTATGCAGTGTTGACTGACGATAAGTCAGCGTTAGGTATTCTATTAAAATATCCGAGCGAGTTTGCCGAGCGTCACGTCAAATCTGTGGCTCTCAAAGCAACTTCATTTATCGCAGGTCAACCTGTACTTGGTTTTATTGGCGCCGGTAATTATGCGTCACGTGTACTAATTCCTGCATTCAAAGCCGCTGGCGCACAATTGCATACCATTAGTACCTCTGGTGGTATCAACAGTGTTATTCATGGTGAAAAAGCCGGTTTTGCAAGTGCATCAACCGATACTCAGGCATTGCTTGAAAATCCAGTAATAAACACTGCGGTTATTGTTACGCAGCATAATACCCATGCATATTTCACCGAGCAGGCCTTAAGACAGGGCAAGCATGTCTTTGTCGAAAAACCTCTGGCAATTACCAGTGAAGAACTTGATAAAGTTGCAAACGCCTATGCTGAGTGTGATGGTAAACAGCTGCTGATGCTCGGTTTTAATCGTCGATTTGCACCCCAGGTGCAGAAAATGAAGACATTGCTGAATGCGGTGAAGGAGCCAAAATCGTTCATTATGACCATGAATGCAGGCGCTATTCCTGCCGATCATTGGACGCAGGACAATACCGTCGGTGGCGGTCGGATCATTGGCGAAGCATGTCATTTCATCGATTTAATGCGTTATCTAGCTGGTTCTGAGATTGTGTCAGTGCAAGCTCGTCGCATGGGCGATAATTCCCACCAAGCGATCACCGAAGACAAAGCCGCAATTATTTTGGGTTTTGCTGATGGTTCCTTTGGCACAATTCATTATTTTGCTAATGGCTCGTCTAGCTTCCCGAAAGAGCGAGTTGAAGTTTTCGCAGCAGGACGGGTATTACAACTCGACAACTTCCTTAAACTTAAAGGATTTGGTTGGCCAGGCTTTTCAAAAATGAATCTCTGGCGTCAAGACAAGGGCCAAGCCGCATGCTGCCAAGCATTCCTATCTGCAATAAAAGATGGTAAAGCATGCCCAATTCCTGCCGCGGAAGTGTTTGAAGTAGCAAGAGTGTCCATTGAAGTTGCTGAACAATTGCGAATGCAACAGGGTCAATAATGCAGGCTCTGCTTAAATTTAAAAGGCTTTACCATACGGTAAAGCCGCTTCGCTTTGAACAAATCGCGTATCGGATTTTATATAAATTCCGGCCATTAAGAGAAATTCAGCAGCAGGCTACCAACGCAAATATTGCACAGTGGATCTGGTCATCTCCAGAGTTTGTCGAACCTTCGTTTATCGACGACAGCACAGTGCGATTTTTGAATTTGACAGGTAAAGTGCAGTTGGCTGAGCATTGGAATAACCGTGAGTTTGAAAAGCTCTGGTTATACAATCTGCATTACTTTGATGATTTGAATGCGTTTGATAGTTCTAGCCGTCAAGCAATTCAGGTCAGTTTTGTCGACCGTTGGATTGCCGATAATCCGCCAGTAGCTGGCAATGGCTGGGAACCCTATCCACTATCATTGCGGATCGTTAATTGGATTAAATGGTATAACCGCGCCGGAATAAACAATCCACAGATTATTCTTAGTCTACACCAACAAGCCCAAGCACTAAGCAAACAGCTTGAATACCATATCTTGGGTAATCACTTGTTTGCAAACGGCAAGGCCTTAGTGTTTGCTGGCTGTTTTTTACAGGGGGATTCGGCAGATTCTTATCTCGAGATTGGGCTTAAGATCCTGCAAAGAGAAATTCCCGAGCAGTTTTTAGCGGATGGTGGTCATTTTGAACTAAGTCCGATGTACCACTGTATTTTGTTGTGGGACTTATTG
>JACCEA010827055.1_pt1 | contig 15845 bp, 14 predicted proteins | sample 7449851 | NCBI WGS metagenome assembly JACCEA01 (sample SAMN15323453, study PRJNA562643) | freshwater metagenome | isolation source: river surface water | place: USA:Blue River Watershed | collected 2017-08-18 | reverse complement strand
TCCAACTGGCTTTTGAGCCTTTTGTTGCAATTTTTCGAAATACATTTGTACCCAAGACGGAATTCCAGAAATCACTCGCATGTCTTCTTTTATGGTCTCTTCTACAATAGCATTCACTTTGGTTTCCCAATCTTCAATACAATTGGTTTCCCAAGAAGGCATTCCGTTTTTTTGCAAATAACCCGGAACAAAATGAGCGGCTATGCCTGATAATCTTCCCAACTTGATGCCGTTTTTCTCAGTTAAAATTGGACTTCCTTGCAAGAAAATCATTTTCCCATCTACAAAATCAGCATTGCCAGTTTCATGAATGTAATGCAAAATGGCATTTCGTGAGGCTTGAATATGTGTCGGCATCGACTCTTTGGTTAACGGAATATACTTTGCACCCGATGTCGTTCCCGAGGTTTTGGCAAAATAAAGCGGTTTGCCTTTCCAAAGTACATTTTCTTCTCCATTCACCACACTGTCTACATACGATTTTAATCCTTCGTAATCTCTGATAGGAACATTTTGAACAAAATCGGTATGCGATTGTATTTGCTCAAAATGATGGTCCTTACCAAATTGAGTGTTTTTGGCTTCTTTTATCAATTTTTTAAAAACAGCCTCTTGAGTAGCAACAGGATGCTGTGCCCATTCTTGTGTCTTTCGGACTATTTTTTTGGCAAATAATTTTGCCGCAATTGCTTTTATTGACATTTATTTTTTGTTTAAAACGCAACGTTTTAGATGATGCTTATTGTTATTTTTTGCTAAATGAACCCTTAGTAGTGCCCCTTTTTTCTTCTTTGGCGACTTCTTTTCTTAAACTTAATTCTTCTTCCGAAGCTTTAAGTGCTTCAGGAGAAATTGTTGATTGAGTTTGAGCTAAAATCGAATCTTTATTAAAAGTTACACGTTCTAATTTGCCCGTGAGTACTTTTTGAATGCCCTTGAGATAGGCCTCGTTTTTCTCCAAAGCTTGGCTCAACGAATCGGTCTTTAATGCCAGAATCGTAGCTTCTTTTTTTAGTTGTAAAGATGAATACCCCGGAATGTACTCCCTTAACGGAGTAAAAGCGATTAGTAATGTAGTGCTTGTGATTAAAAAAATAGCACCCAAAGTCCCCGCAACAAATACATTCAAAAGACTCAATTTGAACGAAAACAACTCCTCAAAGGTTTCTTCATTGATTAGAATTAACCGTTTTTTCATGAATACTACTCTCTTCAGATGATTCGGTAACAAACGATTTTTAAGCATAATTCCTTTTTATTTGGGCAAATATAACGATTAATGCTTGTTAGCTTAAAGCCCCTGAGCCGTAATTATTACCATATAAACTCAAATTTATCATATATTTAACGCTAAGACGAATAAATAATTCTTGCAAAAACAAAACAGATTAAGGAATTCTGTATACATTTGCAGCATTAATTAGTACAAATTTGCTTCGGCAATAAAAAATACAATCATGGGAAGATTTGGAGTTACAGAAATCCTAGTTATACTAGCAGTTGTTTTATTACTTTTTGGAGGTAAAAAAATTCCAGAATTAATGAAAGGTTTAGGAAGCGGAATTAAAGAATTCAAAAACGCAGCCAAAGACGACCAACCTGCTAATTCTAAAAAAGAAGAAGAGACAAAAGAATAAACTTTTCAAAATTAAAAATAAAAAAAATCCAAAACTCTTATAAGTAGTTAAGAGTTTTGGATTTTATTTTGGTAAAAAATGACTGCAATTGGATAATCCAATTACAGTCATTTTTTATTTTTTAGCCATCAATTATTTTGGACTCGTATTGCTTAACGTAAGTGTAAATGACACGCTCGTTCCTTTTCTAGCAGCACTTCGCATTTGAGAAACTCTTATCGTGTACTCGCCACTTTTAGTCAATTTTTTAGAGAACACGTTTCCATCTGTATCTCCAATATGCATAGCCGCACCATCAGAGTCTGGAGCCATCAAGTTAAAAGATGATGAGTTAGTACTTCCTTTATAAGTCACTTTAAAAGTTTGTCCTTCCTCTACATAAACAGTGTAATCAATATAAGCATCGCCTTTAAAAGTGCCTTTGATTACTTTTTTTGGACTGTCTGGTTGCAAAGTCACACTTACCTTTTTTTGTGCTAAAGAAACTGCAGGTACCATTGCTACAAATAATACCATTACTAAAACTTGTTTAAAAATTGATTTCATAAAGATTTGATTTTAATTAATTAACAAACAAAGTTATTAAAAAATTGATTACCAATACTGCTTCAACGATAAATAATTATTAAATCACAATCCGAAGTAAAACCTAACTACTATAAAATGATTTGTGTTTTATGCCGTATTGAATTACCTTAGGACTTCTTTACAACACAAAATCCATGAAAACAAAAAGCGTTTTATTTCTTCTTTTTTTATGCTTTCAATCCATTTTTGCTCAAGATATTCAAGGAGCTTGGGAAGGAAGTCTTAGTATTCAAGGAACATCTTTACCTTTGATTTTTAATATTCAAAAAAACGGAGATTCGTTTCAAACTACGCTTGACAGTCCAATGCAAGGCGCCAAAGGAATTCCTGTAAAAGAAACCACATTCGTAAGCAACGAATTGCAACTAAGTGCTCCAAATCTTAATTTGAAATATAGTGGTCTGTTTAACGGTACAGCTATTGAAGGAACTTTTGTCCAAAACGGTGCGTCCTTTCCTTTAGTCCTTACCAAAATGAAAGCCGGAACAAAAGCACTTGTTCGCCCTCAAGAACCGCAACCTCCTTTTGATTATCCTATTGAAGAAGTGACTTTTTTGAATCCAAAAGATAAAAATACCCTTGCAGGAACTTTGACATTACCGAAAAACAAAAAAGACTTTCCAATAGTCGTTTTAATTACGGGATCTGGTGCACAAGATAGAAATTCAACGTTATTTGGTCATCAACCTTTTGCTGTAATAGCTCATGATTTTGCCCAAAAAGGAATTGGTGTATTGCGACTAGACGATCGCGGCGTTGGCGGATCTAGCAAAGGAGGTCCAGAAGATACTTCTGCCAATTTTGCCACTGACATCTCTTCCGCTATTGATTTTCTTTATTCCAAAGGCTATAAAAATATTGGTATACTTGGTCATAGTGAAGGGGGATTAATTGCTCCAATGGTAGCCAATGACAACAAAAAAGTACAATTTGTTATTTCAATGGCAGGCCCAGGTATTCCTATTGATCGAATGATGCTCATACAAAACCAATCGATTATGAAAGCCGAAGGAGCCAATGCCAACCAAATTGCGACAACCACTGCTTTTAATGAAAAAGTATATGCTTATATCATAAACTACACTGGCCATAACTTAAAAGCAGATTTTAAAGACTATATCAAACAAGAATTCAAAAAACCAACCCAAAATCAAGGGTTAACCGAATCACAAATCGATGAATTTGTATCCCAACAAACCAACTCGATAACGAATCCTTGGTATGTCTATTTCTTAAAATTCAATCCTGATACCTATTGGTCCAAAATAAAAATTCCGGTATTAGCACTCAATGGCACTTTGGATGTTCAAGTAAAATCAGCAGAGAATTTGGCAGGAATACAAGCTTCACTTCAAAAAGCGGGTAACAAAAAAGTAACAATTACGGAACTTCAAGGCCTCAACCACTTATTTCAAGAAGCCAAAACAGGAACCGTAGCTGAATATGCTACAATTGAGCAAACCATTGCGCCAAAAGTACTCAACACTATGAGTGACTGGATTTTGAAATGGGGATCAAAAGATTAAAGCAAAATCCAAAAAGGTAGTTTAAAGAGTTTGCTGTTTTTGTTTTCTATGAAATGAATTGAAATAGAATATAAATTTTAGTAATTTTAATACTTTAAGAAAATCTATTTAGCGAAACGCTCAGCAATATGAATCGACAACTCCTTTTGTTGCTACTAATTCCAACTTTTTTACAAGCGCAACTTCGTAATTTTAGAAAAACGACGCTCGATTCTTTGCAATCCAAAATCATAAAAGGTACCGCCTCTTTGAGTATGAGCTATACAAAAGATTCTGATAAAAACTTAATTATTTATTCTGATGTTTCGCTGTTATACCCAGACAGTCAACACTTATATTCATTTGGCAGTAACCTTCGCTACAATAGTTTTTACACCGGAAGTGCAAGTAGCAACAACCGATTTTATGCAAGTGTTAATGTTCATTTATTCAATCATACCCTTTTAGAAAACAATCATTTGAAAGAAAAAGTCATTGCACCAGAACTTTTCTCTTTTTATCAATATGATGAAAATCAAGGGCTCAAGCAACGCATACAACTGGGTGCAAATGCAGCAATCAAATTGGTACGATCCAAAAATTTCCGAATCAATACGGGAGTTGGCTTTTTTTATGAATTTCAGCGATGGCGTATGCTCACCGATGAAGATATTGAAACGATACAAGCCTTACCTGATTCTTTTTTAGAATACATCAAAGATTTATATGAAATGGACAACAAGTTTAATGTGATTCGAAAAAATGTTAGGGCTCAAGTATACCTCAGCTCGCATGCTATTTTGAACAAAAAACTTGACTTTGATTTTATGTTTAGCTTCCAACAACCTTTCAAACCTCCTTTTAGAGGATTACCTGAAGATGGCCCTTTTCCTGTCATCACAAGATTGTATACCAGATATACTTTTGAATGTGTACTGAGTTATAAGTTCTCCAAAAAATTCTCTGCGCAAGGTCGCGTGTACTTGCAACACGACAAAGGCCATGTGTCACCTTTTGCTTCAAACGAAACTTTTAATTTTATCCCAAGTCTCAATTTTAGATGGTAAAATAGAGTCCTGTCTCGACAAAAACAAAAAGAAGCTTACCTCCTAGATGAAATCAAATCTTACCAAATAGATTTGATTTTTTTAATGAAAAAGTTTTTATCTTGAAGCATTATTGGAACACTAAAAATACTATATTCGTAAAAAATATACTATAATTTAGCCTCAACTGTTCCTAGTTAATGACTACAAACGACTATTCCCCTGGTTTACACAAACTTGTAACACTCGAAGTACAAGATCTTACTAAATTGACCTCGAGTGAAAATTTCATCGATTTTTCTAAAAATTTAATAGCAAAATATCAACTAGAAAAAGTGGGGATTAGTGAACATATTTTCGAAAACAATAGTTTCACCATAGCCATTTGTTTAAAAGAATCTCATATTTGCATTCATACATGGCCTGAATTCAATCAATTGACTTTGGATGTATATTTATGTAACTATTTGCAAGACAATACTCAAAAAGTAAAAGACATTACACAAGAATATATCAGCTACTTTGAAGCAAAAATTCTAAAGGAATTCGAAATTAATAGATAATACATGACTGTCCCTTGTTTTAATTGTAATACAACTACAACTCTTGAGGTAAATTTTGAAGTTGAAGTTTTTGCTTGCCCTGCTTGTAACTATGTCTATAAAAACAAAGAAGGTGCAGGTCTTTCGCTTTATATGAAGTCTCAACCCTGCTCCTTTGAGAATACATTTGAGATTGGCAAAACTGCCGTATTTGATAATGTTGACTATCAAGTAACTGGATTAGTGATCAAATCACATCAAGACTTTGAGTGGAGAGAATACATTTTACAATCAAAAAATGGAAGTTTTTTATACCTCTCTGAATCTGATGGGCATTGGATTCTTCTAAACGAAATTACTTTTGATACTAAAGTTGGTAATCATCCTTTAACAGTAGAACATGACGAAATCACTTATGATCGTTACGATTATTATTATCCAAAACTAGTCGCCTCAAAAGGTTTCTTTGATTTTGATATTTATAAAAATGTCGAGCTTATAGAATATATTCATCCACCCTTCATACTTAGTTTTGAAAAAGTAGGCCATCAACAAACAGCTTTCTTAGGAAAACATATTTCTACTAGAGCGATAAAAAAAGCTTTCAATACTACTTCTTTACCATCAAAAAGAGGCACTGGTCAAGTACAACCCTTTCTTATAAATGTTAGAAATACGGCACTTATTTTTTGTGGTATTGCTTTTTTAATTTTGATTACTCATTGGTTCCTTAACAAAGATCGTGTCGAACAAAAGGTTCTCGATACCTCTATTGCGTTTGATGAATATGCTAAAAAAGATTTTATTACCCCTTCTTTTGAACTCAAAGGAAGTTCAGCTCCATTGACTATTCAATTGCATTCTAATGTAGATAATTCTTGGGCTAATGTACAAGTAGCATTGATCAATGAAAAAAATGGCGACGAAGTTTATGCTAACAAGGATATAGAATACTATCATGGCTATACCGATGGTGAAAATTGGACGGAAGGTGATACTTCTGAAGAATTTAATATTTGTGGAGTAGCTGCTGGCAAATACCATTTGGCCATTACCCCTATGAAAGCAACTGAAGACACCCAAAATCAAACGGTTCAAATTCAAGCGAGTTGGTCAAGTCCTTCTACAAGAAATGTCTGGATGATTTATATTTTTATGACCGTATTTGTCGTTGCTATTTATTATTTAGAAAAGTCATTTGAAGAAAAAAGATGGGAATAATCATTTTAAATACAATATGGAAAAAGTAAAAGAATTTGTGCAATCCAACTTCATTGCACTACTCGTAGGAGGTTTATTTTATGCGCTTTTTGTGTATTACAATTGGCAAGGCAATAGCATTTGCGATTGCGAAACCACGGAGAATTATCGCCCGGCACAAGGCAATCGATCAGTAAATCATTTTTATCACAAATAACTAAACAAAATACTATGGAAATTTTAACTATGAGACCTATTTTAGCATCTATTATCTTTTCGCTTATAGGAATTGCAATTTTATTGATCACCTATTTTATCATCGAAAAATTGACTCCCGAAAATACTTGGTCACAAATTTCAAAAAATAATAATGTGGCTTTGGCAATTGTTTTTGGAGCCTTCATCATTGGAATTTCAATGATTATTAGTGCCGCAATTCATGGGTAAAAAGATTTTAAAATTTGAATATTTATTACTCTTTGCCGTATTCACCATTGCTACTTGCGGATTAGTTTACGAACTCGTCGCGGGTACTTTGGCCAGTTATTTATTGGGCGATTCGGTAAAGCAATTCTCGTTTATCATTGGAGTTTATCTTTTTTCGATGGGAATTGGCTCCTACTTTTCAAAATTTTTGACCAAAAATCTACTCAATACTTTTGTTGAAATTGAAATTTTGGTTGGATTAATTGGAGGGTTGAGCTCCGTGGTTTTGTTCCTGCTTTTTGAAAGTATTAATTCCTTTCAGTTTATACTTTACTTCCTTGTTTTTGTAACTGGTTGTTTGGTTGGATTAGAAATTCCACTGTTGATGAATATTCTGAAAGACAAAGTCGAATTTAAAGATTTAGTCTCAAACGTTTTTACTTTTGATTACATTGGCGCTTTATTGGCTTCCATATTATTTCCCTTGGTTTTAGTGCCAAAACTAGGCATTATGGGTACTTCCTTATTCTTCGGAATGATTAATGTATCTATTGCAATTGCCCTATGTTACTTACTCAAAAATGAGTTGAAAAAAGTACATTTGGTTCGAAGCAAAGCCATACTTTCTTTTGTAATTTTATTAGTTGTTTTTATTTTCTCTGATAAAATTTTGTCCTTTTCAGAAGGGAAACTCTATGGTGAAAACATTGTTTATACCAATACCACTCCTTACCAAAGAATTGTTTTAACGCACAACAAAAGTGATTATCGCTTGTACCTCAACAATAACTTACAGTTTAGCTCGACCGATGAATACCGCTACCACGAAGCACTGGTGCATCCCGCATTATCAATGGCAAAAAGCGTTTCGAATGTTTTGGTTTTAGGCGGTGGTGATGGACTTGCCGTTAGAGAAATTTTGAAATACAAAGAGGTGCAAAAAATAACACTTGTCGATTTGGATGAAGGAATGACGAAAATGTTTAAAACCAATACTATCTTAAGCGGTTTTAATGCTAATTCGCTCAACAATCCTAAAGTGAGTGTCCACAATAAAGACGCCTACATCTGGGCAAAAAATTGCCAAGAAAAATTTGATGTCGTGATTATCGATTTTCCAGATCCATCCAATTATAGTCTAGGGAAATTGTATTCGCTTAATTTTTATGCTACGATTCAAAAACTTTTAAACCAAGATGCTGTGGTCGTTATTCAAACCACATCGCCTTATTTTGCACCCAAATCCTTTTGGTGTATTAATAAAACGGTAATGCAAGTTTTTCCACAAATTGATGCTTATCACGCGTATGTTCCATCGTTTGGAGAATGGGGTTTTACCATCGCCATTAATGGTTTTGGTACTACATTTAATACAGTAAACCGAAAAGTAGATGCTTTGCGTTTTTATAATTATCAATTTGATAAGTTCAATTATTTTTCTCAAGATATGATTTCAAAAGACATCGAGATCAATCGATTAGATAACCAAATTTTAGTACGCTATTTCGATGAAGAATGGGGAAAATTACAATAACTCAAGAAGAAACTTTCTAAAAATAATAACTACTTCATTACTCGCTATTCCTTTATTGGAGGCGTGTAAAGAAAAAGTGGTTACTCTTTTGATTCGATTATCTGGAACTAATCATATTTTGGGGCATCGTCTTAGAGTAAAAAATTTCCCTAAACCATCAAAAGAAATTGCCGTTCCTTATTTAATTGTCGGTGGCGGAATTTCAGGATTGAGTGCGGCTAGACAACTCACTAAAAAAGGTATTACTGATTTTTTAATGGTAGAATTGGAAGATCATTTGGGTGGCAATTCATCCAATGGCGAGAACCAGTATTCTAAATATCCTTTGGGAGCCCATTATTTGCCTTTACCGAATTTAGAGGACAAAGTTGTATTGCAATTTTTAGAAGAAGAAAAAATCATCGTAGGTTATGATTCCAAAGGGCTTCCAAAATTTGATGAAACCCAGCTCACTTTGGCTCCCGAAGAACGCTTGTTTTATAGAAATAATTGGCAAGAAGGAGTCGTTCCAAAGGAAGGAAATTCTGCCTCTGAAGATCAAGAATTCGTCCGATTTTTCAAAGTAATGAATGGCTTTAGACAACAAAAAGATGAAGAAGGAAAGTACTGGTTCTCGATTCCACTTTCTGAATGCTCCCAAAATAAAGAAGTGAAAGCATTGGATGCTATGACTATGCAACAATGGTTCGAAAGCCAAAATTTTACAGCAAAACCTCTTTTTGATTATATTGATTATTGTTGCAAAGATGATTTTGGTTTAGGAATCGCCTACGTTTCTGCTTATGCAGGTATTCATTATTTTGCCGCAAGAAAACAAAATGCTTCCGAAGACCATCAAGATTCGGTGCTCACTTGGCCTGAAGGAAACTCAAGATTAGCCAATCACCTGAAAAAATATGTAAAAGGGAAATCACTAAAAAACCACTTGGTTTTCGAAATTGAAAATGATACCCATAAAGCAGTGGCTAAAATTTTTGATAATGAAACCAAAACAACCATTGCAATAACCGCAAAAAAAATTATACTTGCAACGCCTCAGTTTGTAAATCAATACCTGTTGAAAGATCGAAAAGATTTGGCTTCGCATTTTCATTACACTCCTTGGTTATTGGCTACTTTAGTTGTGTCTGATGTAAACGATAACGGAAGCTTTCCTTTGTGTTGGGATAATGTAATTTATGGTTCAAAAGGTTTGGGATATGTCTACGACCAACATCAATCCCTTCAACAACTACAGGATAAAAAAGTAATCACGTATTATTACAGTTTCTCTAGTGCCGACTTGAAAAAAACGCGCAGAGAAGTGTATAAAAAGACTAAAGAATATTGGAAACAAATGGTTTTTGATGATTTAAAAATAGCGCATCCCAATATTGAATCTCTAACTGAAAGTATCGAAGTTCATTTATTAGGTCACGGAATGATTAGTCCTGTTCCTAATTTTATTTTTAGTGATACCAAAAAAAAAGCTGCAAAACCTATCGACAATACGCTGTTTTTTGCTCATAGTGATGTATCGGGTATTTCTATTTTTGAAGAAGCCTTTCATCAAGGAATTAACGCAGTAAATACAATGCTCGATGAAACAACCTTGGATTCATAAAGCCAAAACAGATAGTATATTTATCTTATCGCCTTCCTTTTTGGTGGTTATTGTTGTATTTCTATTTCAAAAACAATTGCAACAAATAGAAACTAAGTATTCCTTTTACACTTGGCTCTTTCTGATTGTTTTTATAGATGTTGCACACGTTTATGCTACTTTATTTAAAACCTACTTTGTTGCAAGCGAATTTCAAAAAAGGAAAAAATTATTTGTCGGTTTGCCAATTGTATGCTTTTTAATTGGAATCGTTTTATTTTCTTTTGGAAGTAAAGTCTTTTGGTCTGTAATGGCATATATAGCTGTTTTTCATTTCATCAGACAACAATATGGCTTTATGCGTTTATATGCACGAAATGAATCTAAAAAATGGGCTTGGATTGACAACTTAATAATTTATACCGCAACAATTTACCCTATGCTGTATTGGTTTTTATCGTCGCCAAGGGAATTTAATTGGTTTGTTGAAAACGAATTCTTACAATTCGAAAGTCCTTTTTTAATTCTGGTTTTAAGCTGGATTTATGGTTGTGTACTTCTTCTTTATATAATTAGAACTTGTTATTTGGCTATAAAATACCATCATTTTAATATACCAAAAAATGCAATACTGCTAGGAACCATTTTGTCTTGGTTTTTTGGAATCGTCTATTTTAATAACGATTTGATTTTTACTTTGCTTAATGTCGTTTCTCACGGCATTCCGTACATAGCACTTATTTATCTCAATGAAATCGATAAAAAACCATCCAAAGAATTGCATTCGTTATACTATTTCAAACATTTTAAAGGACTTTTACTCTTCTTATTCGTTTTGCTTTTGATTTCTTTTTCTGAAGAATATCTTTGGGAAATTTTAGTTTGGAAGGAACAGTTGTCAGGTACGACAGAAGATTTTTCAAATTGGTATTTTGTAATTGTACCCTTACTAACCGTACCACAATTTACTCATTATCTCTTGGATGGATTTATTTGGAAGAAAAACAAAGCTACTATTTAACTCGACATTTACCTTCTACCTACTTTTATATTAGCTACTTTGGCTCGTTTAGCAATTGAAAATAGTGGCTTATGACACTATAAATGTGTAGCATAGCAACCTATTTTCATAACCTAGTTGTAACGTTTGACTCAAATAAATACTAACTAAAAACGAATCAAACAACAACTAAAACAGTGCTGTTATGAATAAAAAAATGATCATCGAATCGTTACTAGGGATGGTAATTGGAGGTATTGCAATGTTTACTTTTTTACATTTCCTTCCCAAAGAACTCCTTATGAAATTCTATCCCAAAGGTGATTTTGAAACTTTTGCTTTTTTTGTTTCACTTTTAGTGGGTCCGTTTTTTGCTATTGCTTTGCACGAATTAGGACATTTAACAGCAGGACTTTTGCAAAAACACCAATTACAATTGTTTGTTGTGGCTTTCTTTGGTTTAAAAAGAGAAAACCAGCGAGTACGATTATTTTTCAACAAAGAAATGCAATACTTTGGTGGTATTTCTGCCACTTCACCAATAAATTTAGAGGGTAATTTAAAGATACAATTTGCAAGAATTTTGGGTGCCGGACCCTTGTTTTCATTGCTTTTTGGTGGTGTTTTTCTTTTTCTTTTTTATTACTTTGATTCCGCTTGGAATGGTTTCAATGGTATAGTTGGCCTCATTTCAATTGCACTTTTTTTTGCTACTACCATTCCATCAAAATCTGGTCTTTTTTTTACGGATAGAAAAAGATTGCAGCGTTTGTTAAACAAAGGTAAAGTTGGCGAAATAGAATTAGCCCTTTTACAAGCATCTTTCCAAATGCTATTAGACCAAAATGCCAAAAATTTGGAAATCAACAAACTTCAATTAATTCAAACCGATACCGAATCTGTAGTTCAATTCTGGGGTTTCTTCTTTGAATACGCCTACTACAAAGACCATCAAAACACTGAAAAAGCCACTTCACTTAAAAACAACTTACTGAATTATCAAACACTAATTCCTAAAGGCATTTGGAAAAGTCTCGCTATTGAGTAGAGCTTAACCAAAGTGTCTATCATCCTATTTTAAATTCAAGGTAAAGGATTGATTCGGAATCTGCGTTCATTTATTCCGAGCCTCAGAATTTTAAAAGGAAAAAAAGAGTACTATCTCTAGAGGAAATAGTACTCTACATTTAAATTTGTTCCGAATCGTTATTCAAATGATGAATGATTTCGGCAATAAGTCCCGTCCATCCTGTTTGATGATTGGCACCCAATCCTTTTCCGGTATCGCCATCAAAATATTCAAAAAACAAATGATTCGAATTGAAGTTGGGGTCTTTTTGAAACTTTTCATAAGGCCCATACATGGGTATAAATTGCTCTTTATTAGGAACAAAAAGTGAGAGTAAACGATTCGCCACGCCATCAGCTGCATCTTTTATATTCATCATTACTCCTGAATGCGTTGGAAACTCTACTTTGTAGTCGTTTCCGTAATAGTTACAGAACTTCTCGAGTGAGTCCAAAATCAAATAGTTCATTGGGAACCAAATTGGGCCACGCCAATTGGAATTTCCTCCAAACATATCTCCGGTAGCTTCGGCAGGTGTATAATCTACTTGAACGGTTCCTCCATCATAGGTAAATCGATAGGGATGTTCTTTATGAAATTTAGACAACGAACGAACACCAAAATCAGACAAAAATTCCGATTCATCGAACATACGTTTCATAATCATCTTCATTCGGTGTCCACGAAGAATAGACAATAACTTGCTCTCTCCTTTTCCGGGATTGTACCAACTTGACACTAAGGCAGCCAAATCCGGTCGGTTAGAAATAACCCATTCTACCCTACGCTTGAAATCTGGCAATTGGTCTAACAACTCTGGGGTTAAAACTTCAACAGCAAAAAGCGGAATCAATCCCACCATCGAGCGCACTTTGAGCAATTCGGCTTCGCCGTTTTCTTTAAGCAACATATCATAATAAAACTGATCGTCTTCGTCCCAAAGATTCAATTTGTCTCCGCCAATGGCTTGCATAGCACCAGCGATATGCAAAAAGTGTTCAAAAAACTTAGAAGCCATATCTTGATACACCGGATTTTCAATCGCAATTTCACAAGCAATTCGCAACATATTCAGGCTATACATTGCCATCCAACCCGTTCCGTCGGCTTGTTCTAAATGACCGCCTGTTGGTAAAGCCGCCGAACGGTCGAAAACACCAATATTATCCATTCCAAGGAATCCGCCTCCAAAAATATTGTTTCCACCTTCGTCTTTCAGGTTGACCCACCATGTGAAATTGAGTAATAATTTATGGAAAATGCGTTCCAAGAAAACACGGTCGCCTTTACCACCATTCATTTCTTTATCAATGGCATACACTTTCCAAGTTGCCCAAGCGTGCACGGGAGGATTTACATCCGAGAACGACCATTCGTAAGCAGGAATCTGCCCGTTGGGATGCATATAATATTCTCTCAAAATAACCGATAATTGACGTTTGGCAAAATCGGGATCTAATCGTGCCAAAGGCAAAGTATGAAAGGCCAAATCCCAAGCGGCAAACCAAGGATATTCCCATTTGTCGGGCATAGAAAGAATATTAGCGGCGTACAAATGTTTCCAAGCACTATTTCTTCCTTTGCTTCTATTCGCATCGGGTTTAGGCATCGAAGGATCGCCTTTGATCCACTCATAAACATTGTAATAATACCATTGTTTGGTCCACAACATTCCAGCATAAGCTTGACGTTGTACCGATTTCAAATGTTGCTCTTTGATGTTTTTTTGCAAACTATCATAAAACAAATCAGCTTCCTTGAGACGTTGCGCATAAATAGCATCAAAATCTTCAAAAGGAGCTCTTGACGTTTGATTGGTAAAACGCAATCGGATAACTTTTTTTCCTTTCGCAGGAATAAGTTGTTCGTATTTTGCAGAAGCTTTAGTTCCTATTTTATTCGGATTTACAGCATCTTTTTTCTTATTAATGATATAATCGTTAATACCGTCTTTGGTATACTTGGTTAAATTTTCCGAATGGTATAAGCGTTGAAAATTGGTTTCGTTTTCACAAAAAAGCAGTTCATCTGCATTTTCTGCATACAACGTATAATGACCAACTAATCGATGATTGACTTCGATTACTGATTTTTCATTGCCCACCAAAGAAGGCTTGTACTTGTAATTATCATAGCCCCAGCACCAAGTATTTCGGAACCAAACAGTAGGTAAAACCGTTATAGGTGCAGCCACATCCGATTGATTTTCGATAGTAATTTGAATCAAAATATCCTGCTGATCGGCTTTGGCATATTCAATACTAATATCAAAATAATCATCTTTATCAAAAATGCCTGTATCCAAAAGTTCGTACTCGGGTTGGTGGCGATTGCGCTTTTTGGATTCTTTGACTAATTTTTCATATGGAAAAGCCGCCTGTGGATACTTGTACAGCATTTTTTGGTAGGAATGCGTAGGCGTAGCGTCTTGGTAATAATAAATTTCTTTGACGTCTTCTCCGTGGTTGGATTCGTTTCCGGTAAGACCAAAAAAACGTTCCTTGAGAATTTTGTCGTGATGGTTCCAAAACGCCAAAGCAAAACAAATATGCTGTTTGTTATCTGAAATTCCTCCTATTCCTTCTTCTCCCCATCGATACGCTTTAGAACGCGCCATATCGTGAGTAATACTATTCCAAGCATCTCCATTAGCAGAATAATCTTCTCTAACAGTTCCCCATTGTCTTTCGGTTAAATAGGGACCCCATTTTTTCCAGCCTTTATTGTTTTTTCTTTCGAGTAATCGGGCTCTCTCTGTGTCTATCTCTGTCATAGCTCTATTTGTTTTTGTCTTTTGCAATTTATAGAAATACACTTAAAAAAAGAGAAAAAAAGAGAAAAAAAGAGAAAAAAATCCATAAAAATCCATAATCAATTCTTTCCTATTGATTTTTTTTCGAAGTGTAAAATACTAAATCTCTAAATTATGGTCTTTTGAAAAGGTTTTCTGAGAAAAAAACAAAGCCTTTTGAATCCTATACCCATAAAATTTTAGCCAAAAATGATGGGAAAGCGGGCAAACTTTGCGACCTTTGTCATTCAGAAATTTAAACAATGGCAAAGATTTTAACGGGAGTACAGAGTACAGGTACTCCGCATTTAGGCAATTTATTAGGCGCAATTATACCCGCAATTGCATTATCGAATGATCCAAAAAATGAATCATTCCTTTTTATCGCCGATTTGCATTCGATTACACAAATCAAAAATGGCGAAACCTTAAGAAACAATACTTACAGTACTGCAGCAGCTTGGCTAGCTTGTGGATTAGACGTAAACAAAGTTACCTTTTACAGACAATCCGATGTACCTCAAACAGCAGAATTGTCTTGGTACTTGAGCTGTTTTTTCCCCTTTCAACGTTTGACTTTGGCACATTCTTTCAAAGACAAATCCGATCGTTTAGACGATGTAAATGCTGGGTTGTTTTCGTATCCAATGTTGATGGCCGCGGACATTTTATTGTATGATGCCGAATTTGTGCCTGTTGGAAAAGACCAGTTGCAACACCTCGAAATTACTCGTGATGTCGCTTCTCGTTTCAATCACCAAATGGGAGAAACCTTTGTGTTACCAGAAGCCAAAATACAAGAAAATAGTATGTTGATTCCTGGAACCAATGGCGGAAAAATGAGTAAATCGGCCAATAATGTCATCAATATTTTCTTAGACGACAAAGCGTTGCGCAAGCAAATTATGAGCATCGAGACCGATAG
>JACCEA010401306.1_pt1 | contig 15862 bp, 13 predicted proteins | sample 7449851 | NCBI WGS metagenome assembly JACCEA01 (sample SAMN15323453, study PRJNA562643) | freshwater metagenome | isolation source: river surface water | place: USA:Blue River Watershed | collected 2017-08-18 | reverse complement strand
TGATTCGGTTGATTTTGTTGCTGGCCGGTCCCGGACTGACCGACTGGATCAGCTTTTCCTTCAACCTCTTGACCTGAATGGAATTCCTTGCTGACGGCGGGTGGTTTGTGCGTGCTGTCTGAGCCAAAGCGGTTGCGCAGGTCAGGCGGTTCATAGAAAGCACTACACGGTTTGCCTGAGGCCTATATAATGCGGCCCTTTGCTGGCAATCCGTGATCGTTCGAGCCCCGAGAATTTCCCATGAAAAGCGCTGAAATCCGTGAAGCATTCCTGCATTTTTTTGAACAGAAGGGCCATGCCCGCGTAGCGTCCAGTTCGCTTATTCCGGCGAATGACCCAACGCTGTTGTTCACCAATGCCGGAATGAACCAGTTCAAAGACTGCTTCCTTGGTCTGGAAAAGCGTGCCTACACCCGCGCTACCACCAGTCAGAAGTGCGTGCGCGCCGGTGGTAAGCATAACGATCTGGAGAACGTCGGTTACACCGCCCGCCATCACACGTTTTTCGAGATGCTCGGCAATTTCAGTTTTGGCGATTATTTCAAGCGTGAAGCTATCCATTATGCGTGGGAGTTTCTGACTTCGGAGAAGTGGCTCAATTTGCCCCAGGAAAAGCTCTGGGTAACGGTTTACGCCACCGATGATGAAGCCTATGACATCTGGAACAAGGAAGTGGGTATCCCGGCTGAGCGGATGATCCGGATCGGCGACAACAAGGATGCTCCCTATGCCTCGGATAACTTCTGGGCGATGGGTGATACCGGCCCGTGTGGTCCGTGCACTGAAATTTTCTTCGATCACGGTGAACATATCTGGGGCGGCCCTCCCGGGTCGGCAGAGGAAGATGGTGATCGCTACATCGAAATCTGGAATAACGTTTTCATGCAGTTCAATCGCACGGCTGACGGTGTGCTGCACCCGTTGCCGGCGCCAAGCGTGGACACCGGCATGGGGCTCGAGCGCATCAGTGCAGTGATGCAGCATGTCAATTCGAACTATGAGATCGATCTGTTCCAGAGCCTGCTGAATGCTGCGGCTGCAGCTATCGGTTGCGCCAACCAAGCGCAGGCCTCGCTAAAGGTTGTAGCGGATCATATCCGCTCCTGTGGCTTCCTGATTGCTGACGGTGTGACACCGTCCAACGAGGGGCGTGGTTATGTCCTGCGGCGCATCATTCGTCGCGCCTGTCGCCATGGCAACAAGCTGGGCGCCAAGGGCAGTTTCTTCTACCAGATCGTGGCTGCACTGGTTGCCGAGATGGGGGATGCCTTCCCCGAGTTGCGGCAACAGCAGGCGCACATCGAGCGCGTGTTGAAGACCGAAGAGGAGCAGTTTGCCAAGACCCTGGAGCAGGGCTTGCGCATTCTCGAGCAGGATCTGGCGGGGCTCGAGGGCAGCGTTATTCCGGGTGAGGTGGTGTTCAAGTTGTATGACACCTTTGGCTTTCCGGTTGACCTGACGGGTGATATTGCGCGTGAGCGTGAGCTGACGCTGGACGAAGAGGGCTTTGAGCGCGAAATGGAGGCCCAGCGTGTGCGTGCACGTTCGGCCAGTGCCTTTGGTCTGGATTACAACAGTCTGGTTAAAGTGGACGTGGATTCGGTTTTCTGCGGTTATTCGGGCACCTCGGAAGAGGGCAAAGTGGTTGCCCTGTTCAAGGCCGGTACTGCAGTTGAGCGTCTGGAAGCCGGTGAAGGGGGTGTGATCGTTCTGGATCGCACGCCGTTCTATGCCGAGTCCGGTGGTCAAGTCGGTGATTGCGGTTATTTGCAGGGCGCTGCGGCACGCTTTGATGTGCGCGATACAACCAAGGCAGGTGGTGCTTTCCTGCATCACGGTGTTGTTTCGGCAGGTGCTCTGAGCCTGGGTGATAGCTTGCTGGCACAGGTGGATGCTTCGGTGCGTCAGGCTACCGCCTTGAATCATTCGGCTACCCACTTGCTGCATGCAGCGCTGCGTAAAGTGTTGGGCGAGCATGTGCAGCAGAAGGGTTCTCTGGTTGACAGTCAGCGTTTGCGTTTTGACTTCTGCCACTTCGAGGCCATCAAGCCAGAGCAGTTGAAACAGATTGAGTCGCTGGTCAATGCGCAAATTCGCGGCAACACACCGGTGGTGACCGAAGAGACAGATATCGAAACGGCCAAACGCAAGGGCGCAATGGCGCTTTTCGGTGAAAAGTATGGCGATGAAGTGCGCGTGCTGAGCATGGGTGACGGATTCTCTGTGGAGTTGTGTGGCGGCACGCACGCATCGCGTACCGGCGACATTGGCGTGTTCAAGATCGTCAGTGAGAGCGGGGTTGCAGCCGGTGTTCGTCGCGTCGAGGGCGTCAGTGGTGCGGCTGCTCTGGACTGGTTGAATGCAGCTGATGAGCAACTCAGGGAGGCTGCTGCGCTGGTCAAGGGAAGTCGCGACAATGTTCTGGATAAGCTGTCTGCTGTTCTTGAACGCAATCGCCAGCTTGAAAAAGAGCTGGAGCAGGCCAAGGCCAAGGCGGCCAGTGCTGCCGGTAATGACCTGGCGGGTTCCGCGCTCGATATCAAAGGTGTCAAGGTGTTGGCTACCCGGGTCGACGGACTGGACGGCAAGGCATTGCTGGCAATGGTCGATCAGCTGAAGAACAAGCTGGGCGATGCGGTCATCCTGCTGGGCGGCGTTCAGGATGACAAGGTTGTGCTGGTAGCGGGTGTAACGCAGTCGCTTACCGCCAGGCTCAGGGCTGGTGACCTGATGCGTCAGGCGGCTGCGCTGGTGGGGGGCAAGGGCGGCGGTCGTCCGGATATGGCGCAGGGTGGCGGCGCGGATATCGGCAAGCTGGATGAGGCGTTGTCGCTGGCGGCCGGTTTTGTCGAAAACGGCATTTAGGTTTTAAAGCCAAGGCCGGTAGCGCGTCCGGCGGGCCTTGGCAGTGTGACCCGATGTGGGTTTAATGGGCGCCCTTCGAGGAATCAGGCGGCTTTTGATATGGCTTTGATCGTACAGAAATTTGGCGGCACGTCGGTCGGCACCGTCGAGCGCATCCAGCAGGTGGCTGCGAAGGTAAAGAAATTCCGCGAGAACGGCGATGATATCGTGGTCGTTGTTTCTGCCATGAGCGGTGAAACCAATCGTCTGATCGAACTGGCCAGGCAGGTCAGTGACGGTCAGCCGGTCGGGCGTGAGTTGGATGTGATGGTCTCCACGGGAGAGCAGGTCACCATCGCCTTGCTGGCTATGGCACTCATCAAGCTGGGAGTGCCGGCGGTTTCCTATACCGGTAATCAGGTACGCATTCTGACCGACAGCGCCCATACCAAGGCGCGCATTCTGCATATTGATGATCAGAAGCTGCGTGCAGATCTCAAGGCTGGGCGTGTCGTGGTAGTCGCCGGATTTCAGGGCGTCGATGAGCAGGGCAATATCACCACGCTTGGTCGTGGAGGCTCTGACACTACTGGCGTGGCTCTGGCAGCGGCACTGAAGGCCGATGAGTGCCAGATTTATACCGATGTTGATGGTGTGTATACGACCGATCCGCGAGTGGTTCCGCAGGCTCGCCGGCTGGAAAAGATCACCTTTGAAGAAATGCTGGAAATGGCCAGCCTGGGCTCCAAGGTACTGCAGATCCGCTCGGTTGAGTTCGCCGGCAAATACAATGTCCCGCTGCGCGTTTTGCACAGCTTTCAGGAGGGGCCGGGCACCCTCATTACCCTTGATGAAGAGGAATCCATGGAACAGCCAATCATTTCCGGCATCGCTTTCAATCGTGACGAAGCCAAGCTGACCATTCGTGGTGTGCCGGATACTCCTGGCGTGGCGTTCAAGATCCTCGGTCCGGTGAGTGCTGCCAATATCGAAGTCGATATGATCGTGCAAAACGTTTCTCACGATAACACTACCGATTTCACCTTTACCGTCCATCGCAATGATTACGCAGCAGCGCTGGAAATTCTGGGTGCCACAGCGACCAGTATCGGCGCGCGTGAAGCGGGTGGCGATGTGAATATCGCCAAGGTGTCCATCGTTGGTGTTGGCATGCGCTCCCATGCGGGCGTTGCCAGTCGCATGTTTGAAGCCTTGGCCAAGGAGAATATCAATATCCAGATGATCTCGACTTCTGAAATAAAGGTCTCTGTGGTTATCGAGGAGAAATACCTTGAGCTTGCTGTGCGTGCGTTGCACACGGCGTTTGAACTGGATGCGCCCACTCGTCAGGGCGAGTAATCCATAAGCAGGCTCGCAAGCGGATGTTTCTTGCGAGTCTGCTGTTGCGAGCCTCTAGCTTTACCTACACTGTTGAAACTTGAGGTAAGGGTTCTTTGCTGGACAAGTGGGGCATCCGCCCGCTTAATCGCGGCTGTTGCAACCTTGAACTGAAAAACAGAGGGATTAAGGAATGCTAATTCTGACTCGCAGGGTCGGCGAGACCCTGATGGTGGGTGATGATGTCACCATCACAGTGCTTGGGGTTAAGGGTAATCAGGTGCGTATTGGTGTGAATGCTCCCAAAGATGTTGCAGTTCATCGCGAGGAGATCTACCAGCGCATCCAGAAAGAGAAAGATCCGGAACCAAGCCACTAATTTATATCTGATTTTGGCTTTCCAAGCAGGGCGAACATGGGTATTATGCGCCCCGTGTTGCGGAGAGGTGGCCGAGTGGCCGAAGGCGCTCCCCTGCTAAGGGAGTACACCTCAAAAGGGTGTCGGGGGTTCGAATCCCCCCCTCTCCGCCATTTGTACCTTTGACGGGTACAGATGCTGATCTTGCTTCAACCTCCGGGTGCGGCAAGTGATCAGAGCGCAGGCGTAAGACGAGTTGCTGCACTCATAGCTCAGCTGGATAGAGTACCCGGCTACGAACCGGGCGGTCGGAGGTTCGAATCCTCCTGAGTGCACCATCTAGTGAAAGGGGCGCCTGCATAAGGCGCCCCTTTTTAGTTTCAGCCAGGCATCAGCGCTTGGCTTTGACGCAACCACTCTGATCAAAGCTGATCTGCCGGCTTTTCCCGTTATTGTCTTTGTAGCGGTACTGGGTTTCGCCATTGCGCGAGGTTTGTTCGTCCGGTTTTCCAAGCGAGCTCTCGATGTCATCCCGGGTCATGCCGGCCATAACCTGCTTGCGGATGATGGCTGTACGGCGCTCAGTGCCAACAACCCGATTGCCGCAGCCATCTTGCTTCTCGGCCACTACTGTCAAGCTATCTGCTTGCTCGGGCACGGTTGTCTGCTTGATGGTCTTTGCCATGGCGACAGGCCTGCCATTGCTGGGCGTCGGATTGTGGGCATCCTGCACCGCTGTGGATTGATCGCTTGGACAGCCTTGCAGCGTGAAGGTGATGTGCCCGTTGTGATCTTCACAGCGAAAGACGTTGGCTGCGAATGCCGGGCTGAGTTGAAAAAGTAAAGTCAAACTGATGGTGATGAGTATCGCTTGCATGTTGACGTCCTCCCTGACGTGGATAGCAAGCTTAGTTGGCGCAATTGATCACGCAAGGTGAAGGGTGGTAGCTGCTGGTGATCCTTTAGAGGCTGGTTCAGCATTGCTTCGCAACTGATTGTTCTGTAGCAATTTTTAAAGCACTAATTATTTCTGCGATGCTATGATTCTCGAATCCGCCCCATCGGGGCTCATGGACCCAGCCCATGGACATACCCAGTAGTTACTTACCTACCTTTTTAAATCGCGTACTGACTGATTGATCCCCGCTGCGTGCGCCGCAACTGGGGTGGAGCACGCCATGACTGATCAAGAAACAAAAAAACCTCAAGAAAGCCTGCAGGACCGTCTTGCACAGGTGGTTGCCCTGCTGGGACGGCATCGCGTGGTGGAAGACCTGACTCATCGTCAGGAAGGTCGTCATCAGGATCTGGTGGAGAATCTGGTCCACCGTCAGAATATTTCCGAACTCCAGCGCAAGCTTGACGATCTTCATCCGGCAGATATCGCTCACATCCTCGAGGCTTTACCGCTCAATGATCGTCTGACGGTCTGGCAGCTGGTCAAGGCCGAGCGCGATGGCGACATTCTGCTTGAGGTCTCGGACGCTGTCCGCGAGTCGTTGCTAGCGGATATGGACGACGATGAGATTCTCGCCGCAGCCAAGGACATGGATGCGGATGAGTTGGCTGACCTTGCTCTCGAATTGCCGCGCGACGTCGTTCATGAGTTGATGGAAAGCCTGGATTCGCATGACCGAGAGCGGGTCCGTTCGGCATTGTCCTACCATGAGGATCAGGTGGGCGCGCTGATGGACTTCGAAATGGTGACTATCCGCGAGGACGTCAGCCTGGAAGTCGTTTTGCGTTACTTGCGTCGCCTCAAGGAGTTGCCGGGGCATACTGACAAGTTGTTTGTTGTCGATTATGACGGCGTGCTCAAAGGGGTCCTGCCGATCAAGCGGTTGCTGGTCAATGATCCGGATAAGCAGGTCGCAGAGGTCATGGCCAACGATCCGGTGATTTTTCATCCGGATGACGAGGCAAATGATGCGGCCCAGGCATTTGAGCGCTATGACCTGGTCTCCGCGCCGGTAGTGGATGGTAACGGCAAGTTAATCGGGCGCCTGACCATCGATGAGATGGTCGATCTCATTCGGGAAGAAAGTGAGAACGAAGTACTCAATATGGCCGGCTTGCGCGAAGAAGAAGATATCTTTGCTTCGGTCTGGAAGTCCGTGCGTAACCGTTGGTCCTGGCTGGCAATCAACCTGATCACCGCTTTTGTTGCGTCACGGGTCATCGGTTTGTTCGATGGCTCGATCGAAAAACTGGTTGCATTAGCGGCCTTGATGCCGATCGTGGCTGGTATAGGCGGCAACTCCGGCAACCAGACCATTACCATGATTGTTCGCGCCATGGCGCTTGATCAGGTCGGTACGGGCAATACTTCAAGGCTGGTGCGCAAAGAGTTGAGCGTTGCGCTGATCAATGGCCTGGTCTGGGGCGGGGTGATTGGAGGCGTTGCATTCTGGCTGTATGACAGTTTTGCGCTTGGTCTGGTCATGACCTCGGCGATGACTCTGAATCTGCTGCTGGCCGCGCTGATGGGTGTGCTGATTCCCATGACGCTGATGAAAATGGGGCGGGACCCGGCGATGGGGGCTAGCGTCATGATCACCGCAATGACCGACAGCGGTGGGTTTTTCATTTTCCTGGGGCTAGCCACGATCTTTCTGATTTAGTGGTGACAAGCTGTTTTGGCGTCCCAGAGAGGAATTGAACCTCCAGCCTTCCCCTTAGGAGGGGGATGCTCTATCCGATTGAGCTACTGGGACTTTATTGCTGTGTATTGGCGCGCGGAATGTTATCGGGCAAATCCGCTTTTGTCATGCATGAGTGATGTCGTGATTGAACGATTTGCCGATAGGGATTGCCCTGATCAACAACCACGTCACATGAAATGCGAGCTTGTGGCGTATTGCTAGCATGGATTTTAAGGGGCAATCGGGTTAACGTATCGCACTATGAAGCAAGCATCCTACTCCAGCCGTACGGCTAAAAAATTTGTCGTGCGCCTTCCTGAGGGAATGCGCGAAAGGATCGCGGGCGTTGCCCGAAATCATCATCGCAGCATGAATTCCGAGATCATTGCGCGTCTTGAGAGAAGCCTTTTGCAGGAGGGGCAACTGCAAGCCGATTCTTTGCTTTCGCTTGAAAGCCCAGAGTTGTCGTCGCATGAGCGTGAGCTGTTACAGCGTTTTCGACAGCTTTCGCGTCGCCAGCAAAATGCGCTGATCGCATTAATTGCACATGATGCCGAATTGGTTGATGAGTCGGTATGAACAATTAATGCATCGACAGGCGCTTTATTCCAGATCCCTTGCCTCGCGCTGTAATTGAAATACAAATCTCTCGATCAGACGTTGCTCATTGCCTGACGCCTTGAAAAAGCGCATTCCAAGCTCGGTCTTGTCACGCTTGTCATTGTAATGGGTATGACGCAACTCAACTTGAACGTTTAGTTTTCCGATGGGTAACTGAGCGCTCAGGCGCTCATATACCTGGCCTGTCTGCACCTTCTGGCTGATATCCCCGGGAACGCTCAGTTTGCACCCCGTACCTGATATGTCGAGCAGCTGGCCTAGTAGCAGCAATTTGTACTTGCTGTCAGCCAGTTCAGCCTTGATTGCCTGGGATGGCTTGATGGTTGCGCGAAACGCACTGCGGCGCTGATGTTGAACAAGCTCAGGTGGCAGTGTGGTCGTATAGCATCGAGCACCATCCTTTTCGGAAAACTGTACCGCGCTTTTGCACTCCCAGGTGATGCGAACACCTTCGTGAAAAGCTTCGACGTGAAATGTTTCGCCGTTCTTGAGAAGTCGCTCGCCATCGGTAGGAATCATTTCATCGAAGATGATTCTGTTTCGCTCTCGGTCAACTTTGGTCGCAATCCGGCCAACCCGGCACTCACAACGCCATTTACATCCGGGATTCAATTTACGACTGCTGGCTTGCTTGATCCAACCGCGTTTCCGCCAACGTCCACCGACTTTACGGTCAATGCCGATGGCACCTTGAGTATGACTAACTGGGTCCCGGCAGCACCCGACACCGCTGTGCCGCCCAACTGGGCTTCCAATGGGGCTACCGCGTCAGCGGCAGGCGTGACGATTGATTTCAACCAGTCGACCCAGTTCTCCAGTGGTTTCTCGGTCACCAAGATTGCCCAGGACGGTTACACCACCGGATCCCTTTCGGGTCTGAATATCGATGATACCGGGGTGATTTTCGCCCGCTACACCAACGGTCAGTCGCGTACCTAGGGGCAGGTGGCGCTGGCTAGCTTTGCCAACGTGCAAGGCCTGACGCCTTCAGGCAAGACGGCCTGGACGGAGTCTTTCGAGTCGGGAGCGCCGGTGATCGGCACTCCGCGCAGCGGAACGCTGGGCGCTCTGCAGGCCGGGGCGCTGGAGGATTCCAACGTGGAGTTGTCTGATCAATTGGTCAACCTGATCGTCGCGCAACGCAACTATCAGGCCAATGCCAAGACCATTGAAACCGAATCCGCGATCACCCAGACACTGATCAACCTGCGTTGATAGGGTGTGAGCTTGCCGCTTTCCCTGAGAGCGGCAAGTAGCCGGTCGCCGTCGGCATGGTTTCGCCGATATCTGCCTTGAATTTCCCTCATAAGCCTGGCCTTTTTGAATTAATTGTTTATTTTCAATGAGTTATGGCTTTAATTTTGTTTGGCACAGTGATCGCTTTGTTGTCTTCAAGAGTAGCGGATATGCGCTCACCTCGGAGAATGCAATGGACAAGATGCTGTACATCGCCATGACCGGCGCCAGTCAGAACACCAAAGCCCAACAGGCTCACGCCAACAATCTGGCGAACCTTTCCACCAATGGTTTTCACCGTGACCTGGTGCAGGCGCGCTCCATGCCGATTTTTGGCGATGGACAGCCGACCCGCGTCTACGCCATGAGCGAGCGTCCCGGTACCGACTTCACGTCGGGCACCTTGATCGAGACTGGGCGTGATCTGGATGTGGCCGTCGAAGGCGATGGCTGGCTGGCTGTGCAGGCGCCGGATGGATCTGAAGCCTACGTTCGTTCCGCCAGTCTGAAGATCGATTCCCTGGGGATGTTGCGGGCCGGCAACGGCTTGCCGGTTCTCGGCAACGGCGGCCCCATTTCGGTTCCTCCGGAGCAAAAAGTTGAAATCGGCAAAGACGGCACCCTCAGCATCCGTGCATTGGGCGAGGGGCCGCGGGTAATGGCCGAAGTCGATCGCTTGCGTCTGGTTAATCCCGATCTGAAGCAGATGGAGAAGGGGCAGGATGGCCTGATTCGCTACAAGGGCGGCGATGTCCTGCAGCCGGATGCCAGCGTGCGCATGAGTGCCGGCTTCCAGGTGGCAAGCAATGTGAATGCGGTGCAGGAGATGACAGCGATGCTGAGTCTGTCCCGTCAATTCGAGCTGCACGTGAAGATGATGCGTACTGCAGAAGATGATGCGGCCAGCATGGCGCGAGTCTTGCAGCTTTCCTGATCAATAGCATAGGTGCGCCATGAAATCGGCGCCCGAGGAGAACGGCCATGATGCCATCACTGTGGGTCGGTAAGACTGGGCTTGCTGCCCAGGACATGAACCTGACCACTATTTCCAACAACCTGGCGAACGTCTCGACCACCGGTTTCAAGCGTGATCGTGCCGAGTTCCAGGATTTGCTCTACCAGATTCGCCGCCAGCCTGGCGGGCAATCTTCTCAGGATACCCAGCTGCCGTCTGGGCTTCAGCTGGGTACCGGTGTGCGCATTGTCGGCACCCAGAAAATGTTCACTGAGGGCAGTCTGCAGAATACCGAGCAGCCGTTGGATATGGCCATCAATGGCCGCGGCTTCTTTCAAGTATTGCAGCCTGACGGTTCGCTGGCTTACAGCCGCGACGGTACTTTTCATCTGGACTCAAACGGTCAGATCGTCACCTCGCAAGGTAATCCGCTGGAGCCTGCCATTGTGCTGCCACCGGAAGTTCAGTCTTTCACGGTGGGTCAGGACGGTACGGTTTCGGTCACCACGCTGGCCAGCCCGACCCCCCAGGTCATCGGCAATCTGCAAACGGCGGACTTCATCAATTCCGGTGGCTTGCAAGCGATTGGCAATAACCTGTTTCTGGAAACCGGCTCCAGCGGTGCTCCGCAGGTCGGTACTCCGGGCTTGAACGGTCTTGGCGTGATTCTGCAAAACACCCTGGAAAATTCCAACGTCAGCGTGGTGGAAGAACTGGTCAACATGATCACCACCCAGCGCGCCTACGAAATGAACTCCAAGGTGATTTCCACCGCCGACCAGATGCTTGGTTTCGTGACGCAGAATCTGTAACCCGGTAAGCGTGTTGTGAGGTATTGATCATGAGTCGGCAGAAACATTTATCCCTAGTGCTGGCCACCACGTTGATGGCTGGCTGCATGGCGCCGCAACCGGTGCCGGATGATCCTTACTACGCGCCAGTCTTGCCGCGCACCCCATTACCAATTGCGCAGAACAACGGCGCTATTTTCCAGTCAGGTTTTGAGACCGATCTGTATACCGATCGCAAGGCGTTCCGGGTGGGTGATGTGATCACCATCAATCTTGCGGAAAAAACTCAAGCCTCGAAAAAAGCCGACGCCGATATGAGCAAGGACAGCAAAAACAGTATGGGGCTTACGTCGCTGTTTGGCAGTCCGGTCTCAATCAATAACCCTACCGGTGAGAATATTCTGACTGCTGGCAACCTGAACCTGGATGTGGGCTATCAGGGCAACCGTGAAACCGAAGGGGAGAGTGAAGCTAACCAGAGCAATAGCCTGACCGGCTCGATTACCGTGACGGTTTCTGAAGTATTGCCCAATGGCCTGCTGGTGGTACGTGGCGAGAAGTGGCTGACCCTCAATACCGGTAATGAGTTGATCCGCATTGGTGGCATGGTGCGTGCCGATGACATTCAGACCGACAACACGGTTTCATCGACCCGTGTGGCCAATGCCCGCATTACCTATTCCGGCACCGGTGCATTTGCGGCGACCAGCCAGCCCGGCTGGCTGGACCAGTTCTTTCTTAGCCCGTATTACCCGTTCTGATACGGTGGAGAAGCCAGATGCGTAAGTCCCTGTCCATTCTGTGTGTTCTGATGCTGCTGGCTGGCGGAGCTCAGGCTGCTCGCCTGAAAGATCTGGCGAGCATCCAGGGTGTGCGCAGCAACCAGCTGATTGGTTACGGTCTGGTGGTCGGCCTCAACGGTACGGGTGACCAGACCACGCAGACGCCATTTACCGTGCAGACCTTCAACAACATGCTGGCACAGTTCGGCATCAAGATCCCCGAGGGTGGCGGCAACATTCAGTTGAAGAACGTGGCGGCGGTGTCCCTGAGTGCGGAAATGCCAGCGTTTGCCAAGCCGGGGCAGACCATTGATGTGACCATTTCTTCGATCGGCAACGCCAAGAGCCTGCGTGGCGGCACCCTGCTGATGACCCCGCTCAAGGGTATCGATGGCAATGTGTACGCCATTGCTCAGGGCAACCTGTCGGTAGGCGGTTTTGATGCCGAAGGCGCCGATGGTTCGAAAATTACCGTTAACGTGCCCTCGGCTGGGCGTATTCCCAACGGGGCGACCGTCGAGCGAGCCGTGCCGACCGGCCTGGCCAACGGTGACTCGCTGATCCTCAATCTGAACCGTCCGGATTACACCACGGCCAAGAATGTCGTCGACAAACTCAACAGCTTGCTCGGCCCGGGCGTGGCTCAGGCCCTGGATGGCGGTTCGGTGCAGGTCAGCGCTCCGAGAGATCCCGGGCAACGTGTCGACTATCTGTCCGTGCTGGAAAACCTTGAAGTCGATTCTGGCAGCGCGGCCGCCAAGATCATCGTCAATGCCCGCACCGGGACCATCGTGATTGGCCAGAACGTGCGGGTAAAACCGGCGGCCGTGACCCACGGCAGCCTCACGGTGACCATCACCGAGGACTTTCAGGTCAGTCAGCCGAACGAATTTTCTGCTGGCGAAACGGTGGTTACTCCGCAGTCCACTGTCGGCGCAGATCAGGCGATCAACCCGATGTTCAAGTTTGGCCCGGGTACCTCGCTGGAAGAAATTATTCGTGCGGTCAATCAGGTGGGCGCTGCGCCGTCCGACCTGTTGGCCATCCTCGAAGCGCTCAAGCAGGCTGGTGCGCTTGAAGCCGATCTGATTGTGATTTAAGGAGGCGACCATGGACTCTCGACTTTCAGCGGGCCTCTCTGCAGGCGGCAACAGCGATGCCTTTACCGACCTCAACCGGCTCAGCCAGTTGAAGGTAGGCAAGGACCGCGACAGCGAGCAGAACATCCGCAAGGTTGCCCAGGAATTCGAGTCACTGTTTCTCAATGAAATGATGAAAGCCATGCGTTCAGCCAACGACGTGTTCGCCGAAGGCAATTTCATGAACAGCAACGAGAGCAAAACCTACCGCGACATGTATGACCAGCAGCTCTCGGTGACGCTTTCCAAAGGCCGTGGAATGGGACTGGCGGATGTGCTGACCCGTCAACTGTCGAAGCTGACAGCACCCGCCGAGCGTCCTGATCCGTTTGGCCAGTCCGTTGCTGCGGCTACACCTGAATCTGCGCCGGGGCTGAAGGTTGCCGCCGGGCATGACAATGACGCCATGTTGATCAATCAGCGTCGCCTGTCGCTGCCAGGCAAGCGCTCGGATCGTTTGCTGGCGGGCATTGTGCCGGCCGAGCAACCGTCCGCTCCCCAGCCGTTATCTGCCATCGACTGGGTGCCGGCCCAGGCGTTTGCGGCACCGCAGACCAGGTCGCTGAGCATTACCGGAGCTGATGCGATTACTGGTCGGATGCTTGCCAAATCGCCAATGGCTTCGGGCAAGTCGGTGTTCTCTTCGCCAGCCGAATTTGTCTCGGCCATGATGCCGATGGCCGAAGAGGCCGCCGGCAAGATCGGTGTGGATCCACGCTATCTGGTCGCGCAGGCGGCGCTGGAGACCGGCTGGGGCAAGTCGATCATTCGGCAGTGGGATGGCAGCAGTAGTCACAACCTGTTCGGCATCAAGTCACATGGGGCCTGGGATGGCGAGTCGGCCAAGGTACTGACCACCGAATACAAGGGCGGCAAGGCCGTGAAAGAGGCTGCCCAGTTCCGTACCTATGACTCGTTCAAGGAGAGTTTTCAGGATTACGTGAGCTTCCTGCAAAGCAACAAGCGCTATGAAGACGCGCTGGATGTCACCGCCAAACCGGAAGCCTTTGTCCGCGAACTGCAGCAGGCCGGTTATGCAACCGATCCACACTATGCGCGCAAGGTGTCACAGATCGCGCGGCAAATGGATACCTACATGAGCATCGCGGCGGCTGACGTCACGCTGACCAGGACCTGAGGCTGAGCCATGGCTGATCTACTCAATATTGGTCTTTCCGGGCTGCAGGTTAATCGGACCCAGCTGTCGGTCACCGGCCATAACATCAGCAACGTCAACACGCCGGGCTTCACCCGACAAGAGGCGGTGCAGACCACGCGCCTGGGGCAGTTCAGCGGTGCCGGATACATCGGCTCCGGCACCACGCTGGCCGATGTGCGGCGCATGTACAACGAATTTCTGACCGTACAGGTGCGCGCCAGCACGGCGTTGAGCAGCGATGCCGAATCCTATCTGAGCCAGATCAATCAGCTTGATGCCCTGCTGGCGGGTGAAACCACCGGCATCACGCCGGGCATGCAGAAACTCTCTGCCGCACTGCAGACGGCGGCAGAAGATCCGGCCAACATCCCGGCCCGCCAGCTGGTGCTGTCGGAAGCTGAAGGGTTGGCCAAGCGCTTCAATACGGTGTACGACCGGCTGAGCCAGCAGAACGGTTTTATCAACCAGGAACTCGAGGCGATCACTGCGCAGATCAATCAGCTGGCTTCCTCGGTAGCCGGCTATAACAGTGCCATCGCTATCGCCTCGGCCAATGGTCAGCAACCCAACGATCTGCTGGATGCCCGTGAGGAGACCATCCGCCAGCTCTCCGAATACATCGGTGTGACGGTGGTTCCGCAGACGGATGGCTCCTTCAACCTGTTTGTGGGTTCCGGCCAGCCACTGGTGGTGGGCGAAACGCCGGCGCGGCTGGAAGTCGTCGCCGGCACTGTGGATCCGATGCGCAGTGACGTGCAGTTTGTCAGTGGCAATGCCCGTCAGGGCATTACGTCACTGATCACCGGCGGGGAAATGGGCGGGCTGCTGCGCTATCGCGAGGACGTGCTGGATATCACCCTGAACTCGGTTGGCCGCTTGGCGCTCTCGGTAGCGGACCAGATGAACCGCCAGCTGGGGCAGGGGCTGGACCTGAATGGCAATTTCGGCGAATCCCTGTTTCGTAACCTCAATGATCCGCTGCTGATCGGTCAGCGCAGCATTGCGCGGGTGGGTAACAGTGATTTGACGGCGAATCTGAACGTGCTGATCGAAGACAGTACCCAGTTGCAGGCCAGCGATTACGAAATCACCTTTACCAGTGCCACTGAATACGAGGTGCGGCGGGTCTCCGACAGTCAGCTGGTCACACCACTGTACGACGATGATGCCGACCCTTCGACGCCGCTGATTCCGGCGCCGGCGCCCTATGACATCACCAGCACCACGCCGCTGATTTTTGATGGTTTCTCGATGAATATCGCCAGTGGCACTTTTGCTGCCGGTGACAAGTTTCGGGTCATCCCGGCGCGTAACGCGGCCGGGGACATTCGTGCGGATTTGCAGAAACCCGAAGAACTGGCGCTGGCTGCCCCCCTCAAGTCCGAGGGCAGTCCGGCCAATATCGGTACCGCAATCACCACGCAGCCAACCCTGGTCACGCCGATCAATATCTACGACCCGCTGGCGCAGGCCAACATGGAGCAAAGCATTCGCAATGCACCGCCCATGCGTCTGGTGTTTGGTCCGACCGGGGGCGCCAGCCAGACTTACAATCTGGTGGATGTCAACGGCGCGGTGATTGGCTCCGGCAGCATTGTGCCCGGGCAAAACAACAAGCTGACGGTCACTGTGCCGGCCAATGCGCCGTCGGTGCCCGACAGCTTTCAATTTGAGCTGACCGTCAGCGGCCGTCCGCAGAATGGCGACAACTTCAGTGTTTCGTTCAACACCAAAGGTGTTTCAGATAACCGCAATGCGCTGAAACTGGCCAATCTGCAGAATCAGGCGAGTATTGGCGTGGATCTCTCTGCACCAACGACAACGGGTATCAGCTTCAGTGAAGCCTATGGCGATCTGGTCGAGCGCATCGGCACCTTGACGGGGCAGGCGCGCATTGATGATCAAGCCAATAGTGCGGTGTTGACTCAGGCAACGGATAACCGTGACTCGGTATCCGCCGTCAGCCTCGATGAAGAGGCGGCAAAGCTCATCCAGTT
>JACCEA011437964.1_pt1 | contig 15864 bp, 17 predicted proteins | sample 7449851 | NCBI WGS metagenome assembly JACCEA01 (sample SAMN15323453, study PRJNA562643) | freshwater metagenome | isolation source: river surface water | place: USA:Blue River Watershed | collected 2017-08-18 | reverse complement strand
TGGAGGCCACCGAGGTGGTGGAGATGGACGATCCGGTGGAGGTGGCACTGCGCAAAAAGAAAGATTCTTCAATGCGCGTGGCGATCGAGCAGGTCAAGACGGGGCAGGCGCAGGCCGCAGTCTCGGCTGGAAACACGGGCGCCTTGATGGCGGTGGCCCGCTACCTGCTCAAGACGCTGGACGGCATCGACCGTCCCGCCATCGCTACCCAGATGCCCAATGCGGCAGGTGGCGGCACCACGGTGCTGGATCTGGGGGCCAATGTCGATTGCACGGCCGAGCATTTGCTGCAGTTTGCTGTGATGGGCTCTGCTTTGGTGTCGGCCCTGCAGGACAAGGATCAGCCCTCTGTGGGTCTGCTCAATATTGGCGAAGAAGTCATCAAGGGCAGCGAAGTCATCAAAAAAGCGGGTGAATTGCTGCGATCTGCGGGTAATTCTGGCGATCTGAACTTCTTTGGAAATGTCGAAGGCAATGACATTTTCAAGGGCACGACCGACATTGTGGTCTGTGATGGCTTTGTCGGCAATGTGGCCCTGAAGGCCAGTGAAGGCCTGGCCACGATGGTGGGTGGTTTCCTGAAAGAATCGTTTTCGCGCAATATCTTCACGAAAATGGTGGCGATTTTGGCTCTTCCGGTCTTATCTTCTTTCAAGAAGAAGGTGGATCATCGGCGTTACAACGGCGCGGCCCTGCTGGGACTGCGTGGTCTGGTGTTCAAGAGCCATGGCTCAGCCGACGAAATCGCTTTTGAGCATGCCCTGATCCGGGCTTATGATGCAGCCCGAAACCAATTGCTGGACCGCGTCCGTACCCGAATTGCCCATGCGGCTCCCCTGCTTGCAGGACAGTCGCAGACGCCGGAAGCTGTAGCGGCCACCCCGACATGAGCATTTATTCTCGCATCCTGGGCACGGGCAGTTACCTGCCGCCCAAGCGCCTGACCAACGCCGACCTCGCGGCCGAACTGGCCACGCGCGGCGTTGAAACCTCCGATGAATGGATTGTGGAGCGCACAGGCATCCGTGCACGCCACTTTGCCGCGCCCGAGGTGGCCTGCAGCGATCTGGCTGTCGAGGCTGCCCGCCGTGCCATCGATGCCGCCGGCATCCATGCCGATGATCTGGACCTGATCATCGTTGCCACATCTACCCCCGACATGGTGTTCCCGTCCACGGCCACCATGGTGCAGCACAAGCTGGGCACGGCCGGCTGCCCGGCGTTCGACGTGCAGGCGGTGTGCAGCGGCTTCATTTATGCGCTGACGGTGGCGGATTCGATGATCCGTTCCGGTTCAGCCAGCAAAGCCCTGGTGATCGGCGCCGAAGTCTTCAGCCGCATCCTCGACTGCAAGGATCGCACGACCTGGGGGCTGTTCGGTGATGGCGAGGGCGCCGTGGTGATTGGGGCTTCTGATGAGCCCGGCATTCTGGCCACCGACATCCACGCCGATGGCAAGCACCGCGACATCCTGTGCGTGCCAGGCCATGTGTCGGGTGGCAGTGTGCTGGGCGATCCGGTGCTCAAGATGGATGGTCAGGCCGTTTTCAAGCTGGCCGTGGGTGTGCTCGAGGAAACCGCGCGCGCCAGCCTGGCCAAGGCCGGTCTGCAGGATGGCGACATCGACTGGCTGATCCCGCACCAGGCCAATATCCGCATCATGCAGAGCACGGCCAAAAAACTGAAGATGCCCACCGAAAAAGTGGTGGTCACGGTGGACCAGCACGGCAACACATCGGCGGCCTCGATCCCGCTGGCGCTGGACGCCGCAGTGCGAGACGGCCGTGTCCAGCGCGGCCAGCACCTCATGCTCGAAGGTGTGGGCGGCGGCTTCACCTGGGGCTCGGTCCTCGTCAAATACTGATTTCCTGTTTCCAGTCAGAACGACATGACGACATTTGCTTTTGTATTTCCCGGTCAGGGCTCGCAATCGGTGGGCATGCTGGACGCCTGGGGCGACCACCCCGCTGTGCTCGAAACGCTCAAGGAAGCCTCAGATGCTCTGGGCGAAAACGTGGCCCAGCTGATCAAGGAAGGCCCCAAGGAAGCGTTGGCGCTGACTACCAACACCCAGCCGGTGATGCTGGTGGCTGGCGTGGCGTCCTACCGCGCCTGGCTGTTTGAGGGCGGTGCCAGGCCTGCTGTGGTGGCGGGCCATTCGCTGGGCGAATACAGCGCGCTGGTCGCTTCGGGCGTGCTGACGCTGCAACAGGCAGCGCCGCTGGTGCGCCTGCGCGCCGCTGCCATGCAGGAAGCCGTGCCGGTGGGGGTGGGCGCCATGGCGGCCATCCTGGGCTTGGCTTCGGACAAGGTCATGGAGGGTTGCCAGCAAGCCCAGGCCAGCTTTGGCGCAGGCAGTGCCGAGGTGGTCGAGGCCGTGAACTTCAACGACGCGGCGCAAACCGTGATCGCAGGCACCAAGGCGGGCGTGGACAAGGCCTGCGAAGTGCTCAAGGGCATGGGCGCCAAGCGCGCGCTGCCTCTGCCGGTGTCGGCCCCGTTCCATTCCAGCCTGATGAAGCCCGCTGCCGAAAAGCTGCGCGAGAAACTCGCCACGCTGGAGCTGGCCGCACCGCAGATCCCGGTGGTCAACAACATCGATGTGGCCGTCGAAACCGACGCCGAGCGCATCCGTAACGCCCTTTACCGCCAGGCCTTTGGGCCGGTGCGCTGGGTCGAATGTGTGCAGGCCATCAAGGCCCGCGGTATCAGCACCCTTGTTGAATGCGGTCCTGGCAAGGTGCTCGCCGGCATGACCAGGCGCATTGACGCTGAATTGACCGGCGTGGCTCTGTACGATCCGGCCACGCTGGCCGAAGTGAAAGGAATTTTGGGATGAGTGACAAGCAAGTTGCACTGGTGACCGGTGCCTCGCGTGGCATTGGCGCCTCGATTGCCCAGCAGCTGGCACGTGAAGGTTTCACCGTGATCGGTACGGCCACATCCGACGACGGCGCGGCCAAAATCAGCCAGGCCCTGTCGGCTTTTCCGGGCTGCCGTGGCGCCAACCTGAATGTGAACGATGCAGCCGCTGCCGAAGCCCTGATCGACAGCATTGTCAAGGAGCACGGTGGTCTGCAGGTGCTGGTCAACAACGCTGGTATCACCCGCGACACGCTGGCCATGCGCATGAAGGATGAAGACTGGGATGCCGTGGCTGACACCAACCTCAAGGCGGTGTTTCGTATGAGCCGCGCCGTGATCCGTCCGATGATGAAGCAGCGTTATGGCCGCATCATCAGCATCACCAGCGTGGTGGGCGCTTCTGGCAACCCCGGGCAGGCCAACTACGCCGCTGCCAAGGCCGGTGTGGCCGGCATGACCCGCGCTCTGGCGCGCGAACTGGGCAGCCGTGGCATCACCGTCAACTGCGTGGCGCCTGGCTTCATCGAGACCGACATGACCGCCGCCCTGCCCGAAGAACAGCAAAAAGCCCTGCTGGGCCAGATTCCGCTGGGCCATTTGGGCAAGCCCGACGACATTGCGCATGCAGTGGCTTATCTGGCCAGTGCGAAGGCGGGCTACGTCACCGGACAGGAACTGCATGTCAACGGCGGCATGTTCATGGCCTGACCGGGCCTGAGCGACGCCGCCGGACAAGCAGGTAAAATTACGTTTTTTCACAACCCTCAGAGGGAACCCATGAGCGATATCGAAGCACGTGTCAAGAAAATCATTGCCGAACAACTCGGCGTGGAAGAGTCCCAAGTCACCAACGAAAAAGCCTTCGTGGCTGATCTGGGTGCCGACTCCCTGGACACGGTGGAACTGGTGATGGCACTCGAAGACGAGTTCGGCATCGAGATTCCTGACGAAGACGCAGAAAAGATCACCACGGTGCAAGCTGCGATCGACTACGCCAACAGCAAGAAGGCCTGATCGACGATGACCCGGCGCCGCGTTGTTGTCACGGGTTTGGGATGCATCAGCCCCGTGGGCAACACGGTGGCGGATGCCTGGTCCAACCTGCTTGCCGGTCAGTCCGGCATCGGTCTGATCACCAAGTTTGATGCCTCTGCCATGGCGTGCAAGATCGCAGGCGAGGTCAAGAACTTTGATCTGGAGTCGTACATCAGCGCCAAAGAAGCGCGCACGATGGACTCCTTCATCCATTACGGCATTGCCGCCGCCGCGCAGGCCGTGGCTGACGCTGGCCTGGCCACGGGCGAGGCCCTGGGTGAAGAAGAAGCGACCCGGATTGGTGTGGTCATCGGTTCGGGCATCGGCGGTCTGCCGATGATCGAAGAGACCCACACCGAATACACCAACCGCGGCGCGCGCCGCATTTCTCCGTTCTTCGTGCCGGCCTCGATCATCAACATGATCTCGGGCCATGTGTCCATGCGTTCCGGCTTCAAGGGCCCGAACTTGGCCGTGGTCACGGCCTGCACGACCGGTCTGCACAGCATTGGCGAAGCCGGGCGTCTGATCGAATACGGTGACGCCGACGTCATGATCGCCGGTGGTTCCGAAGCGACCGTGTCGCCGTTGGGCGTGGGCGGTTTTGCCGCCATGCGCGCCCTGTCCACCCGCAACGATGACCCGACCGCCGCTTCCCGTCCCTGGGACAAGGACCGCGACGGTTTCGTGCTGGGCGAAGGCGCTGGCGTGCTGGTGCTCGAAGAGTACGAACACGCCAAGGCCCGTGGCGCCAAAATTTACGCTGAGCTCGCAGGCTACGGCATGAGTGCCGATGCCGGCCACATGACCGCCCCCAACATGGATGGCCCGCGCCGCGCCATGTTGAACGCCTTGCGCAACGCTGGCATCAATGCCGATCAGGTCGACTACCTTAACGCGCACGGCACGTCCACGCCGCTGGGCGACGTGAACGAAACCAATGCCATCAAGGCGGCACTGGGCGACCATGCCAAAAACATGGTGGTCAGCTCGACCAAGTCCATGACCGGTCACCTGCTGGGTGGCGCTGGTGGCATCGAGAGCGTGTTCACCGTGCTCGCGCTGCACCACCAGAAAGTGCCTCCGACCATCAACTTGGTCAATCAAGACCCCGAGTGTGATCTGGATTACTGCGCCAACACCGCGCGTGACCTCAAGATCGATGTGGCCGTGAAGAACAACTTCGGTTTTGGGGGCACCAACGGTACCCTCGTGTTCAAACGCGCCTGACACCGGAGCTGCTCCATGCACAGCGCCCCACCCGTGCTTGTCCCGGTGGGGCGTTTTGTTTGGGGCGGGCGCATTGCACTGGTGCTGGCCGTGCTGACAGCCGTGACGTCCCTTGCGCTTGCAGGTTTGCAAAACATGGCAGCCGGGCAGACGACTCTGCTGGGGCTGGTCTGGTTGAGTTCTGCAGCCCTGTCGTGGTGGGCATGGCGGCATGAACGTCTGCCGCCCGGCGAGTTGGCATGGGATGGCGAGGGCTGGTGGTACACGCCGCAAGATGGCATCCACCAGCAAGTCAGCGTGACCCTGAACTGGGACGCCGGGCGTGCCATGTTGTTGCGTGTGCGTTGCCCGGAGTCGTCCGGCGTGCGGATGCAATACCTCTGGCTGCAGGCCAAACAGACCCGGCAGTGGCATGCTTTGCGCTGTGCGGTTTATGGTCGCGACACTTTGTAACTTGACGACAATGGCGTCCGTCTTGAGTTGATGCTTTTTGGCCTTATCTTTCGGGCGTTCAGCCTGTACCCATGAAGGAGTTTTCCGTGGTTCAACACATCTGGAAGAAGAGCGCAGCGGTTGTTGCATTGGTGCTGACGGGTGCCAGCGCAGTCGTGTTGCTGCAAGGCACGCATGTCCATGCACAGCAGGCGTTACAGCCATCGGCTGCCGTGGTGCGTGGCCTGCCGGATTTCACCGAACTGGTGGAGCAGGTGGGGCCGTCTGTGGTGAACATCCGCACGCTTGAGAAAGTACGCCCATCCGAATCCGCCAACGGTGGTCCAGATGAAGAAATGCAGGAATTGTTCCGCCGTTTCTTTGGCGTACCCATGCCCAATCTGCCGCGGCAGGCGCCACGTCAGAACCGCCCTCAGCCCGAGGAGGCCCAGCCACGCGGCGTAGGCTCCGGGTTCATCCTGACGGCCGATGGCTACATCATGACCAACGCGCATGTGGTCGACGGCGCCGATGAAGTGGTGGTCACGCTGACCGACAAGCGCGAATTCAAGGCCAAGATCGTGGGCGCCGACAAACGCACCGATGTGGCCGTGGTCAAGATTAGCGCGACGGGTCTGCCAGCCGTCAAGGTGGGCGATGTCAGCCGCCTCAAGGTGGGTGAGTGGGTCATGGCGATTGGCTCCCCCTTCGGCTTGGAAAACACCGTGACCGCCGGCATCGTCAGTGCCAAGCAACGCGATACTGGCGACTACCTGCCTTTCATCCAGACCGATGTGGCCATCAACCCTGGCAACTCGGGTGGGCCACTCATCAACATGCGTGGCGAGGTGGTGGGCATCAACAGCCAGATCTATTCGCGCTCGGGCGGTTTCATGGGCATCTCGTTTTCCATTCCAATGGACGAGGCCATCCGCGTGAGCGACCAGTTGCGTGCGAACGGTCGCGTCACGCGCGGCCGCATCGGTGTGCAGATCGATCAGGTGACCAAAGAAGTGGCCGAGTCCATCGGTCTGGGTAAGCCGCAGGGTGCGCTGATCCGTGGGGTAGAGGAGGGCTCGCCTGCCGAAAAAGCGGGCATCGAGGCTGGCGACATCATCACCAAGTTCGATGGCAAGTCCATCGACAAGGCTTCGGACCTGCCGCGCCTGGTGGGCAACACCAAGCCGGGTAGCCGAGTCAGCGTGACGGTGTTCCGCCGCGGCGCCAGCAAAGACCTGAACCTCACCGTGGCCGAAGTGCCAGCCGAAAAAGCCGTGGCCCAGAAGGGGCAGGAAGAACGCAAAGGTTCTGCTGCTGCGCCTTTGGGTCTGGTGGTCGCTGACCTGAGTGACGCCCAAAAGCGGGAGCTGCGTGTGCGCGGTGGTGTGCGCATCGAGTCTGCGGGTGAGCCCGCTGCGCGCGCCGGTCTGCGCGAAGGCGATGTGATCCTGGCGATTGCCAACACCGAGGTGCTCGGTGTGCGTGATTTCGAGGCCATCATGGCGCGCGTGGACAAGAATCGGCCAGTCAGCTTGCTGATCCGCCGGGGCGATGTGGCGCAGTACGTGCTGGTTCGTCCGGGACGTTGATCGGCGTCTGTCAATACCCCCAGTGGTTCTGAGGGGCATTGCGGCTGCCCGCAATGGGATTTGCAACAGGGTGAAAATTTTTTTTGGGTAGTTTCCAGGTTTTTGAAAGCTAGTGCACGCTTACTTTTTTCTCTTTTGCATGCGCATTTCGTTAAAATCTGGCACCTTGACCGATGATTGATGGCATCGAAGGCAGGTCTGGATTCACGATGTGGGATGTTCAGAAACAGTCCACCAGTGATCCACAGCAAGCTCACAAGTTGTTCAGAAGTTGCACTTCCAAAATGTGAATAACCTGTGGACAAGAATGCTGTTGCGGAGCCGCAACGACCTGAAACGCGCGCTGATGGGGCTGTTCGAGCAGGGCAATTTGCCTACAATGAAGTCCCAACTATCGCAGTTGCCATAGATTGTTGGTTCAGGGCGCGTCACCATCCGACGCGCCCTTTTTTCTTGTGTGGGTCCTGCATCCACGAGCACTTGCAAGTCGTCCTTGATGAATCACATCCGAAATTTCTCGATCATTGCGCACATCGATCATGGCAAATCGACGCTTGCGGATCGCCTGATCCAGCGCTGCGGTGGTTTGGCCGAACGCGAGATGGAAGCCCAGGTGCTCGACTCGATGGACATCGAGAAAGAGCGCGGCATCACCATCAAGGCGCAGACTGCTGCGCTGCAATACAAGGCCAAGGATGGCCAGATCTACAACCTCAACCTGATCGACACACCCGGGCATGTGGACTTCTCTTATGAAGTGAGCCGATCGCTGTCGGCCTGTGAAGGCGCGCTGCTGGTGGTGGACGCCAGCCAGGGCGTGGAAGCGCAGACGGTGGCCAACTGCTATACCGCTCTCGATCTGGGGGTGGAGGTGGTGCCCGTGCTCAACAAGATGGATCTGCCCAATGCCGATCCGGACAACGCGCGCGCCGAGGTCGAAGATGTGATCGGCATCGATGCGACGGATGCGATTCCCTGCTCGGCCAAAACCGGCATGGGCATCGACGAAATTCTCGAAGCCATTGTGGCCAAGGTGCCGTCGCCCAAAGGCAACCCGGATGGCCCGCTGCGCGCCATGATCATCGACAGCTGGTTCGATCCGTATGTGGGCGTCGTCATGCTGGTGCGCGTGGTGGACGGTCAGCTGCACAAAGGCGAGCGCATCAAGATGATGGCCACCAACGCTTCTTATGAAGCCGGCAGCCTTGGCGTGTTCACCCCGGCCAACCAGCCGCGCGAGTGCCTCAAGGCCGGTGAGGTGGGCTACATCATTGCGGGCATCAAGGAGTTGCAGGCCGCCAAGGTGGGCGACACCGTCACGCTCGAAAAGAAGCTGCCCAACAACGCCGGGCCTGCCACCGAAGCGCTGCCAGGCTTCAAGGAAATCCAGCCGCAGGTGTTTGCCGGTCTGTACCCGACCGAAGCGAACCAGTACGACGCCCTGCGCGACGCGCTGGAGAAGCTCAAGCTCAACGATGCTTCGCTGCAATACGAACCCGAAGTGTCGCAAGCCCTGGGTTTCGGTTTCCGTTGCGGCTTCCTGGGTCTGCTGCACATGGAGATCGTTCAGGAGCGTCTGGAGCGCGAGTTCGACCAGGACCTGATCACCACCGCGCCCAGCGTGGTTTACCAGGTGGTCAAGGGCGATGGCGAAGTCATCATGGTCGAAAACCCCTCCAAGATGCCCGACCAGGGCAAGATGCAGGAAATTCGCGAACCCATCGTCACGGTGCACCTGTACATGCCGCAGGACTATGTGGGCCCGGTGATGACACTGGCCAACCAGAAGCGCGGCGTGCAGATCAACATGGCCTACCACGGCCGTCAGGTCATGCTGACGTATGAGATGCCGTTGGGCGAGATCGTGCTGGACTTTTTCGACAAGCTCAAGTCGGTCAGCCGTGGTTACGCCTCGATGGACTACGAGTTCAAGGAATACCGTGCGTCCGACGTGGTCAAGGTCGACATCCTGCTTAACGGCGAAAAGGTCGATGCGCTGTCGATCATCGTGCACCGCACGCAAGCCCAGTACCGTGGTCGCGCTGTGGCGGCCAAGATGCGCGAGATCATTTCCCGCCAGATGTTCGATGTGGCCATTCAGGCGGCGATTGGTGCCAACATCATTGCCCGTGAAACCATCAAGGCCTTGCGCAAGAACGTGCTGGCCAAGTGTTACGGTGGTGACATCACCCGTAAGCGCAAACTGCTGGAAAAGCAGAAGGCGGGCAAGAAGCGCATGAAACAGATCGGTTCGGTCGAGGTGCCCCAAGAAGCCTTCCTCGCCATCTTGCAGGTAGAAGACTAAATGCCCATCCTGACCGCGTTCATCCTCGCCGGTTTTGCCAGCTACGCCGCCGGCTGGTACCTCGGCTTCATCGAAGGCAACTTCGCGCTGCTGCTCTTGCTGGCCACGGTGGTGACCGGTATCTACTGGCTGGCCGAGCGGTTTTATTTCCTGCCGCAGCGTCAGGCTGCAGCTGCCCGACTGCAAGCGGAGGCAGTCAGTCGCCGTGCCGAGCTGCAGCGCATGGGCATCGACAAGGTCGATACCGATATCCAGGAAGCCCAGCAAAAGCTGCTGGCACAGCCCTGGTGGCTGGACTGGACTGCGGGGCTGTTCCCGGTCATCGTTGCGGTGTTCCTGCTGCGCTCCTTCCTGTTTGAGCCGTTCAAGATTCCGTCGGGTTCTATGATCCCGACACTGCACATCGGTGACCTGATCCTGGTCAACAAGTTCCACTATGGCATCCGTCTGCCAGTGGCCAACACCAAGGTCACCGCAGGCAACCCGGTGCAGCGCGGTGATGTGATGGTGTTCCGATATCCGCCCAAGCCCAGCGTCGATTACATCAAGCGCGTGGTGGGCATTCCGGGTGACGAGATCGCCTACCTGAACAAGAAACTCACCGTAAACGGCCAGCCTGTAGCCAGTGAGGCGTTGCCCGAATATTTCGACGAATCAACCATGCGCTACTACCGCCACGAGCGCGAGGCTTTGCCGGGCAGGAAGCACGACATCATCATCGACAACGAACGCCCCGCTTTCATTCCAGGTGTGGACGAATTCCCGATGCGCGAGAACTGCCGCTACAGCGTCGAGGGCGTGGTGTGCAAGGTACCCGAAGGCCATTACTTCATGATGGGCGACAACCGCGACAACTCGCTGGATTCGCGCTACTGGGGTTTCGTGCCCGACAAGAACATCGTGGGCAAGGCCTTCTTTGTCTGGATGAACTTCGGCAACCTCAAACGCATTGGCTCGTTCGACTGACCCCGTGAGCACGCCTGATCTTCTTTCCGCCCTCCAGGTCCGCCTCGGTTACGCTTTCCGTGACCGGGCGCTGCTGCAGCAGGCGATCACCCACCGCAGTTTCAGCGCCGACCACAACGAGCGCCTGGAGTTTCTGGGAGATTCGGTGCTCAACCTTGCGGTGGCGCACCTGCTGTATGCCCAGCTGAGCCAGTTGCCCGAAGGTGATCTGTCCCGCGTGCGCGCCAACCTCGTCAAGCAGGACACCCTGGAGGCCCTGGCTTTGCAGATGCAACTGCCCGATGTGCTTCGGCTTGGCGAAGGCGAGTTGCGTTCTGGCGGCCGCAAGCGCCCCTCTATCCTCGCGGATGCGCTGGAGGCTGTGATCGGTGCGGTGTATCTGGATGGTGGTTACAGCGCTGCCCAAGGCCTCGTCGAGCGCCTGTTCAAGAACATCGAGATCCAGCCTCAAATGCAGGCGGCGGCCAAAGACCCCAAGACCGAGTTGCAGGAATGGCTGCAAGCGCGCAAACTGGCCTTACCCCAGTACACCGTGATGGCCACCACCGGCGCTGCCCACCGCCAGACTTTCGAAGTGGCTTGCGAAGTGCGTGAACTGCGCCAGTCGCAACGGGGCTTGGGCCCTTCGCGACGTGCCGCCGAGCAGGCCGCCGCAGCCGCTTTGCTCGACATCCTCAAGAACACCCACGCATGAACGATCCACGCCAACCCGACGAGCCAATTCCGTCCACCCCTTCGGCGGTCCGCCGCCCCGTCGAGATTGCCGGCGTGACCGTGCAAGCGCGCAGCGCAGGCGAGGCCGCGCAGGCCGGCATTGATCCAGAACAGGCTGCTCAGCCGGTGTCGGCCGAGGGCCAGCGTTGTGGCCTGATCGCCATCGTGGGCAAGCCCAATGTGGGCAAGTCCACCCTGCTCAATGCGCTGGTGGGCCAGAAGATCAGCATCACCTCGCGCAAGGCGCAGACCACGCGCCACCGCATCACCGGCATCCGCACCCAGAACCAGACCCAGTATGTGTTCGTGGACACGCCGGGCTTCCAGACCCGCCACAGCGCAGCGCTTAACAAGTCGCTCAACAAGACCGTGATGGGCGCGCTGGGCGATGTGGACCTGGTGCTGTTCGTGGTCGAAGCTGGCAGCTTCACGCTGGCCGATGCGAAAGTGCTCTCCCTGCTCAAGCCCGGCATCCCGGTCCTGTTGATCGCCAACAAGCTCGACGCTGTGAATCGCCGCGCCGAAATCGCGCCCTGGCTGCGTGACATGCAAGAGCGCCACCCCTTTGCCGAATTCGTGCCCATGTCGGCCAAGCAGCCCAAAGACATTGAGCGCCTGCTGGGCATTTGCGAGAAATACCTGCCTGAGCAGGGCTGGTGGTATAGCCCCGATGAGCTGACCGACCGCAGCGAAAAGTTTCTCGCCAGCGAAATCATCCGTGAAAAACTGTTCCGCCTCACGGGCGACGAGCTGCCTTACACCTCGACCGTGGTGATCGAGAAGTTCGACGAAGAGCCCGGCAAGACCGCCAGCCGCATGGTGCGCATCGCCGCCACCATCGTGGTCGAGCGCGATGGCCACAAGGCGATGGTGATTGGCGAGAAGGGCGAAAAGCTCAAGCGCATCGGTACCGAATCGCGCGTCGAACTCGAAAAGCTGCTCGACGCCAAGGTGTTCATCGAACTGTGGGTCAAGGTGCGTTCTGGCTGGGCCGACGACGAAGCGCGTGTGCGCAGCTTTGGCTACGAATAAATGTGTGCCCCCACGCTTTTCACTGCGTGTAATGCGCTGCCCCCCGAGGGGGTGCGTTTTGCCTTGGGGCGGCCCGGCGGCAAAACCTGAGCACCATGGCCACCCGACGCATCAGCGACGAACCCGCCTACGTGCTGCACCGCTACGACTGGAGCGAAACCAGCCTGATCCTCGAGGTCTTCACGCGCCAGCACGGGCGCGTGGCCCTCGCCGCCAAAGGGGTCAAACGACCCACTTCCAGCTTTCGCCCGGTCCTGCTTCCGCTGCAGCCGCTGTCCATCACGTATGGCGGCGAGGGTGATGTGCGCACCCTCAAGGGCGCCGAATGGGTGGGCGGCCATGTCATGCCCACGGGTGAGGCATTGCTGTCGGGCTACTACCTCAACGAACTGCTGATGCGTCTGCTGGCGCGCGACGACCCGCACCCGGCCCTGTTTGACGTGTATGTCGCCACCGTGCGCCTGCTGGCCAGCGGCGAACCCGAGGCCCTGCAATGGGCGTTGCGGGGTTTCGAGCTGTTGCTGCTGCGCGAACTGGGCTTTTTGCCGGCACTGGATGTGCAGACGTTGAGTCTGCAGCCACTGGCGCCCGAAGACCGTTACGCGCTGGTGCCCGAGGCCGGACTGCAGTGGGTGCCACCTGATGAGCGCCATGCCCTGACAGGTGCCCAGTGGCTGGCTCTGCAACAGGCACTCGACGATTCTGTGCCTTTCGCCGCTTTGCTTCGCGAATGCGCTGACCTGCTGGCCTTGCTGCAACGACCGCTGCGCCACCTGCTCAACTACCATTGTGGGGTGGGCGCGTTTCGCACCCGCCAGATGATGCTCGACATCCAAAGCCTATGAATGCTTCCTCTGCCCGTGTGGCACTTTCTGTCAATGTCAACAAGGTGGCCTTGCTGCGCAACTCGCGCCATTTGGGCATCCCCAGCGTGACCCGTGCGGCCGAGCTCTGCCTGCAGGCCGGCGCGCAGGGCATCACCATCCACCCGCGCCCGGACGAGCGCCACATCCGCGCCAGCGATGTGACCGAGCTGGCGGCACTGATGAAAGCCTGGCCGGAGTGCGAGTTCAACATCGAGGGCAACCCTTTTCACAACCTGATGGCGCATGTGCGCGCTGTGCGCCCGCACCAGGTGACTTTTGTGCCCGACAGCGAAGGCCAGTTCACCAGCGACCACGGCTGGACCTTTCCGCAGGACGCCGAACGCCTGAAACCCTTGATCGACGAATGCAAGGCGCTGGACGTGCGCGTGAGCCTGTTCATGGACCCGGTGCCTGAGCAGATGGCCGCAGCGCGGGCCGTGGGCGCCGACCGCGTCGAGCTGTACACCGAACCCTATGCCGCCTCGTGGGGCACCCCAGAACATGCCGTGCAACTGCAGCGATATGCCGCCGCCGCGCAGGCCGCGCTCCAGGTGGGTCTGGGCCTTAACGCTGGTCACGACCTCAACCAGGACAACCTGCCCGCCTTTGTGAAGGCGGTGCCCGGTTTGCAGGAAGTCTCGATTGGCCATGCCCTGATCGGCGATGCACTGGAGCTGGGTTATGCCGCCACGGTGCAGGCCTATCTGGCCTGCCTGCGCAAATGATCTACGGTATCGGCACCGACATCTGCGACATCCGCCGCATCCGCGAGAGCCTTGCGCGGCACGGCGAGCGCTTTGCCGCCAAGGTCCTCTCAGAAGGCGAAATGGTGACCTGGAAAGCACGCAGCGCCCGCTGGCCAGAGCGGGGCATCCGTTATCTGGCGACGCGCTTTTCGGCCAAAGAGGCTTTCAGCAAGGCCGTGGGCCTGGGCATGCGCATGCCGATGACCTGGCGGCTGTGCGAAATTGCCAAACTGGAGAGTGGCCAGCCCGTGATCGTGCTGCACGGCGAGCTGAAAAACTGGTTCGAGGCCAAGGGTCTGAAGGCCCACATCAGCGTCACCGACGAAAGCGAATACGCCGCGAGCTTCTGCGTGGTGGAAACTGCCGATCTGCCGCACCCTTGATTTGCCGCGCAGTCGCCCCACCTTGGATGGACACCCCATGACATTGCACGCCCCCCTGATCCTAGACATCGCCGGCACTGCACTGAGCGATGCCGACCGCCGCCGGCTGGCACACCCGCTCACAGGTGGCTTGATCCTGTTTGGCCGCAACTGGCAAAACCGGGCGCAGCTCACCGAGTTGTGTCTGGAGGTCAAAAACATCCGCCCCGATCTGTTGATTGCCGTGGACCACGAAGGTGGCCGGGTGCAACGTTTTCGCACCGATGGTTTCACCCACCTGCCGCCCATGCGGGCCTTTGGCGAGATGTGGCTGCAGGACGGCAAGGGCATGGCTGGCTCGGGCGCCCTCAAAGCCTGTGAAGCCGCCACTTCGGCTGGCTTTGTGTTGGCCAGCGAGTTGCGGGCTTGTGGGGTGGACTTGAGTTTCACGCCTGTACTGGATTTGGACCACGGTGAAAGTGGCGTCATCGGCGATCGCGCTTTCGCCCGAGACCCGCGCATGGTCAGCCTGCTGGCGCGCAGCCTTATGCAAGGCCTGCTGCAGGCCGGCATGGCCAACTGTGGCAAGCACTTTCCGGGACACGGCGCCGTCAAAGCCGACTCGCATGTGGCCCTGCCGGTAGACAGGCGCAGCCTCAGGGCCATCCTGGCCGACGACGCCTTGCCCTACACCTGGCTCGGCAGCGTACTCACCGCGGTGATGCCGGCGCATGTCATCTACAGCAAGGTGGACGCACGTCCGGCAGGTTTCTCATCGCGCTGGGTCAAAGACATCCTGCGCGGTCAACTGGGTTTTGACGGCGTGGTTTGCACCGACGACCTGTCGATGGCCGCTGCCCGCCAGATCGGCGGTCGCGAGTTGAGCTACACCGAAGCGGTGATGAGCGCATTGCAGGCCGGTTGCGATCTGACCCTGCTGTGCAACCGTTCCACGGTGGACGATGGCGCCGATCTGGACAAAGTGCTGGATGACCTGGCCGAGGCCCAGCTCAAAGGCCGCTGGCTACCCGACGAGGCGAGCGAAGAACGCCGCCTGAACCTGTTGCCGCGCTCCCCGGCCCGTCCTTGGGACGAACTGGTGCGCGCACGCGACTACATGCAGGCGCTCGACCGCCTGCCCTGATTTTCTGGAACTTCCACGATGAACTGGATCGCCAAAATTTTCATGGGCCTGCTTGGCCTGGGCCTCCTGGCTGGCCTGCTGGTGGCACTGGGTGTTTACACCGTGTTCGCCACGCTGCGCTGGCTGCTCACCGGGCGCAAGCCGCAGGTGGTGCTGGTCTGGCAGCAGTTCAGCCAGTTGCGCAAAGGTGCGGTCTGGGGCGCCGGTGTGGGCCAGCCTTTTGGCAGCGCTCAGGCCGCTGCGGACGATGTGGTCGATGTCGAAGTCCGTGAAGTGCATGAGCACGCGCCACGCCTGCCCGACGGCAAAGCCTGACGCCAGCAGCTGAAAAGCAAAACGCCCGCAGCAGCGGGCGTTTTGCCAGGTGCGTCACCGGTCAGGAAAGATCGTGTTCGCGGCGCAGCGCCGGGAACAGGATGATGTCGCGGATGCTGGGGCTGTCGGTCAGCAACATCATCAGGCGGTCGATGCCGATGCCGCAGCCGCCGGCGGGCGGCATGCCGTATTCGAGGGCGCGCACGAAGTCGTGGTCAAAGAACATGGCCTCGTCGTCGCCGCCGTCCTTGGCGGCCACCTGG
>JACCEA010618422.1_pt1 | contig 15864 bp, 1 predicted proteins | sample 7449851 | NCBI WGS metagenome assembly JACCEA01 (sample SAMN15323453, study PRJNA562643) | freshwater metagenome | isolation source: river surface water | place: USA:Blue River Watershed | collected 2017-08-18 | reverse complement strand
TGCTTCTTTAAGTATTCAGCGGGTGCACCGAGGCCGTAGATACACGATACCGAGGCCACAATGATTACATCTTCTCGAGTGAGGAGGGCTTGGGTTGACGCATGCCGTAGGCGGTCAATCTCTTCGTTAATCTGTGCTTCTTTCTCAATATAGGTATCAGAGGTAGGCATGTAGGCTTCCGGTTGGTAGTAGTCGTAGTAGGAAACGAAGTAGTGGACGGCATTATGGGGAAAGAAATCGCGGTACTCCTGGGCTAGCTGGGCAGCGAGGGTTTTGTTGTGCGCAATGACGAGCGTCGGCTTCTGCACCTGCGCTATGACGTTCGCACAGGTAAAGGTCTTTCCTGAACCTGTCACACCAAGGAGCGTCTGGTGACGATGCCCTTCACGCAGACCCCGAACCAGTCCATCAATTGCTTTCGGCTGATCACCAGCCGGTGTTTTCTCCGTCGAGAGTTCAAATTGCATAGGTAGAGTATACACGGGCAAAATTGTTTTCAAAAGTGATGTTCGGTACTCAAAAAAAACACAGCGGCAGAGGCTGTGTTTTTTGTCCACGTCGAGAGTTAGATTTCACCCGCCCCTCCACCACCACCTCCACCGGTAGATTGGTTGTACACTCGAACCTGAATCGCATCAAGCTTAATAGTGTTGTTATTTGGGGCTCCAGTAAGGCGGACACGGAAGTTCTCGTTACTAAACTGACCAACTGCCCAACTGCGACCCCAGAGGTCACTTGCACCACCTAAGGTGTAAACAGTATCTGTGTTCTGGAGCGTCGGTGTGGTTTTAGCAGTTGTCCAGCTCGCACCTCCGTCCCATGAGAGCTGCACATCAACCGTGCCCCCCGCTATAGTACCCGCAATTTCGAGTTTTACTGCGATGCCGTTAATTTGATTGCTGACGGGTATGCCAAAGTTATTGTTGTTATACGTATGCGTGTTTGCACTACTCGTTGTGGCATAGGTGCCGTTGGTGTCATCGTAAGCATTTGGTCCGCTATTCCAACTTCCACTGGCTGCCCCCGGCTTAAAGAAGCTCGTTTCACTACCAATGGTACTACCGCCTGTATTGGTGTCTGTATCAGTACCACCTCCGGCTCCACCACCTGTTTGCGTGCCCTGTCCTGCTGGCGCGTCGCCTCCAACTGAACCAGAACCACCCCCGCCACCGCCACCTTTATTATTTCGACTATGCTGCACTAGAGTAATGGCACCGCTCACAGCAAGTGAGCTGTTTGACTGTAGTCCAGTTGCGTCAATGTTGATTCGTCTCAGATCAAGCGTCACAAAGCTTCCATTTAAAGGAGCTGGCCAGTTTGCCACCACCACATAGTCGGTAGAAGTACTCACGGTAAACGTAGTAGTAAATGAGAGTGTGCCGGTTTTTCCTGTAACACTAAGGGCTCCATTGCTTCGAAGGGTATCGCCGACATTGTACGAACCGTCACTGTTGGTATCCTCGAACAAACGGATACTTGTCAACGAGTCTGAATCAAACCGTGTAGCACCGACAACAGATACCACAACTGAAGTAATACTTGAGCCTTCATCAACAGGGATTAATCTAAAGCGGAACAGCGATGCGTCTGTAGCTGAGTCGGCAGTGAACGCGTTTGGTACCTGACCCTCAGTATGATTAGCAATCTGAAGTGAGCCTGTCTCTCCTGTTAGAAACTCCCAGTTTGTATTATTACCCCTGTCTACTGAACTGTATGCCTGTACACCACCAGAGGTTGATGTTGCGTTGGAATCTTGCACCACTACCTGCGACACGGTGTCTGTTCCCGTAATGTCTAGGTACCATGGAGTACCACTCGCCGTAGATTGCAGCCAAACTGGTGATGTAGCAGTACCGACCCAAAGAACATCAGCAGCGGTAGTTGTAGCATTTGCAGAAAATGCAATCGATGATGACGCCATGGCAGTGAAGGTGCCAGTAACTTCAAGTGGGTTAACAAATACAACTGAACTTGTCGCTCCAGTACCCCAGGTGTTGCTCACAGTAAGATCACCGAATGACTCAGCATCTGTGGTTGTACCTGTTACGATTTGCTGAATACCACCCTCAAACACAACCGTCGACGATGCCATACGTGCATAACCGTTTACGGTATAGTCACCATTTATGGTCACCGTACTAGTACCAAAATCTGTTTGATGTCCCGCCACAACCGTTATATCTGTTGCCTCAACTGGAGCGGTAAGTACCGTTGTCGCACCTGCCGGTAGTTCTAGCGGTCCAAAGGCACTCGTACCGGTAAAGGTGCCGCGGAGGAGTACATCGTCTTGCTGCACCACATCGTAGGCAGTAACTAAGCCAAGCTGGTCGACAACAAACGCCTGATTAGTACCGAGCGCAATGCCAACCGGTGTAATCGAGCCTGTACCGAGATGTACGGTATGGGCAAGCGCTGCACCGACAAGTGACCATGGGGTACTCAGGTAGTACACATCCAGTTGTTCATAGGTCAATGTTGCACCTGTACCGGTTACATAAAACTTCAAACCGTCTGCTGAAAACGCCATCCCCGATGACGTTACATTGCGAGTTGAAATAGCATAGTTTCGGACATAGCTTCCTGTTGAAACATCCCACGCGGTGGTCAGCTTGTATTCATTTACATCATTGCCTGTATCACCGAGCACAAAGAGTCGTAGGCCGTCTGCGCTAAACGCGAGACCTGTGGGTTCAGTATCTTGACTTGCCACACTGAACGTATCGGTGAACGTGGCTGATGATGCGTCCCACGCTACACTCAGTGCATACTCGTTAATATCATCACCAGTACTCCCAATAACATAGAGCTTCGAACCATCTGAGCTGAACGTTAGTTCGAGTGGATTTGTTTCCTGAGTCGAAACACTTACGGTGTCAGTGTAACTTGCTGACATAACATCCCATGCCGAACTTAATGCGTACTCATCGATACTATCAAATCCGGCGTCAATGACATACATTTTTGTGCCATCATCCTTGAAAGTAACGCCGGCCGCAGACGTCAGCGATCCGCGGACAGATTTAACACCTGTCTCTACGAACACCTGATTATCTTGTTCGCTCGACCCAAGCGTAGTCGTAAAACCATTTGTATCTAGAGTTCCAAGGTTGTTAACCTGAGACTGAATTGTCAGGCTATTTGCAAGCCCCAGGTTACTCCCGTCACCAATCGCGAGCATGCCCTCCACCTCGAGTGGGTTAGTATTTTGGTACGCGCCAGTTATTTCCAGGCTCGCAAGGGCATCATCACCAGTCATGCTACCTGTGAGTGTCTTCGAACTACCTGTTAAGACGAGACTTGTCGTTGCAGTACCACTAATCTGCCCGTGCAACGTAACGTTTCCTGATGCTGTCATCGTGTTTGAACCAAGTGTAATTATTGACGAAGACGCCACCGTAAGATTCCCCACTTCCACGTTTGAATTGAAAGCATGCAAGCCAGATACAGTCTGGACTGTACCCAGTGCCCCAGCGCCGCTGAGTGTTCCAGTATGTTGTGCGCTTTTTTGGTATGTCACTACTGAATCGCTATTACCATCAAGTACAAGAGAGAGGAAACCGTTCGTATCCGAACGATACACATCAGTAGCAAAGTACAGCCCGTCTCGTGAAGTACCAAGTGAGAGCGTAGTTACATCCCATAGTGTGCCAAAGTCGTACTCCACAAGAGATGACATACCATTTTGAAGGGTATAGTTTGTAGTAAGGAGCAGTGAGGCGCCGTCATCGGCTACATCGATACCCGAGTAGACGTAGCTCGTTCCTGGATCACTCAATGCAAAATTTTGTACTGAGCCCCCAGAAGAAACGAGGTACGGTGTGGTGAGCGTATAGCGAGATATACGGTTATTCGTATCGCCCAGTGTATAGAGGTACTGGCCATCTGGACTAAAATCAAAGTCCACTGGCACGGTATCCTGTGCTGTAACGGATAGACCAGTGCTGTAGGAAGCGGTACTGATATTCCAAGGAGTCGACAATGTATACTCGCGCACAAAGTCTGAGCCTGAACCGATGACATACATTTTGGTACCAGTTGGATTAAAGGCCACACCAGTTGGATTAGTTTCTTGGGCACTGACACTAAATGACCTGACATACTCAGGTTCCGCCACATCAAACGGCGCCGTGAGTGAATACTCGTACACCGAAGCAGATGATCCAGTTGTGATGTACATTCTTCGACCATCGGCGCTGTAGGTATGACCAGTTTGGATTGCTACGAGAGTCGCTGTATTAACAACACGCTCATCTGGACTACCAAAGAAGTCAAAGCCGGCATCCATTTCAAGCGACGTTATAAAATTGTTAGTATTAGCTGCCACGTAAAAGGTGTTGTTTGTCTCGGAAAAGTACACAAATTCAGGTGTTGCATCGACCGTAGTTGGTACAGAATACCGGTTGAATGGACGCATAGACCTAAGTAGCCACGGCTCTCGAAGCTGATACTGCATTACGTCATCATCGGTCGTTCCGAATACATAGGCGCGAGTGCCGTCAGCTGAGAACTGAAACGCAGTAGGGACACCTACTTCGGCAACACTTTTGGTAGTTTGATATACAAGTGTCGAAATATCCCACGGGGTTGCCAGCACAAACTGGTCAATTGAATCAGAGGCGTCTCCGAGAACAAACATGTATTGCCCATCGCTTGAGAGGACCACGTCTTTTGAAGCCGTGTCGTATGACGTCATACTTGTTGTTGAGGTTAAAGAACCAGTACTAATGTCCCACGGTACTGTCAGTGAGTACTGCGCAATAACATCGTCAATCGAATCAGCAATATACAACTCTGAGCCACCATCACCAAAGCTAAAACCGTACGAAAGCCCTATCTGAGCAGTGCTCAGCTCATGGAGGTAGGTCTTTGTCGTAATGTCCCACGGAGTACTCAGTGAATACGCATTAATACTCGATAAATCTGACACGTACATCCTATCTCCTGCACTACTCAAGCGTACACTGTTCACATTGGTACTTTGCGCGCTCACCGACGTGGTTGCACGCGTGAAGCCCGCAACAGCAGTTGGGTACTCACTTAATGCTTTTGGCAGCGGAGACTCAAGGTACAGCGTATGTACCCCACCGACAAGGGTGCCGTTACTCGTATACCTTTGGGTAGTCAGTGAATCCTCAAGTGTCAACGTTGCCCCCGCACCAATAGTAAGGGCAGTGGTACTCGCAGCATCAGTCAGCGTAACCGATCCTGCAACAACGAGAGTATCTAAGGTAGATGTTCCCGTGAGCACTCCACCAATACGTCCCCCAGTACCGACAAACGTTGACGAAGCGGTTCCGCCTATGTACGTACCTGCATTGTAAAATGAGCCTGAGTATGTACTTGAACCGGTAGTCGTAAGCGTCGTGCCGGTGGCTATCACAAACTCAACTGCCTGAGCAATAAGTAACTCACTCGTAGTGGTACTACCACGATGCACCATGGATGCATCATCGTCTGCGTCCACGAAGGCAAGTTGCGCTACCGTGACACCGTCACCGACATCATCAGCTACGATAAATGCATCCTTCAAAAGTGCTACCCCGGCCAGAGAAGTTGTTGCATGTGTAAAGTATTGACCATAGACACCTGGTTCATTGTCGATAAATATCTGTGCCCTATAATCAAGACCCTCAAGACTCCCTACCGGAACATTAAGTGTGAAGGTACCGTCAATATTAGCTGTTGTGGAAGCTGTACTTAACGACCCAGAGTCAACAAGTGCTTTGAGCGTATACGTACCTGCATTTGGGGTTACACCGTTGCTCTCATAGACGACACCAGAGATAGTGAAGGTTATATCACTAAACGTCCAGCAGGTGTTGTTACCCAAATCTGTACCACCGTTTGCCGTAAGTGGTGAAGCACAAGCGTTGCTGTCTTTCACGTGGACGATTCCAGTGGTACCGGTAGCAACGAGATACCACTCCACACCCGGTTCTGTACCTACAAGTAGGACAGGCTGAACGAGGTCACTACTCAGTAAGTTCAGGACTGATACGGTTGTTGTTGCACCACTCAGAAACGCCGCTGAAGTTGATGCATTCATTGTAAGTGTGCCGTTAACGGTAAGTGGGGCCGTAAAGCTTACTGAGGTACTAGCTGCACCACTACCCGAGACGTTCTCAATGCGAACATCTGCAAATGCAGACGTGCCTGTCATGGTGCCGGTTGCATGCTGTGCACCAGTACCCGCAAACACAACAGTACTTGATGCAGCCACAAACTGCCCAGCATTGTTGTAATCACCGAGGAGAGTAAGGGTTCCGGAAGCAGTGAGAGTAGCCCCTGACTCAATCGAAAGGAGCTCAGATACAGCAAGTGCTGATCCCACGAGTGATGTGGCACCAGAATTAATACGGAGTGTCGCAAACGTTGTACTTGCATCTCCCCCATACTCGGATACAACGACCGAGGTACCTGTTTGCACTTCACTCCCAGCAGTAGATGTAATCTGTCCATAGTTAGTAATACGGTCTTCCACCGCGAGTGTTGAATCAATTGCTAACGTAGCCTCAGGCATGACAGTTACGTATGTTGTTGAGGCCGTACTCTCCATAAAGAGTGTGCCAGCAGCATCAACTGTCATAGACGCATTTTTGATATGCCCACTTCCACTCACCGTGGAAGTTCCAGTGATTGTACGAATATCAGAGAGAACGCCGCTACTCAGAACGAGCAAATCACGCATACCTGCACCTCGTGCAATATGTGATGCGACCGTACCCTGGGTATACGCACTAATACTCGCAGACGTGGACACACTTGAAGCACCAGCAATAGTCCCTGTGGTAGACAAACGATAGGTAAATATGGACTCGTTTGAAGTCAGCACATGCATGTACTCACCGTTATCACTGATCATAATATCTTTAGCTAACGTAGTCCCTGGCGAAAGTGTCCTTCCACTCCAATACCCAGCATCGTACGTCTGAACATCAGCTAAACTCCAGGCGGTTGGTAGATAAAATGAGAGAAGCTTGTAATCAGTCTGCCCATAGAGATACATTCGATGCCCATCTGATGAAAATGTTATGCCTGTCGGTAACGTGTTATACGAACCAACTCCGTAGCTCTGTGACAAACTTGCAGTACTGATACTCCATGGCGTACTCAACGTGTAGCGATACACGGTATCCGATACGGTCCCAAGCACATACATGTACCGTCCGTCCTGACTGAAATCAAGTGAACTTGCAGCTGTATCCTGCGCTGCGACACTGTACGTAGAAGAAGAAACCTTTGACTGTATATTCCAAGGTTCAGTTAGTATATACATGGTCACATCATCACTACCGATGCCCAGCATATAGAGCCGTGTCCCATCTCGTGTCATATAGATATCATTAGGACTAGCATCGTCTGCTGAAAACGAGGTTGTGGCATGCTGCACCAGTCCAGAGAGTACGAGCGAAGGTGCGGCAGCGAGTGTCAAGGAACTTGACGCCGCGTCAAATACACCTGCAACTGTTATGTCACCCTGCAACAGACTTGTACTTGTGGCCTGAACACGCAGCGATGCTCCAGATCCAATTGTGAGGTCTCCTTCGATTGCAAGTGGGCCCTGGATTGTTGATGAACCGGTTACGGTCACAGCGTTCGGTGTATATGTACCGAGGTTATGTACAGCGTTACCTCGAAGGGTAACAGAAGAACTCGTAGCATATATACTCCCGTGAACGGTGAGCGTATCGCTAACAGAAAGTGCTGGGCCACCATGTTGCAGTAACGCTCCTTCTTCAATAGTGAAGTTTGTGGTCGTTGCGGCACGAAATAGCGTACGACTGCCGCGCACGGATACATTTCCAAGGTTCATTGCAGCTTGACTGGACAACATAGAGGCTCCAGTAGGCACCAATTCCAGGATATCGTTACCACACGTTCGCACATAGCCGCCGGTTTGGTGATTAACAGCAAAGCCGGCACTACTACATACGTAGGTTGTTTCGCGGATGCTCGAATAACTGGTAAGTGGATTAAATGCTTCACCAAGGTAGTAAAGTCCATTCACGCTCTCATTAGCGTAGTCGATGAACTCAAAATATTCGTAGGTACCACCGGTGTACATGTACTCACCATTTTGCGAAAAGGCGAAATCGTTAATGGTTATAGCTCTCGTGTTGCCTGTGGTTGGAGGTAGTTCACGCGACGCAGAAAGTGCCCGAGTAGCTAGGTTGTATGGTTCATCTAGATTGTACGCATAGAAGGTTGCATTCTGTACCAAATACATCCTGTACCCACTATCAACAAAATCAATTGCACCTGACCCAGACCCCCCTACGGCGTATGATGTTTCATACGTGGCAGTGGTTACATCCCAGGCTGTACTGAGAGAGTACTCATAGATAGTACCTGTTGAACCAAGAACGAAGAGGATTAAACCGCTATCAGAGAACGTAAATCCTGTCGGGGTACCGGTTTGCGCAGCAACACTTAGTGATCCTGCCGCAGTACCCGAGGCGACACTCCAGGCTGTACTGAGGTTGTACTGAACTAGAGTATCAGCAGTTGCACCTATTGCGTAAAGTACGCTCCCGGCACCGTCGAGTGTGGCACTTGGGGCGTGTGTTGCATTGAACTCAATATCTGCAGGAGAGAGTGAAGTAAATTCAGTCACGTCTTCAATTTGATACAAATTACCAAGGTCAGTAAAAACAGGGTCAAAGGTAATAGTGTGACTTGTACTCGTAGACAGATCACCCACGACCGAGAGGGCTCCTTCAAGCGACAAGTTGTTCGTTAACACCAAGGAGCCGCCACTTGAGATAGTTAACGCAGACGTGGTGGCAGATGATGCCATGGTGTATGAACCAGAGATAACTGTATTCGGCAGCTTTGACTGTCCATTGAGCGCGCCAGCTAATTCCTTTCCAGAGCCAGACAAACGTAGTGTTCCGACCCAGCGTCCTATACCACTATTGGTATAGTTTCCGGTAAGTGTTGTTGACGCACCGGAATTAAACACCCCTGATTCAAGGATGGTAAAGTCCCAACCATCACTGAGCATGAATGTGCCAGTAGACGTTGCTGCGGTAAAACTAAGGTCGGCGTCATCTGTGCTGTCGTAGTCCATTAGATCAGCTAATGTAACCGCGAGAGATGTTGTGCCAATGGCTCCAACACGTAGCTCATTCAAGGCTACATCAGCACCGATCAAGCCCCCAGGACTGCCGATTATGCGATACACTGACGCCCCCTGCGCGGTACTTGAGCCGTTTACATACACAGTCACAACATCACGATAGCTTGCTACAGAATCGACTGCTACAGTAAACGTATAGTCGCCGACACCATCTGAGGTTGTGGTAGCCACCTGTTCACCACTATTTTGATACACGAGCGCTATTTCTGCACCTGCTACTGCACCTCCCAGCTCATTGCGCAATGTACCCGAAAGAATTAGTGATCCATCTAAGAAGGTCCAGCACGTGTTATTACCAAGGTTATCACCAATTGCGAGCGTCACGGGATTTGCACAAGCATTGCTGTCACGAACATTTACGTATGAAAGAGTTCCAAAATTTTCGTCAGTGTCAAGAAACCACTCTTCACCTTCTACAATACTTGTAACCCAGATTGGTGAGCCTGCTGTACCCTGCCAACTTGCCGATGCAAAAGTACCGGTGGTGCTACTAGCAAAACGCACAGTACTTGATGCAACTATTTCAAACAAGGCCTTAGTTGAGATGTCATCAAGAAAGTCCGTATTGGTACTGGTTGCAAAAACGGTAAGCCTTCCAAACGCATTTGCACTTGTTAGCGCACCCCCTACCGTACGAGGGGTATACCCTTGTAGATAAACAAGGCTTGTTGATGCGTAGCTCTGCGAACCATTGTTTGAATAATTACCACGTACAGTAAGCGACGACTGCACATCGGCTGAGCCGGTATAGGTAAATGATCCACCGGCTTCAATCGAAACATTGTCGGCATCAAGGGTTCCTGTTGCAGTGTACGTGCCATGAATAACAAGATTACGGAGCGATGGCACACTTGCACTATCACCAATAAATACCTCACCCGCTCCAACAAACGACGTCGTTGCGTTTGTGTCTGAAAAAGAAATGGTGCCTTCGTTTATGAGCGAACCGCTAAAGGTTGATGACGCAACACTGAGCGTGGCTGTGGTTGTGGTTGCGACGACAAGATCCCAGCCGGCAGACACAAGCATCGTAGAAGCAGTACTTGATGCATAAAACTTGATGTCGGGGTCGTCAGACCCATCAAACTGGGCAAGGTTAGCTAGTGTAATAGCTGCAGTACTGGTAGCCAGTCGACGGAGTGACACTTGACTCGCAACAATATCTGCATCTGCAACACCGCCAGTACCATCCTCGATGGCGACAATTGCGGCACCTTGTAGGGTAGACGAGCCGTTAATATACAGCGTTACTGTATCTATATAGCCTGAGACTGAATCAACTGGGACAGCGAGAGTGAATGTGCCGCCGGCACTGGTTGAAGTGGTTGCCACACCGTTCACATTCACTGCCACTACTTCTGCACCAGCTCCAGCGGGAGTAACACCGTCGTCTAGATACACGGTTCCACTCACATCAACAGATGCAAACCCAATTGTCCAGTTGGTGTTGTTACCTAAGTCAACACACGTAATACAAGTTATTGCATTAACCGTGTTACTGTCTCGAACCCGGGCATAGGTGACGCTCGAAGACGCAGCGTCGAGTACCCACTGCGAACCAGTTGTGCTACCAACTATCCAGGCAGGGCTTTCTGGTGACAGGGTATGCAATAGTGAATAGGTCTCAAAGAGTGGCGTTGTGACCGTAACACCTGAGCCAAATGCAACGGTTGATGAGGCGGCAACGGATACACTAACATCAGCTTCTATGTCATCTTCAATGTATATTGGCGACGATAGTCCGGGACCCTGTTCATTGGCGAGATACAACTGGTACAGAGAGTTTGTCCCCGTCATGAGACCAGACATACGCTGTGCCCCGGTACCGGTCATACCCACAACTGGAGTACCAGTGAGCTTACCTAACGCAGTATAGTCACCCTGAACTGCAAATGTCGTATCGTCAAATTGCACACTTACACCACTTGAGACAAGAAAGTCCCCAGAATATATCGCTGAACCGTCGTATGAGACAATGGTAGTTGTTCCACTTTCATACGTGACATTACCAAAATTAGTCAAGTAATAGACACCACTTAGTGAACTCGTTGCCATGACATCATAGGTGTACACAGTGTCAGTTGTTCGACCGGTAATGAACATGCGATCACCGGGACCACTAAACACTACATCTTGTGGCACATCATCTTGCGCAGCTATGCTACGAGAACCAAGATATGTCTGCGAACTTACCAGCCACGGCGTCGAAAGGCTATAGGCATGGAGATTGTCACTAGCCTGACCCACAATAAACAACTTAGTTCCATCGTGGGCAAATGATAAGCCGGACGGATTTGCGTCACGTGTAGATACGCTGAGTTGACTACTATACGTGGCCGAAGTCACATCCCAGGCACGACTCAGTGAAAAGGTGTAGACTGCATCGTTTTGAGCGCCAATGATATACATTGTCGTTCCTGATGGATTGAAGGTTACCCCGTTTGGTGTATTGTCGCGCGCTGCTACACTGTATGAACGTTTGTACGTAGCGGTAGTTACATCCCATGCTGTACTCATCCAGTACTCATAGACAGTATCATTTCCGGTACCAACTATATAAAAACGAGTTCCATCCGGCTTGAACGCCATACCCTGGGGTGTGCCTTCCTGTGCGGCAAAACTATAGGTAGGTGAGTCGAAAGAAGCGGTTGAAATATCCCATGGTGTGGTCAGCACGTATCGATTAATATCATCACCAGCTTGTCCCATTACGTAGAGATTCATACCGTCGGGACTAAACTCTAAGTCATTCGGATTGAGCTCCTGCCCACTTACTGAAAATGAACCCATTCTGTACGCATCAATATCGTAGGTACCTCGTCCAAGAAAATGAGTACTGGAAGCGACATAATAGCCTTCTTCAGACACACCATCGTTATTAATAGTAAGGTTACCAAGGTACACGTCAGAGGCCAAACTCGCAGTTGATGACGCTATTAGCGAACCAGTGTCTTCTATAACCATATCAGCTACTGACAAACTTGAGCCCGGACTCAAGACAACATCTGAAGAAATGACCATGCGGGCAAAGCCAAAGTGCTCACTAGATGATGCAAGTAGTGAGCCAGTTATCACTGATGGATTGATAAACGTAGCTGTCGTACCACCACCGATGAGAAAACCATCAACATCAAGGTCATCTGAAAAAACCATGTACGGGGGAAGTGTAAAGGTGTTCTCTAGAAGCCTAAAGCCAAGTGTTGAGGTGGCCCTAAGGCCATCAGTTTGAAATGGAATATCAGGATCGTCTGAATAGTCATAAAACATCAAATGCTCGATTCCTGGACTATAATTTGTATTTTTATGGGCGAGTGACACTTGGCCGTAATAAATTGGAATATCTAAATTTGTAGCTGTCTTTGGAACCATTATATAGGTTGCACCGTCATTTGCTGTACCGTTAATGTAGGCAACAATTGAGGTTGTACTGGTAAAGCCTACATCGGTAATGTTTGAAGTGGACCAGTCTCCATTACTGTCTGTGGTCGTAGTATAAGCAGTTGGAGTGGTAGACGTGCCCACCACAACACGCACGGCAACACCAGACCCAACTGTCGTAACACCGTCATAGTCATACACTGTTCCCGAAACAGTGACTGTTGCAGCTGCTGAAACACCCGGCAGCACAAAAAACATGGCTAAGAATATGACCGCACATGGCAGCACTAGTACAAGGCGTAGTTTATAGCAACTGTGAGTGTGCGCCGAAGTCATTGAAATAAACCCAAGAACAGTCCTAGTTAATACGTTAAGCAAACCCGTAATGCACAAAGCAAAAGTTTTCATATACCTGCGTCTGCACATTATAAGTAAAAAAATTTTCAAATCGTCTTCCAAAAACTGTGAACAAGTGATTACGATATGAACTCTCGGCAGGCTCAATACAACAAAATACAAAATATGCAAATATGTTCTTTTATATTCAAATCAACGTTGAGTGCGATATACATTAAAGCCTTATATTTATTGGATTTTATTAGCATTTATCATTACTAGTACGAGCAGAGGTTATTATTTTGACTCTTATACAATTGTTAGCTACCAACTCAAATTTAATTTTTTTTGGTGACCTGAATAACGGTTATATTTGACGCATACGATATAGAGTTGTATTAATTGCCAAAAGTGTCTCTCGAGTAAGAAAAAAGTGCTGAACAGGCAGCACTCTTTAGCTTTGTCATACTTCGTTACTGAAGGACTCAACAGGCTACTCTTGTACGCTAGAATCTTCACCTTGTGTGACAGATTCGGTTTCAGGAGTACTACTCTCAGTTGAAGCAGGAGCTGGGGTAGCGTCAGTAGTGGTTTCAGTGTCTTCTATAGTACTTTCGGTAGTCTGCTCATCAGTCACCGGTGTCTCTGGTGACGGAGATTCATCAACTGGTGACTCTGAATCCTCTGCCTGATCCCCTTCCCCGCCGGTAGTTCCGTCAGGAACATCGACTGGACTATCAGTAGCTGTAGTTGTCTCGTCAGCTACCTGTTCACGAACCGGCTGGTTCGCAGACTGGAGCAGTGCGCGGAGCTCATCACCCGTCACACACACACCATCTATACAGAGCTCTTTGGTTTCTACACGATCTGTCCTGATTCCAGCAACCGTAAGTACGCCATCAACGAAGTTTTGTGCAATGGACTTAAGTCGGAACCACAGTGTCTCACCGGAATCTTCTGCTGCTCCGAGAACAATGTCGGTTGAGGTACTAGTGAGATCGCGCAGCACATCAATCGACGTGTCACTGAGGTGGTAGCCACGCTCGACGAACATTGTGACGACACCCTGCTTCGCCTCACCGCGCGCAGTCATAACTACCGCAGCCGGTTCGGTTTTCAGAGCATTGAGTCGTGCCTGCTGCGCTAAGTACTCGTCTACGGCTCCCTCTCCATCAACCTCCTCATCTACCCCTGGAACAACTTCACATTCAGGTGTCACTTCACCTGTGGCAGCACCTGCCCCAAAGCTGCAGCCATCATTGCGGCGATCATCATCACCACTAGTCTTTGCTTCAGTTACTGGCGGCGCAAGATCGTCACCAAACTGATTGACGTAGCCTTCTGTGTAGGCGTACGTTCCATCAAAGGACTCGAGTGCGTAGCCTACTATCTCACTCGTCTCACTTGCACGCATCGCAACACCAGGGACAGACGACATGGTAAGTGCATCACCAACAGCAATGGCACCATTTTCAGTTGAGAGCTTGACTGGTACACGTCCAGCAAGTGCTAGCGGGTAACCTTGCTGCCCGAATATGAGTGAGGTGTCATCAGAACCAAGGAGAAGCCCGGGCTTGGTAGACACTGTACCGAGTACACGCCCAGTACTTGACGCTGTAGCACGAACGATTGAGAGGAATCCATCACTCATAACGAGTTCTCCTGGTTCGAGACGCTCTGAACTGAAGTACATTTCAGCTAGGTCTGAGTTGCCTGTCACACTCGAAACTGAAGTAATACGTCCAGTGGTTGACGCATTGCAGCTACCATCGTTATCAACACAAAGCCCACCGTAGCCAATCTGCAAACCAGCCATATTGTTGGTTGTTCCGTCGCCGATAGTAGTTGTACCCTGTGCTGACACGACAAATTTTGAGGTGCCTGCATTCTGTAAGTCAATAAAGCGCGCATTCGTACCACTGAAACTGCCTCCACTATTACCAAAGTTCAGCTCGAGACCAGTACCGGTAAAGGTTGATGTATCTTGGAACAATGAAACCAGAGCAGCTGTCGTAATAGACGCTGAGTACGCACGAAGTGCATTACCTTGCGTTGTCCCGCGTGTTTGAGCAAAGACACCAGCGGGCTCAAAGACAGCTCCAGCGTCACCTTCAGTCGTACCACGCAGACCAAACGTACGCCCAAAACCTGAAATGGCAGTGTTTTCCCCGAGTGTATTGGTACCCCGCTGTGCCTGCACCTCAAGTCCTCGTAGAGTGTTGGCGTATGCCGTACTATCCTCTAGACGAAGTATCGATCCTACGAGTGTCGTGGTGGTTGAATTCGTAGTTTTAATATAAGCCTTTTCACCATATTGCACCGCATTGAGTGTAGCGTTGTTGAATCCATAGAAGCGGTCATAACCAGCAGTTGCTGAGCCAGTTACACCGCTACGGTCAATAGAGAGACGAGCCTGAGGTGTAGTCGTACCAAGTGCTACATTGCCACTGCTATCAATGTAAATACCCTCATCCCCACCATCACCAGAGAGGTAGTTTGAACCAAGCGCAATGTTGGCTGCCGTACCACTCATGGTGAGGGTTGAGGTGGCGGTAAGTGCACTGAAGGTAGCAGTTCCTGAGAAGGCTGGGCTGTTTGAAAGGACGAAACGTCCGGTGCCGGTTTCGTCGGTCATGATGGCGGCAAGTTCGGAAGAAGTATCGATATTTGCAGAGGTAAGCCCTCCTCCGCCACCGGTAATACCCAAGCTTGAAGTAGCCACCCACTGTACCCCAGTGCTCGTAGTCTGCAGCACGTAGCCGTTGGTGCCCGCGGAGTTATTTGCATCACGGAAGGCACCGGTGAGGCGGAAGCCGCCTTGGACGGTGAGCGCTTGGGTAGGACTTGATGTACCGATACCGACATACCCTGCCCCATCAACCACCAAGCGGTCGTTGGTACCAAGCGCAGATGAAGAAGATATTTTGAACTTCGCTCCATCACTGTCATCAATACCAATAGTCCACTTCTCTGCCGATCCGGAGACGGTGGAGAATTCGATAGCGGCATCA
>JACCEA010583833.1_pt1 | contig 15871 bp, 18 predicted proteins | sample 7449851 | NCBI WGS metagenome assembly JACCEA01 (sample SAMN15323453, study PRJNA562643) | freshwater metagenome | isolation source: river surface water | place: USA:Blue River Watershed | collected 2017-08-18 | reverse complement strand
GCCTCAATGATGAACAGAGCCGCCCCACTGTTGAGCAAGCTGGCCCAGTGGGCCAAGTGCCAATCGGTGGCCTGGCCGTTGTCTGCCGAGTATTGGCACATGGGGGCGACCACCGTTCGGTTAGCCAGCGTCAACGGACCGCGAGGCGAAGTGAGGGTGAATTCAGAAAATAAGTGGCTCACAGAAAACTCCAGAAACAAAAAAGCCTGCGCATGAGGCAGGCTGCATCGTAATCAGGCGGGTCTCAAACCCGTGGCATCTGTGTGACAGTGTTCAGTCCAAATCCACTTTGAAGTCGTCGGGGTTGCCTTTGTCGAGCTTGGCATCTTCTTTGTGAACTTTTTCTTCGAAGTCTGTGAGGCGGCTGTTGAGTGCTTCCACGTTGTGTTTGATGCCTGCCAAGCGGCCATGGAAGGCGTCATTGATTTGTTCGCGCTTGAGCTTGGCTTGCAGCTTTTCAGCTTCTGTCACCGGAGCGCGAGGTGCAGATGCAGGCTTGACTTGCGGTTTGGCGGGTGAAGCTTTTGCGGCTGTAGCTGGGCTTTGTGCTCCGTTAGTGCTAGCTCCAGTTGAGAAATCATTTTTCTTGCGCTCAACTGTTTCAGACGGGAGCTGCTCGAAATGTGACTCAATCTTTCCGTTGTCAACGCCTTGGCGATTGATGCCGGGAGGCGCATCTTCAGGCGCAGCTTGTCGGTTCAAGATGGCGGCCTCTGCAGCGATGGCTTGGTTGTTGGGGCCAATGCCTGCTGGGGTTTCGAGCGTTTGGTTGTTGGCTGCCAAATTCTCTTGCGGTAGAGGCTGCTTGTTGTCTTGAATGGCGAGCTTGGCAATGCCTTGCTCATTCAATGAGTTGGCGTTACCTACGATGCCTTGTCGGTTGTCAGCATTGGCATCGTCTGGCAGTGTTTGGCGATTGTTGATGGGCTCATCAGCGGGCAGGTCTTGTAAGTTTGGCGCTGCAGCTGGCTCGTTGTCGATGCCTTGACGATTCACACCCAGTGTGTCTTGCCCAACGGCTTGGTTGTTTGCGCTGAAACTGCTTGTGCCAAGGGTCTGGTGGTTGGCTGCAATCCCATCGATAGCAATGTCTTGCACATTGGCAGCTATGACGTTGGTAGGAATGTTTTGACGGTTGGCCTCAATCGCTTTTTCGCCATTGACCTTTTGCAAATTGGCTGAGATATCGCCGCCGCCCACATCTTGACGATTGGGCGCAATCACGTCGGTAGGAACGCCTTGTCGGTTGTCTTGAATGCCCTTATCGGCCTCCAGCTTTTGCTGGTTGGGGGCAATGACGTCGACCGACACGTTTTGCACATTGGCCGCAATACCTTTATCAGCAGCAATGTTTTGGATATTGGCTTGGAGGTTGTCGGTGCCAATGTTTTGAATGTTGGCATCGATCACGTCAGTCGAGACGCTTTGCACATTGGGTGCAGCCGCGCCACCTTCGGCAATGGCCTGGCGATTTTGTGCGGCTTTGTCGGCTGCAATTTTTTGAATGTTAGTCTCATCCGCGCTGTCTGCAGCAATGTGCTCGGTATGTTCAGCCAATGCAGCTGCTAAGGCTTTTTTGGCCTCTAGCTCGGCAAGTGCTTTGGCTTCGAACGCACGCTTGCGAGCCTCGGTTTCTTCTTCGTTAGAAGCAACGATGTTTTTTGGGGTTTTAGCGTTACCCGTGTGTTCGGAAACCGAAACACTGTGCTGGGAGCCGCTTCTGACTATGCCGGTAAAGTCGTCGTCATTCATAGGTTTGATGGCGCGCTAACGAGTCAGGACGGTAGGGGATACCGATGGTGCCCGGGGCCGGAATCGAACCGGCACGCCTCGCGGCGGGGGATTTTGAGTCCCCTGCGTCTACCAATTTCACCACCCGGGCACGGGAGAGAAGATCAAGATTATGCCACAGATTTTTTGGCGTAATGGCCTGCTGTGAAAAAACTTGGGTCATGGTGGGGATTGATGTGGGGATGGCTTGGGCTTAAGTTGGGCAGTGGTTAGACAGTACTGGACCGTCGCCAATCTATGTATTCGGCATCAGTAGTGGGAACTTTTGCTCAGGGACTTTCAAAATGCAAGAAAGTTTTTGGGCCTAGAACTCGGCACGCATTAGTTCTCTACTTCTAGTGGGTTACTTACTCCCAGACTTAGATGAACCCCACTGGTCCATGATGCGTTGGTCTCGCGCCATCTCGGCTTCCAACGTGTCCTTGGGCAATTGGCGCAGGCACTCTTCCATGGCTTGTGCATCTAGTTTGGGCGTGTGGGGCTGTTCCTTGCGTGTTGGCGCAGAAGCGCCATCCCACGCAAAGGGGTTGCTGAAGGCGGGCGTGTCTGGCAAGCAGTCGTCTTTGTAGCTGGGCGGTCCGTCGTTGGCGTAGGGAGTGAACGAAATCGTCTTCTCAAAAATCAGTGGCTTGCCAGTGGGCGTGGGTGGCAAGGGCGGCATGGACTCGATGGCACGGCGCGCCAACTGCTCGGCTTTGGTTGATGTGCTCCACAGCGTGTCGAGTTTGGCCAATCGACCGTCTGGTGCAATTTCAATCCTGAATCGCACAACGCCTTGGTCAGGGCCTTCAACAGCTGTCCCCATCATGCTACGAACTTGTTGTCCCCATGAGTGTCTGTACCCTTTGCTATTTTTGTTCGTGTACTTTGCTGCAAAGGCCCATTCCTCTGCTGTAGGTGCTGGTGGCGCTGCCATTGATGCAGGTGCTTTGTCTGTAACTGCATCAGATTGAAACAGCGTTTGCGTCTTTTCAAATTTTTGAGGTGCAAGCGATTGAGTAGGCTCACTCTTTAGAAAGAATACTTCTGCGTCTAGCTCTTGCCTAGCGAGGTTCTCAGGCTTCAACTTAAAGTTGACCAGAAGGCCAAGTATTAAAGCGTGGGCGAGTATGGTGATTGCAAGCGTAGCAAGGCGCACTTTTGCATGTATAAAAATTGAGGCCACAGTTAGTGCTTGGTCATGCTGATAACTATTAGATGCAAGATGGTTTTATCCATAGCAATGCGATGGATAAGTGACTGCTAATATTATTCAACATCTGGTTCAAACTGGGGGTGCTCTGTGCAGACGGCTGATCATTGGGAAAGTGTTTATCAAAACAAAAGTTTCGACTCGGTAAGTTGGTATGCGCCGCATTTAGATGAGTCTTTGCGCCTAATCGAGCAATTGTCACAAAACAAGACGGCAGCCATTGTTGACATTGGTGGCGGTGAGTCAACTTTAGTAGATGACCTTCTTGACCGTGACTACAAGGATGTATCGGTCCTTGATATTTCAGAAACTGCGATTGAATTTACCAAGCAACGACTCGGCTCGCGTTCGAGAGATGTGAGCTGGCATGTAGGGGACATTACGCAGTATGACTTTGGCGACAAGAAATTTGACCTGTGGCATGACAGAGCAGTGTTTCACTTTTTGACTGAACCAGCAGCTAGGCAGGCGTATGTGGATTTGGTTCGCCGTTCGGTCAAGTCCGGTGGATATGTGCTCATGGCTACTTTTGGGCCCAACGGGCCACTTAAATGCAGCGGTCTAGATGTGGTACGTTATGACGACCAAAGCCTACATAAAGAGTTTGGGAAAGGATTCCATTTGATGGGTAGTGAGCTGAACAACCATGACACACCGATGGGAACTAATCAACAGTTTCTCTATTGTTGGTGCAAGACCTAGAGTCTATTTGAGGTTGCTAACCTAAGAAAATGCACGGCCTAACCCATCGTGCGTTTTGCTTTTCGTAACTCTCAAAATGAGAGTTAGCAGATGTCGTGTAACACGACATAAGAAGATCGTGGAATTCTGACTTACTTAAAGCTAGTTGCTCCAAAATCCGCCACACATCAATGCCTCACGGGACTAAAATTTAATTTTAAATTTGAGATGGGTCAAGCATGGGTAGCGATAGCGGAATTCTTTCCATCGGACTATTTGTTCTCTTTGGTCTATTTGCCCTTTATGACTTAATTTCTCGCATAAACCCAGTTTGGGGACAGTACATGTTCTACGTGGCTGGTGTGCTGGTACTTTGGCTGGTGCTCTCTGGGCTAGAGACACCAAACTATCGATATGGGTTTGCTTTAACCGCATGCTTGGTCATTGGCTTTGTTTTTAGTCGTGCTACTGCAAAGCCAATGAAGGAGAGTGATGATGCGTAAATTTCTTGGATTCATCGCAGGCTTTGTTGCAACGCTTATTTTGATAGCGTTTGTTTTCTCTGGCATGGGGTTGGCACCACGTGGCCCATTTTGGCTATTCATTTGTATTGCAGGTGGTTGGGTGGGTGCAAAGTTCGTTGCCAATCCACGGGGAACTGTTGAAGCTGCAACTGAGGCTGTTTCTGAGAATGCCCAACCAGCGATTACGCGATGGTGGTCATTGGATGAGCGTTTGAGACTTGTCTTGGTTGCCTCCGCTATTTGGATGATTGCTTCGTTTGCAATCCAAGATCGTTGGGATCGTGAGATGGGCATTGTGCTGATCCCACCGATAGCCTTAATTGCTTTGCACTTCGCTGAACGCAAGATGGTTCGCAAGAAGCCTGAGGCGGATGCATCCTCTAATGATCAATAGACACTGGGATGTACCAAAGAAATTACGTTATAACTTGATTGCACTTTAAAAGTTAGATGGTAAGTTTCGAGTTTACGTAGAGACTAATTTAAGAAAAGTAGAGAAGAAATCACTTTGCAAAGCATTTGGTGTCCCTCAACGTTGGGGCGGTTTTTTACAAGATCGCCTGTTTGGTCGTTGTCGTTAGTAAGCGATCAATATCAACTTAAGTTGGGTATGACTAGCCTAGCTGGCTCAATTCCAGAACTTGCAAAGGCGAAAGTCGCGTACGGTGTTTTTTGGACAAGCGTTACTCTGCAAGTGAGTGGTTTCGGTGAAGTTGAAATTGACGGCATGCCAAATGCCAGTGCAAGAGATCTATTTGAAACTGTTGCTGTAGAAGCGAAACGTATACGCATTGCTCAGTTAATTAAAAATTTCGCAACAGCAGTAGAGCCTGTTGTGTCTTGGGTTACTAATGCACGAACTGCAAGCAAGCAGCAGTTTCATAGCAAGGGCTGGCTGACGCGAGATTTTTCAAAAGAATTGACTAAGCTAAAACCTAGCGGATTAAATGAACTGCTGAGTGAGCCAGAAGTTGTAAAGCATCTTGAGACTTTGGATCAGCCTATTCGCGACGCGATCGCACTCTGGCAGAAAGACTTTTCTAAAGTCGCTGATGCTGCTAATGAGAGCTTTCTTGCTCGGGAGCTGCTTAGCTCCAAAGACTTCTTGGATCAAGTTGAGAAATCACCGTTAACGGAGGAGCAAGCCAAAGCAGTTTTATGCTTTGATAATCGAGTCTTACTTGTTGCTTCAGCTGGTTCAGGTAAAACTTCTACGATGGTTGCCAAGGCTGGTTATGCACTGAAGAAGGGCTATTTTTCCGCTGAAAAAATACTGCTCCTAGCATTCAATAGAGATGCAGCGTCAGAGTTACGGCAGCGAATTAAAGAGAGACTTGAGCCGCAAGAGTTGCAAGTTGAAGGACTCTCGGCAAAAACCTTTCATGCTTTTGGTCTAGAGATTATTGGTGAAGCTACTGGTAAAAAACCATCCTTAGCGTCTTGGTTAGAGAGTGGACAAGACTTAGAAATACTTCTTGATATCGTTGATCATATAAAAGATCGCAATCCTGATTTTCGAGTTAAGTGGGATTTGTTCCGAATAGTTTTGGGTGAGGATTTACCTGAGTTTGGTCAGGAGGAAGAGTCACCTGATTCTTGGGACAAGGAAAGCAAAGAGTCTGGATTTAGAACATTGCAGAATGAGGTTGTCAAAAGCCGTGGTGAGCAACTAATTGCTAATTGGCTTTTCTACAACGGCGTTAGCTACAAGTATGAGTCCGACTACTGCATTGACACTGCAGATGCAAAACACCGACAGTACAAGCCTGACTTTTATTTTCCCGACATAGACGTTTATCTAGAGCATTGGGCTGTAGATGAAAACGGAGAACCTCCGCCGGAATTTGAAGGTTACAAGGAGGGCATGGCTTGGAAACGTCAGCTTCATGCCACGAACGAAACAACACTACTTGAAACAACTATGGCTGAGTTGTGGAGTGGCAAAGCGTTTGCGTACTTGTCGCAAGAGCTGACACGGCTCGGAATTACGTTAGACCCCAATCCAGATCGAGAGGTTGAAGGACGTAGGCCGATAGAGGCTCCGCGTTTGGTTCGAACCTTTAGGGCATTTCTAACTCATACCAAAAGCAATCGCTTGACGATTGATGATCTAAAGCAGCGCCTAGAAAACAAATCCGCAGGACATTTCTACTATCGCCACAAAGTGTTTATAGAGTTGTTCGAAGAAATCTGGAAAGGATGGGAAGAGAGACTTCAATCTGAGCGTCGCATTGACTTTGAGGACATGCTGAATTCAGCTGCTGACTGTATTGAATCAGGCAAATGGAAAAGTCCTTACGAACTCGTCATGGTGGATGAGTTTCAAGATGTGAGTCAAGCAAGGGCTCGTTTAATTGCAGGACTTCTCAAAGAAAAAGACAAACATTTGTTTGCTGTTGGCGATGATTGGCAGAGTATCAACAGGTTCGCAGGTTCAGACTTGAGTGTCATGACTGAGTTTGAGAATTTATTTGGTAAATCTGTGACGCTTAAGCTCGAAAAGACCTTTAGATGTCCTCAATCGTTGTGTGACATCAGTGGTAATTTCATACAGAAAAATCCTCGTCAGCTAAAGAAGAAAGTTGCTTCTGAACAAAAGGCTGAAGACCAGCCTGTAAAGATCATTCGTGTTGATGATGAGTTCAAGATACGTTCTGCCATTGCAAGGTGTATTGATGAGCTCACAGCTCTGAAAAATTTATCAGATAAGCCTTTAAAAATCTATGTTCTTGGGCGTTATAGAAAAGAGCGAGAGTATTTGCCAGCAAACTTAAATTCCAACGTCGAAGTAGAGTTTGTTACAGCACATTCGTCCAAAGGTTTAGAAGCTGATCATGTAATCATTCCAAAAATGACTTCTGAAACTTTGGGTTTTCCAAGTCAAGTGGCAGATGATCCTGTGCTTCAAATTGCTATGCCGAGTGAGGAATCTTATGAGTTTGCTGAAGAGCGACGTTTGTTTTATGTTGCCTTAACAAGAGCCAAGTCAACAGTAACGTTGATTACTGTTGCACACAAAGAATCGTCATTCATCACGGAATTGGTCAGGGATGAGGGGATTCCAGTTCAATCTGCAGATGGCAAAGTGGAGTCATCAGCTGTTTGCTCTAGGTGTCAGCAGGGCTTTTTAGTTCAGCGAAATGGCCCTTACGGAATTTTTCTTGGTTGCAGTCGGTTCCCTAGGTGTGGCTACACAGAGAAAATTAGGACATCTGCAACTGTGAGGTAGCACTCCAAAAACGCACGTGTTGTGCGTTTTTCTTTGTGCAATACGACATCACAGCCTCTAGCCAAAGTCCCGCCCATTTACTCGGGCTCAGGTCGCCCAACTGCAGACGCGAAATTACGCTGTGCGTTTGGGCAAAACTTGAAGCAAACGCAGAACGATTTTTTGTATTTGGCGCTGAGCCTAAGTGGCGCAGTATCCCGCACGCCATCGCTGCTCAGCCAGCTAGACCTAACAAGCCGAAAGCGAACAACTCACCACATGCGTGACGGTGATGTTGTGCTTTATCTCAGACCCACAAGCCGAGTTTGGCAAGTTCGTTACAAACTGTTTGATCGCAAGTGGCGTTGTGTCAGCACCAAGCAGCGGCAGCTTGAATGGGCAAAGCGGGTGGCAGGGGAACTTTACGACAAGGCACGTTTTCGGGAGGAAGAGGGCTTGCCGCAGAAGTCGGTTCGCTTTGGCACATTGGCGAATGAGTGCATTCGTGTGCTGAAAGTTGAGATTGAACGTGGCATTCGTCCCAACACCAATATGGACTACATACGGGCCATGAACAACTACCTGATCCCGTTCTTCGGCAAGTTGATGCTCACAAACATTACAGCCCAAAAAGTTGCCGAATACGAGTCATGGCGCAATCAGAAGATGGGCAAGGTTCCTATCAGCAGCACATTGGCAAATCACAGCAGTGCGTTTAATCGGGTCATTGAACTTGCGATTGAACAAGGCTCAATCAGCGACAAGGTCATCATTCCCAAACTCAGTCGCAAGGGTAAAAAAGGTTCTCCGCGCCCTGCATTCACGCAAGACGAGTTGAAGCACTTGCTGGAATACATGCCCAAGTGGTGTGTGCTTGCTGAACGCAAGAACCATGTGGAGATGCGACAGCTGTTGCGTGACTATGTGGAACTACTCTTGACGACTGGTATGCGGTCAGGGCGCGAGAGCATGAACATGCTGTGGAAGCACATCGAGTGGTACACAGATGGCAAGACTGATGTGCGTTACCTGCGTATCTGGGTAAGTGGAAAAACAGGTGGTCGCTGGTTGATCGCCAAGCATCGTGCTGCTAGTGCTCTAGAGAGACTGGCAGTAAGGCAAGGAGTAGGTGCTAACTTGAACGAGGCCATTGCAGCCAAGAGCGACACCTATGTGTTCAGCTTGAGCACGGGGCAACGTCCAACCAGTATGCACACCTCGTTCGAACTGTTGCTGAAAGACAGTGGCATGCGGGTTGATGCGATTACTGGCAAAAACCGTAGCTTGTATTCGTTGCGGCATTGCTACGCCACGATGAGCTTGATGGACGGGCAGATGGACATGCACACACTTGCCAAGCAAATGGGTACATCGGTAGGCATGTTGGAGCAGCACTATTCCAAGATGACTGCGACTATGGCGGCGGAACGTTTGGCCTAGTGATGTCGTGCAACACGACAGTTGCAAACAACAAAAACCTGCACAAGGCGGGCTTTGTAGGATGGCAGGCATTACTGTTTGGCTCTCTTTGCATCCAACACAACACTTAGCAGGGCATCGGTAATTTCTCGCGCACTACCCTTGCCAGTTTCAATGACAGACAGCAGCTGCTGATCACTGATGCCAGATATGCCAGCATCTGAAATGATGCGATGAGCCAGCGGTAGCCAAGCCTGTGGTGGTGCGGCGTTAAATGGGATGCAGTGGCATCGGCTGCGAACCCCTTGCTCAACCTGCTCAAAATTGTTTGTGGTCAGTATGAATACGCTGCCAGTAATGTTCATTACTGATTTCAGCACAGCCATTGCTTGAGCGTTCAAATTGTCGACTTCATCGAGCACGTAGTAATGTTGACTGGCTTGATACGGCATCAACACAGCGTGGTTGCTGATCTTCGTCAGCATGTTCAAGCCATTGTTGCCAGGCTGCACACGAACATACATGCTGTCATGCCCCGCAGGACTGCCACTCCGCACAGCTTCCATTGCATCGGGCAGGATTTTCGCCAGCGCACTCTTGCCTGTGCCAGATATTCCGTAGAGCAAGACGCCACACTTGCCCTCAGCAATTGGAAATGGTCGTTGCCCACTCACAAGCTGCTCAATTAGTGTTTTGCTTGCTTCGTTGGGGTAAACAATATCGCCAATGGTCTTTGGTGTGTAGCGATCTTCAAATTCTTTTGCACTTAACATGGTTTAGTCCTTTCAGTGTTTGTTAAAAACGGGCGACAGCCAGTGCCGCCCGAAATGCTTCAACCATTGATCACAGCAGAGGAGACTGCCGCAGTGATTGCGTCTTGTGTAACTTGTGCATCGTTAGCAGCTTCTAGTCGCTTGGACTGCTCGATCACAGAGGCCTTGTTCGTGCTGTAGTAACTTGCAAGAGCTGCATTTACTGCAGAGTCGTTTTGCACGACACTGCGAACAACTACTGAGCCGTCTGCTTGCCATGTGCCAATTAGCACAACTGATTTGCCGATGTTTCCAGCATCGAGTTTGCTGCTTAGAGCATTGCTTGCAAAAACGCCCATGCTTTCAGCTAAAACTGCTTCTGCTGCAGCGCTAGCTTTTTGCTTGGCTGTCATCGCATTCGGTGCCTTAGCAAGACGAATTTCTTCGACTCCGCCATTACTGCGAATGAAAGCGGGAATGTCCAGCACAGAAATGCGTTGTGCAAGTGCCGCACGAAGGACGATGCCGTAAGCGCTGATGCGGCGACGATCATTGCCGAAAACGCATTTCACAATTTTCACAATCGTGTGTGTGCCTGCGTTGAACTTCAAGCCTTTCGTGTTGATGTAATCCTTCAAGCCAGAGCGCAATGCCGCAGCTTCATCTGTGTCGCCTGACATGGCGGCGTAGGTGCTGTAACACTTTTGGAGAAGTACATACAGCTGTTCATTGCTCGTGCGAAACGCATTGACTTCCCATGCTTCACGCTCAGCAGACAGTTGTTCAAAGTAATGACGGACATTAACAGTGGCTTGGGCTGCTGCTGGAGTTGCTGTGTCGTTTAACACGACAGTTGAAGTTGCTTGTGTTGTTGCTGTAGCAGTGGACAAGGCGGGTGTGAAAACGGTATTTTGCATTTGGGTTCTCCTTTAATGCGGTTAAGAAAGACCGCACCTCTGCGGCCATCGCATCAACTTCTTGTGTTTGTTGCTGCGATGTATGTATTGTTTCAAAGTATCAATTTCATTTAAAATATGAAAATAAAGTGATAACACAAATGCAACCATTCTTCTCTGGCTTATCTAATCTCAGGTACCCAAACAAACGCAAAGAGCTGGCGGCGGCAAAGCGCAGCCTTTATTACTTGTGGTGGAAATTTCTACGGCTCAGCGAGGACTATTGGTGGCTTTGCGAATTCAATGGAAAAAGCAAAGACAAAGCGTTCAACGAGACATACAAGAAGTTCGGTAACGTCTTCGTTGGGACGTTTGAAGACTGGTGGGCGACGCGTGGGGCAGATTTATTTGCTTACAAGTTAGAGCCACCGAAAGTTGAGTGGCTCGATAAAGGTAAGTTCTATGGGAAGTCGGAGGACTATTACAAGGTTCTTTTGATTCCGAAAAACCTAACCAAGTCAGAAATCGCTTCGCAAGTTCGCAAGGTTCTAGCCACACATAAGAAGGCGCCACTGTCTAAGAAGATTCGTTACGACTTATCCATAAGCGATACAAGGGGCATGAAAAGGCCTGTGTTGGAAAGCGTATTAGATGTTTGGTCACTAAATCAAGTGCTAAAACTGGCTATTCAAAATGGCCAACTTGATCGACCTGAGCGCTTCACTCAGTACTGGATTGGAAAACAACTCAACCTAATGCGAGCGGGTGCGCAGACACATTTTGTGAACATTGAGTCGCAAGCAAAGCATCAGCTAGCTGTGAGGGTAAAGGTCAACAGATATTTGTCTAAGGCTCAGTCGTTGATTGCGAATGCAGAGTACGGACAATTTCCGGTGGTAAAAAAAGTCCAGCAGCCGAGCAGATGGACTGAGTCTCAAAAGTCGAAAATTAAAGCTCAACTTTGTGGTCGGCAATGGATGTCTCCTGAAATTGATCCGGCAAGATTCTTCAAAATACTTGGTGTAGAAATTTAGGTGAACTAGATCGAATAGACTTCACAAATTCGTAACGGAGGCGATGATGAGCAGCTTGTATGACCGTGTTTATGAGGCGATTAACTCTAATGAGATGATCTACGACAGCAACGAATTTGAAATTCAGCTGTACATGAAGAACAAGTGGAGAGATGCGTTCGTCGCGGCTAAAGAGGCAGAAGGTGGAGAGTTTGACGATGCTTTTCCTCCGCCTGTGCCAATCGTTGCAGACTTAGCTGAGGATGTGGTCGCTGATCACGACAAATTTATTAGCGACTTTAAGGATGTGATTCGTTACTTGTCACGTGGTGGGCAGATACAAAACGGAAAGCTCGTCTAAATTGCTGCATGTGTCGTGTTAAACGACATTTCAAATCAATTCAACTGCATTTCGCTTCATCTCGTCGTTGACGTCAATGTATTTTTGGGTGACAGCGATGCTGCGATGACCCGCTAGTGATGCCAGCACTCGAACGCCAATTCCTTTGCTGGCAAGGTTGGTGATGAAGCTGCGTCGCATAGTGTGACTGCTGGCGCCTGAAATGCCTGCCTGCTTGAATAACCAGAAAAAGTGCTGCGTCAGTACATTCGCACTAAAGCCTTTGCGTCCAGCAGTCACAAACAGCGGCTCTTTTGCATTGGTTGGCTTACGTAGGGCAAGATAGCTCTGCAGTTCATCTTGAAGCTTTTGCGAAATGAACACTGTACGGGGATGACGACCCTTGGTCTGTTCAGCACTTAGTCTGATTTCAGCTTTAACAGTGCCATCCGCATTCATTACGTCACTGATTTTCAAACTAGCAATTTCACCAACTCGCATGCCAGACCAGTAACCAGTTAGGAGCATGACGCGATTGCGAAGAGCAAATTTGCGAGTTGTGATGTGGGTAAGAACTTGGTCTAGTTCTGCTGGGGTAAGTGTTTTAGCTTGTGCCATGTCGTTCGTTCCTTTTCATAAATAAAAACGCATGTACAAGTGTGTTTTCATTGCCAAAAAGATGCGACCGAAACCCGATGCACTTGCGGGTCATTTTTTCTTCAATGATTTCAAGTGGTTACAGCATCGCCAAAGAAAAGTGCAATTTTCTTTGGTGTTTGTATTTAGCTTTTTTTCAAGCGGTCTGTGCTCAAAAGACGACAGCTATGCAGCGATTGCATAAAACAGCGTAGCAGCGTTCGTTTCAAGCGCCAGCACTCCAAGCCGCACTGAGCAAAGATCAACGCTTAAAACGCGGTTTTACGCCCCGTATGCTTAGCAGCACAGCAGGGCTGTGTGCACAGAAGTGTGCATTGTCAGAATTAGGTCGTATTTCTTTGCAGAAGAAAACAAACTGTGTGCATGAAACAGTTTGACCCAACCCAACTAGCTTTGTTCACTGGGACACAGCACTACTACCGTTTAACCCGCAAGCACTTGCTGACTGATGGCACCAAATACTTGGCTGATGCAGCTGGTGCGTACTGGTTGATGGATGCCATAGCAAGCCATTTGCAGGAAATTGGAACCAATGATTGGTTTGTCTTAGTAAGAATGCACGTGGAGGGCTCAACTGCAACGATGATCTATGAAGATGGCAATGGACAAGAACATGCACGTCAAGACATCGGATATACAGATTTTCCATTGCCATCTATCTCCATTTACGCCTGCTTCGATGGTACGCATTGGGTGTTGATGCTTCCAAGTGAGTATTGATTCCATCACGTAAAAGCGAACTGACGTTCGCTGTGCACTCACAAAACATGCATCGCTTGCGCTCGCAGTTTTGCTCTGCACTTATTTCTTAGAAGTTATGAAAGTCGAACGCAACGCTTGCGTTGTGTGAGATGCATTGGGTTCATTTAGATAGATTCGAATGGTCATGCGACGGCTATACGCTGGTTGAACCAAAACGCATAACCGTCGCCGTGTGTTTCATTTGAGTGAGTTCTCACGTGCACACGACTGCAATGGAGTTTGACGCAAGACGAATGTATTGAAACTTGCAATCTGCAACATGTGCAGCAACTCTGCGGCTTTCACTTTGTGCACATGCCATTGCAGCAACATGTGAAGTGCGGGGTCATTAGCCGTCATATTACAACCCGCGTTTTTGCCATTTCTTAACGAGTGACTTACTCGTATCTATGCCTAAATAATGCCTTAATGTGAGCCTTTGTTTTTTCGTTTCATCAACTTCGCGTACTTGCGTTGGGCTTGTTTTGAGATGTTCAAAACTTTGAAGCATTGGCCTTGTGTGATCTTGTTACGCTTGTTGCCTCGTGCTGCAAGTAAAAAGTTGTTCAATGTTGCAGCTTGGTTTTGCTCCAACATCTGTCCATGCAGCTTTAGCGTGTTTGTTGCAAGCTTTTGGGCTTGAAACATTTCGGCTGTGCCAACATAGATTTGGTTGACACCGATGCCATTGCTTTTCAGCCATGCATCCGTCTTCTGTCTGTCTTTGATATTCTTGTATTGGTTCATACAAGTATTTAGTCCTGCCAAATAGAACCGTAGATTTTCTGCGGTGTTATTTGGCTAAATACTGTATGAAAGACTACATCGCCACCGTTCGCATAAAGGGCAGCGTGATCAAAACCGTTGTTCATGCAGAAAACACAACACATGCACGACTGCTGCTGCAATACCAATACGGCTGGGACAGCATCGTTGCCAGCCCCGTGCTTGGAGAAACAATTAAGCCTAAAACACCTGAGCAACAGCGCATTGATAACCTGAAGGCTACTAAAGATCGCGCCGCAGATGCATTGTCTGCAGAGCGTCAGCGCCAGCAGGTCGCTAAAGCACAAAAGTCGCTGGCAGCTGCACGACAAGTCAAGCCCAACGTCCCGTAACTAGACGCTGATCAGCTGTCGTGTAACACGACAGTTGTTGTCAATGCCCCGCCAAAGTGGCGGGTTGCTGGTCGTCCAAGTGCCAGCATGATCACAAAAATTACCTGTGCTTTATCAATATATGAAAGGAAAAGCACATGTCTACTTCCGCACTCGCAACACTCAAACTCACTACAGCACGCAAGCCCCGCGCATTGCCAGATGTGGTCAAGCGCCGCAATAAGCTGATCAATAAATTGATTGATCAGCGCGAATTGGCAATTGCAGTCATGGAAGGTCGCAACTTCACACCCCAGCGCCTTCGCACAGTAGTTGATCGCACAACTGGCGAACGCACGGTGCGTGAAATGCCTGTTCGCATCAAAGCTTGGTGGTGGACAGGTGAGAAGAACGAAACGCTGCTGAGTGTCTTTTATGGAAGCAAGACGCTGGAATTGAGCAAAGGAAAATCAGCTATTGAAATTGCCAGCGTCAAAGACCTACCAGCTGTTTTCGACACATTGATCAATGCTGCAATCAACAGCGAGTTAGACGCACAGATTGAAAGCGCCAGCACCAAGCTGCGTGATGGGTTTAAGAAATAACGTCTTTGCAGGCGTGCTTGCTAAGTGTGAGTGCGCCTGCTTTGCAGCATGGCAATATTTTGCTCACCAGTCACCGTGCTTGCATAGTGATTGTTGATAACTTCCACACTGGTTCGAGCGTTTCGTGCTAGTGTGATCAAGTCAATTCCTTGCCCATACAGCAAGCGGAAGGTTATGGCGCTGTGACGCAAGCTGTAAAGACTGCGCGGATGCCCATGTGGATTGAGTTTGAGTCCCGTGTGCTCAAGCACCCAGTTGAACATGGTGCTCAGCACAGCCAAAGCGTGGGTTCTGTTTTTTAACTCAGGCAGCAGCAGGTAATCATTGGGTTTTGCGTCAGGTCTGTGCTTGCAGATTTGCTCATATATGCGAACAGCAGGGCGTAGCGTGACGATAGGTGCACTATGCAGCTTGGTTTCAGGCAGGGTAAGGCGCAAATAAGTGTTCTTGCCTCTTATGACTTCAACATGTCTGTGCTTGAGCATGGTTAAGTCGCCTGGTCGCAAGAAGCAGTTGACCATCAAGCTGATTGACCAAGCCATCTCAGGCGGCATACGGTGATCGTTATAGGCTTGCTTGATGCGCTTGCGCATCTCTTTCTTGCTGGCTGGATGCTGCACACCACGCAAAGAACGAGCGGCTCTAAGCAGTTGCCAATACTCAGTGGGTGTAAAAGCACCACGTGATGCTGACTTGACTTTGATTTTTGGTATGTCAGGCGCTTGCTCTATCGCACCAATGCGCACAGCATGGACGAGCACCTTGCGAACGGTGATTAGATAGTTGCTGACTGTGGTGGTCGTGTGCTTGATGCTCAGCGTTTGTGCAAACTCCTGCAGCATTTGGTAGGTGATCGCACTGGGAAGCATTGCGCCAAAGTGCGGCAGCACATATGCATCCAACCTGTTGCGAAACATACGCAAGCTGCCTGCACCAAATTCGCCGCGTTCCATTC
>JACCEA011412748.1_pt1 | contig 15875 bp, 14 predicted proteins | sample 7449851 | NCBI WGS metagenome assembly JACCEA01 (sample SAMN15323453, study PRJNA562643) | freshwater metagenome | isolation source: river surface water | place: USA:Blue River Watershed | collected 2017-08-18 | reverse complement strand
TAAAGCAACGCTCTAACTCCTCAGTTCTAGTGGCTGGGGTAAAGGTGATTTTGCAAACCCCACCGATTCGCTCTGGTAAGAGGGTTATCTTTGTAACCCTAGATGATGGCAATGGCTGTAGCGATGCAACCTTTTTTGAAGATGCACAACGCTCTTATGCCGAGACGCTCTATAACTCAAAGCTACTTTTAGTCAGAGGCAATTTACGTCGCACTGGTGCCCGCGGTGTTTCGATACGAGCAACAGGGGCGTGGGATTTATCAGCTGCCTATGAAAAGTGGCGTAATCTCGCGCTTTGTGAGTGAACCCATGCCAGAACATTCCACGATTCTGCATGTTGATATGGATGCATTTTTCGCATCTGTCTCTGAGCTGGATTATCCGCAGTACAAAGGCAAAGCCTTAGTAGTGGGTGCTGGAGCACGCGGTGTAGTGCTGTCGGCAAATTATGAAGCTAGAAAATTCGGTATCAGAGCTGCAATACCGGTCGCTAGGGCGCAACGGATGGCGCCAAATGCAATATTTATTCCACCAAATCATGAAAGGTATTCAGAGGTATCTCGCAAAGTTATGGAGATTTTTCTGGAGTTCACCCCTTATGTAGAGCCGCTTTCTCTAGATGAGGCCTTTCTTGACGTAACTGGATCGAAAAGATTATTTGGAACGGGACGAGAAATTGCCGAGTTAATTAGAAAAAGGGTGTTCGAACAGGAAAATATAACTTGTTCAGTTGGAATCGCTTCAACCAAGTTCATTGCCAAACTAGCCTCCGGAAGGTGCAAACCAAATGGGGTTCTAGAGATTGCCCCAGATCGAGTTTTAACTTTTCTACACCCACTTCCCGTTAGTGAAATCTGGGGAGTTGGACCAAAGACCAATGAAGAGCTGCAGAGATTGGGTTTACGCACCGTTGCCGATATTGCCAACACCCCACTTGAAACCTTAAAGCGGGCACTGGGGGAAAGTACCGGTGTTTCACTTTATGAATTAGCCTGGGCCCGCGATTATCGAGAGGTAGTTCCTGATGCGCCAGAGAAAAGCATCAGCGCAGCCGAAACCTTTTCCTACGATCTAGAGGATCAAGAGGAGATTTTTCGCGAACTGCTGCGTTTAACAGAGAGAGCATCTCATCGACTGCGTCGAAAAGAGTTGCTATGTAAAACTGTTTCGATAAAGGTGCGCTTCTCTGACTTTTCTAATTTGACCCGTTCAAAAACCGTTCCACTTGGAATTAGCGGCACCCACGAGATTTATGAGATAAGCAAGGAGCTGTATCAATCCCTGAAACTGGCTGGATCTCGAATTCGACTTTTGGGGGTAGCGCTTGAAAATCTAACTGATCAATCAGGGGCGGTCTATCAACTAGAAATCGGAGAGCGAGAGGTTGGCTGGAGGCAGGCCCAGGATGCGGTAGATCGGGCCATTGAGAGGTTTGGGAGAGATTCGGTGCGGCCGGCGCGGTTGGTCGATGACTCAGATTCAGAGGAGTCTTAGACAAGTTTCAGAAACTCCTGATTCGACTTTCCACTTTTTCTCCTTACTACTATTGTGGCGTCATGCCACTTTCCGAGCATGAAAAACGTCTCTTGGCGGAGATGGAGGAAGCTCTCGCCGCCGATGATCCACGTCTTATTTCGACCTTCAACGGAAAGACCCCAAGCCGCTCCCGCGTAGTACTTGGTTTTGGCTTGATTCTGCTGGGCATATTTGTTCTTTTTGGGGGCCTGATCTCTCAGACCCCACCACTCGGGATCGCTGGCTTTGTCCTTTCTTTAGCTGGGGCGGTGCTAGCGATAACCAACCTAGGCGGCCTGATGAATGCGGTTGCCAACCGAGTTCAAACCCCCAAAGCTCCAGGTGGAAAGGCCGGAGGCAAGAAGTGGAGCTCCAAGTTTGAGCAGCGTTGGGATCGCCGAAATTTTGAAGAGTAGATAGCTCTAGCTTTCTAGACCCGTCCAGATCTGGGCGGGTTTTTTTGTTGCCCAAAATCAGCCTGGAGTGGAGAGGTGCCAATTTGGGCCTGCAAGAAAATGGGGCTAGGTGGTTGAAAATGGAGGAAAAGGGAGTAAAGTGGGGAATTAAGCGGAACGGGGGTTCTGCTTAAAAAACGGGGGAGGTACAGATGTTTCTTGGTACCCATGAACCTCGTCTTGATGAAAAAGGTCGCTTAATACTTCCGGCAAAGTTCCGCGATGAACTGGCCTCTGGATTAGTAATAACAAAAGGTCAAGAGAGATGTCTTTTTGTATTTCCAGTTGCTGAATTTGCTCGAATTACTGAACAGCTAAAACAAGCGCCATTAACTGCAAAAGCAGCACGCGATTACATGCGTGTGATGTTTGCAGGTGCACACGATGAAATTCCAGATAAGCAAGGTCGCGTAACTATTCCAAGTGGTTTACGTGAATATGCAGATTTAGAAAAAGAGTGCGTAGTAATTGGTGCAAATACCAGAGTTGAAATCTGGGATGCCAAAGCATGGAAGAGCTACCTCAAAGATCGGGAAAAAGGTTTTGCTGATGTTTCCGAGGAGGTGTTTCCGGGTCTGTTTTAGATCCAAATAAATACCTAATACCAATTAGGTCAGGCCGCTCTCTTTTGTGGCCACCGCCGACCTTCAACTAAACGGCGCCTCTTCCCCGGTGTCGTTTAACCCCCCAGATCCGTCGGCCGGCGGTGACCAGAACAGAGAGCAAGTAAAGAAAAGCAGGAAAGCAAAGTTAAGAAAGAAGAACTAGAGAAGAAGGGGAAGATGAAGATAGAACATACATCAGTGATGCTAGATCGCTGCATCGCCCTTCTCGCTCCCGCCATAGAAAGCGCTAAAAGCCCAGTGGTTGTTGATGCAACTTTAGGTTGGGGTGGACACTCCTTGGCATTGCTAGAGAAATTTCCTAATCTGAAAGTTGTTGGCCTAGATCGGGATAAGTCGGCAATCGCGAAAGCAAGCTCACGACTATCTGAGTACTCAGATCGCATCACAATTGTTCATGCGGTTTATGACGAGATGCCTGAGGTTCTCAACTCTTTAGGTTTGAAAAATGTAGATGGAATTCTTTTTGACTTAGGTGTCTCATCAATGCAGTTGGATCAATCTGAGCGTGGCTTCTCCTACTCTCAAGATGCCCAGCTTGACATGAGAATGGATCAGTCAAAGGGGATAACTGCCAAAGAGATATTGGATGGTTATTCCCGCAGTGATTTGATCAGAATTATTCGTGACTTTGGTGAGGAGCGTTTTGCCTCACGAATAGTCGACAACATTATTGCGCAACGTCAAAAGGGCGGAATTAGTAGTACATCTGAGTTAGCGCAGATTGTGAAAGAGAGCATTCCAGCGCCAGCCCGACGTGTCGGTGGAAATCCTGCTAAGCGCACATTTCAAGCGCTGCGTATCGAGGTAAATCAAGAGTTAGAGATTTTGCAAAGAGCAATCCCTAGAGCGCTAGAGAGATTAGAGATTGGTGGTCGGATGGTTGTCATGTCCTTCCAATCTTTAGAGGACAAAATCGTTAAGCAGTTTTTTACAGCTGCTACTGAATCAAAAACACCAGTTGGACTCCCAGTTGAAATCGCAGAATTGGCAGCAAAATTCAAATTGGTTTTCCGAGGCAGTGAAAAGGCCAGCGAACCTGAGATAACTGAAAATTCCCGCGCGCAATCCGTCAGACTACGTGCGATTGAGCGGGTGGCGTTCTAATGGCGCTTTCCGCTCTCGCACCAGCAATTGAACGATCTAGAAAAACCGTTGCTAGAAAATCATCACAGGTAGTTCTTCGCCTGGTTCCAGAGTTAAGGCCGGTACCGGGGCAGCAGGCTTCAGATCGGGTTTTTTATGGGTTGATTGCAGCAATTCTCGCTGCAGGTTTGTTGGGCTTGTTGGGCATAAACATTTTGTTGGGAAATGACGCGGTTCGAATTCGCGAGTTGAAACTTGAGGCGATTGCAATCAATGAACAACGCGAGGAAGCGCTTCGCGAAGTAGCGGTCCTTTCAACATCTGAGTCTTTAGCAGAAAAGGCGGTTAAGTTGGGAATGGTTCCCAGCGGCACCCCTTATTTCTTAGATATCTCCACACCCACCGAAATTGCCCAGACCGCTTCATCTGAGAAGGCGGCAAATCCATGAGTCATAACTCTTTAGTTGAGCGCAGAATTCGTTACGTAGTAGCCATCTCACTAGTTCTTCTGGTTGTTTTTGCGGTCCGCCTAGTAGATGTTCAGGCGGTACGCGCGGCCGGGTTTGCAAACCGTGCTGACATGGAGTTAGCAAAGCAATCATTAATCATGGCACCACGTGGCGCCATCACAGATGTAAATGGGGTTGAGTTTGCTCGCTCCGTTATTGCTTATCGAATTCTGGCTGATCAGGCGATTATCGATTATCCAAAGAAGTTGGCGGAGATTGCAGCTCCGATTCTTGATATGACGGCCGAAGATTTGGAAACGCAGCTAACTGGAACTAGGCGGTATGTAGTCATAGCGCAATCGGTTAAGCCGGCGGTTTGGCGAGCACTACAAGGTGAGATTGAGCGTTATAACTCAGAGGTTTCTCAAGAGAAAAATGGGTTTGCTAAACGATTGGCGGGATTCTTTGCGGAGCGGATCTATGTAAGAGAGTACCCAGAGGCAGAATTGGGTGCTGCAGTCATTGGCTTTATCAACCGTGCTGGTGCAGGTGCAGCGGGTTTGGAGTACAGCATGAACTCGACTTTGGCTGGCATAAATGGTGAGTACACCTACGCCAACGCGGGTGGAACAATTATTCCGGGAACTCAGAAAATCACCGCAGAGGCTGTCAAAGGCAACACCGTCAGATTAACAATAGATCGAGATGTTCAGTGGGTAGCCCAAGAAGCCATCAGAACCGCAGTTAAAGGTTCAAGAGCTCTATCTGGAACTGTGATTGTTATGGATCCAAAAACAGGTCACGTTTTAGCCCATGCAACTTACCCATCATTTGAGCCAGGCAATACAAAAGGTGTTGATCCTTATCGATGGAAAAATCCTTCAGTTCAAGAGGTTTATGAACCCGGATCAACTGGGAAGGTAATAACAGTTGCCTCTGCGATCGAGGAAGGCAAGATTGGGCCAGAGACCGTTTTAACTGTGCCAGATAAATTGAAGAGATCCAACAAGGTTTTCAAAGATCACGATCCTCATCCGGTGCAGAGATTGACCGTAGCTGGTGCATTGGCGGTATCAAGCAACACCGCGTCTATCAAGATCGGTGAAATGCTCTCAAATGACAAGCTGCACTCATATTTGAAAAAGTTTGGTATCGCAGAGAAACCTGGATCTGGTTTGCCAGGAGAAGAAAGCGGCAAGCTGCTGGATGTTAAGGATTGGTCCGGCACAACAGCGCCAACAGTGGCCTTCGGTCAGGGTTACTCAGTAACTGCGATGCAAGCGACTTCAGTCTTCGCAACTCTGGCTAATGATGGTGTCCGAGTAACTCCTACCGTAGTTGAAGGAATTAGCGATGCCGCAGGTAGATACACACCTGCTGGAAAGCAAAAAAGTATTCGAGTAGTAAGTGCTGAAACCGCAAGAAAAATGAGGTTGATGATGGAGAGCGTTGTATCTCCCTCGGGTACCGCGCCCTCCGCTGCTATTCCCGGCTATCGAGTAGCTGGAAAGACTGGAACCGCACAAAGAGTTGATGACTCTTGCGGTTGCTATCGTGGCTACACAGCATCCTTTATCGGTTTTGCTCCTGCAGATGAGCCAGCGTATGTCGTTTCGGTAACAATTCAAGATCCTAAAGGTTTGCACTGGGGTGGCTATCTAGGCGGTCCAGTATTCAAGAAAGTGATGAGCTTTGTATTGAAAGATCAGCACATCCCACCAACCGCTGCAGCAACCAACTCATATGTTCTTGATGAGAAAGCTCTTAAGAAAAAGATTGCCGCTGCAGAGGCGTTGAATAAATCCCAATCTCGCGTAAGTACAAATGACTGAAATAAATAGATTTACTCCAGTAGTAAAGAGCCTCGGAGCCGTTGCTGACTATTTGGGAATCTCCATTGATGGTAAGTACTCCGAAATAGAGATAACTGGATTATCGAGCAGTTCAAAAAACATTCAAGCCGGAGAGATTTTTCTTGCGCTGCCAGGTGTCAAAACCCACGGTAGCGCCTTCATTCAAACCGCTGTGGAGCGTGGTGCGAGGGCGGTGATAACCGACAATTCTGGTGCTGATTCTCTTCCCCTTCAGCAGCTAGAAATCCCCGTGTTGGTTGTGCCGAATCCACGCTCCCAGATCGGTTTTCTGTCGGATTGGTTTCTTAATTCGCCGAGTCGATCTATGTACTTGGCAGGTATTACCGGAACCAATGGCAAAACAACGACCACATTTTTGCTTAATCAGATTTGGCAATATGCAGAGTTCTCCAACGGCTTGATCGGCACCGTTGGGATAAAGGTTGGGGAGGATTTCTACCCAACAACTCACACCACTCCAGAGTCAGATGTCTTGCACCGCACTCTCTCTGTAATGCAAGAGAGGCATATCCGTAATGTGGCAATGGAGGTTAGTAGTCATGCGCTGGTGCAACATCGAGTAGATGGTGTTCATTTTTCTGTATCTGGATTCACCAATCTTTCCCAGGATCATTTAGATTTCCATGGCGACATGGAGAGTTACTATCAGGCCAAGCGCGCCTTGTTTTCTAGCAATTTGAGCGAGTTTGCCGTGATCAATATTGATCATGAGTATGGAGCGCGACTTGCCAAAGAGATAACAATTCCGAACGGCACCCTTTCGATACACAATAAGAAAGCAACCTGGCACTTTGAATCTCTTCGAGGCGATAACAAAGGCTTTGAGGTCGCGATTCGTGGTGAGGGTGGAGTTCTAATAGAGGGAAGAATCAATCTGCTTGGTTCCTATAACTTAGAAAACTGCTTGCTGGCAGTAGCGATTGCAGCCCATAGTGGAGTTGATCCTTTGGTTATAGGCCAATCACTGTCCACTCTGAGCGGAGCTCCGGGACGCATGGAAAAGATTACTCATGGCCGAGATTTCAACGCCCTTGTGGACTTTGCTCATTCGCCAGATGCCGTCACTAAAGTTTTGAAGACAGCCAGAGAAATCACTAATGCAAAGCTGATTGGCATATTGGGTTGCGGAGGAGATCGTGACAAAAGCAAAAGAGCCATCATGGGTAAAGCTCTTTATGAGGGATGCGATATAGCTATATTCACTAGTGATAATCCTCGTAGTGAAGATCCAATGAAAATTCTTGAGGACATGACAGCTGGTTTGAATTTAGGCGAACACCAAAAAGTGATTGTTGATAGAGCAGCAGCTATTGAATATGCGGTGAATATCGCCCAGCCCGGCGACACCATCATCGTATTAGGAAAGGGCCACGAGACTGGACAGGAAATCAAGGGCGTAAAAACTCCATTCAGCGATCAGGCAGAGTTAAGGAAAGCGATTGCGAATCTGAAATGATAAAAATGAAAGCGGCTCAAGTTGCTGAGATTGTCGGGGGGACCCTCAGTGGCGATGCGGAACTTCACGCCGAAACTGAGTTCAAATTTGATTCTCGACAAATCAAGGCCGGCGATGTCTTTCTGGCTTTAAAGGGAGAGCATGCAGACGGGCATGATTTTGTTGAACAGGCTCTACAAAATGGCGCCATACTTTCTATTGTTTCAAAGCCGGTAAAGACCCCCTATATCTTGGTCGAAGATGTGATTTCGGCGCTTGGAAAACTAGCCAAATTTGTCAGGGAGCAGTTGCCGCAATTGAAGGTAATTGGAATTACCGGCTCGCAGGGTAAGACCACAACCAAAGATATGTTGAATACGGTGCTAAGCAGCAGGGGAGAAACCATTGCCGCTCAGGGTTCATTTAACAATGATCTAGGAGTTCCCTTAACTTTATTGCGCGCAACAACCGCCACTAGATTTTGTATTGTCGAAATGGGCGCTCGACATGGTGGGGATATCTCTGCGCTAGCCAAAATCGCCGTGCCAGATGTGGGTGCCGTTCTAAAGGTGGGCAATGCACACCTGGGTGAATTTGGCTCTCGAGAAAATATTGCAAAAGCAAAAGGCGAGTTAATCAGTTCGCTAAAGCCAGGATCATATGCAGTCCTGGGTACTTATGATGAGTTCACACCAAAGATGTTTTTTGTCGAAGGGGTAAACAAGATAACTTTTGGCGAATCACATGAGTGTGATGTTCGAGCAGCAGATATTGAGTTTCGCGGCGGCTATGCCCACTTTGATTTAGTTACTCCGGAAGGTAGAGAACCGGTCGCTCTTCGCGTCATGGGATTGCACCAGATTCCAAACGCATTGGCGGCGGCGGCCATAGCCCATGTTTTGAGCATCTCAACTCAGAGTATTGCTTCTGCGCTTTCGGAGCATGAAGCAAATAGCAAGTGGCGTATGGAGATACATGACTTAGCTGAAGTTTTATTGATTAATGATTCCTATAACGCCAACCCAGAGAGCATGGAGGCAGCGCTTAGGAGTTTGGTCTTGCTAACTCAGGAAAGAGGCGGAAGATCATGGGCCTTCCTAGGAACCATGCATGAGCTAGGGCCGGAATCAAAGCAAATGCATAAGCAGATTGGTACATTGGCTGGAGAGCTTGGGATTGATCATTTAGTTGCAATTTCCAATCAGGATTATCTAGATGGGTTAAGCGAATCTCAGACCCAAAGCCATTACTTTGGGAGCGTGGAAGAGGCGAAGGCTTTGGGCGCTGAATTTGAAGCTGGCGATGTAGTTCTAGTTAAAGCCTCCAGAGCAGAACACCTCGAGGAGTTGGCAAGTGCTTTCATCGAAGCCAGGCAGGTTAATTTAGAAGAGGGGGCTAAATAGTGAGAGGAATTTTGATCTCAGGGGCAATAGCCTTCCTCTTTAGTTTGTTTGCAACTCCAGCTTTCATAAAGTTCTTAGCCCGCAAGGGTTACGGGCAACAGATCAGAGATGATGGTCCTAAAACTCACCATGTAAAACGAGGCACTCCAACTATGGGTGGAGTGGTCCTCATCTTTGCAACCATAGTTGGTTATTTGGTTTCGCATTTAGTTACCGGTGCTGAACCAACAGCATCAGCGCTACTTGTAATTGGCTTGATAGTCGGATTGGGTTTTGTTGGGTATTTGGATGATTGGCTAAAGGTAGTAAAGCAACGCTCCTTGGGGTTGCGTGCTAAGCAGAAATTGATTGGACAAGCCATTGTTGCTGGAGCATTTGGAGTTTTAGCTACACGTTTTCCAGATGATTTGGGCTTAACCCCAATGTCTGAATATCTATCAACTGTCAGAGATACCTCAATAAAGCTTGGGGTTGTCTTGGTAGTTTTTTGGGCCATTCTCATGGTTTTAGGGACCAGTAATGGAGTAAACCTGACAGATGGATTAGATGGTTTAGCGAGCGGTGCCGCGGTAATGTCATTTTTAGCTTTTGTACTTATTGGAGTTTGGAAATTTGGACAACGCTGCGAAGTAGCCGCTAGCACTAATTGTTACACCGTTCGCGACCCCTTGGATCTTGCGGTTTTAGCTGCAGCTCTGGCTGGTTCTTGCGCTGGCTTTCTCTGGTGGAATGCATCACCCGCGCGAATATTTATGGGAGACACCGGATCCCTTGCCTTAGGTGGCGGATTAGCAGGCCTTGCCATGACTTTGCGTACCGAACTTCTCTTGATTCCAATAGGCGGTTTGTTTGTAATCATCACCATGTCTGTGATTATTCAAACTACCTATTTCAAGTTAAGTGGTGGCAAGCGGGTTTTCAAAATGGCGCCATTGCAACATCACTTTGAGCTCCTTGGTTGGGGCGAAGTAACAATCGTTATTAGATTCTGGATCATTGCTGGACTTTGTGTCGCCGCCGGCTTGGGCTTGTTCTATGCACAGTGGGTGGTTGCTTAACCGTGAGTTTTATCTCCAGCCTTTCTGACAAATCTATAGTGGTCTTTGGTGCGGGGGTTACTGGGCGGCCTACTATTGAATTTCTAAACGCGAAAGCAGCCAAAACGATTCTGATAGATGAAAAGATTGCTGGACCAGAAATTCATAGTGATTTATCAGAGGTGGATTTAGCTGAAGTTGATTTTGCGGTTGTGTCTCCAGGTTGGAAGGTTGATAACCCTCTAATTCTCCAGCTTCAACAAGCTGATGTTCCAGTGATAAGTGAGATTGATTTAGCCTGGCGGGTCAAACAGGAGATCAGGCCAGAACAAAAGTGGCTGGCTTTGACTGGGACAAATGGCAAAACCACCGCAGTGCAGATGGCTGAGGCGATGCTGGTAGCAGATGGAGTGAACGCCGTCGCCTGCGGAAATATCGGGCTCACCGCTATTGAAGCGGTTACCAACACAGATGCAGATTATTTGGTTCTTGAGATGTCCTCTTTCCAACTGGAATGGAGTGTGGAAGCGCAGTTTGTAGCGGTGGCAATCTTGAATATTGCCGAGGATCACATTGATTGGCATGGAAGTTTTGATAATTATGCAAACGCCAAGTTCAAAATCACTAAAAATGCTGATACCGTGATTCTTAACGCACATGACTCTGAAATTGTTAAGCGTGCGAAGAATGTAGCCCATCAAATTGTTTGGTTCTCTCTAGATACTCCGAAGCCACATCAAATCGGATTGGTTGAGAATTTGATTGTAGATAGAGCCTTTATCTCAAGCGAAGCAGAGGCGTTGTTTGAGCTATCCGACATAAACCCTGCTGTTCCACACAATGTCTTGAATGCGATGGCGGCAGCTGGTCTGGCTCGCTGCGTTGGAAGCAAGGCCGACTCGGTAGCTCAGGCACTGCAGAGTTTTAAACTTGATCATCATCGTCTTGAGGTTGTGGCAGAACATCAAGGAGTGACCTGGATTGATGATTCAAAGGCAACCAATCCTCACGCTGCCATGGCAGCTCTGAACTCTCAGTTGAAATCAATCTGGATTGCGGGAGGTCTAGCTAAAGGTGCAACTATGGATGAGCTAGTCAAAAGCTGCTCCTCAAGAATCAGGGCAGCAATATTGATTGGAACTGATGCAAAGATTATTGCGACGGCATTGAAAGAGCACGCTCCGCAGATACCGGTACATGAGGTTAACGAGTTTTCGGATTCACTTGATTTAATGAAAAGAGTAGTGAAGCAGGCAGCAGATTTGGCTCAACCAGGAGATGCTGTGTTGTTGGCGCCGGCCTGCGCTTCTATGGATCAATTCAAGAATTACTCGGAGCGCGGTCAGCTTTTTGCAAAGGCGGTTAAGGGGTATCTAAATGAGTAATTCCAAATCACTTTTCTCTCGACCAGCATCGGCTTACTACCTAATTCTGGGCTCTGTAATCGCCTTATCAGCACTTGGATTAGTTATGGTGCTAAGCGCATCATCTGTTACCGCATTGAATGAGTCGGGAAACTCTTTTACCTTTGTGCTTCGACAAGGATTGTTTCTTCTACTGTCTGTAGGAATTGCCTGGGTCGCCATGAAACTCAGGGCTGAGCTTTGGGTGCCACTGGCCCGGCTCTCCTTAATTGTCTCGGCACTTCTCTTAGTTTTGCCTCAGGTGCCGGGCTTAGGAAAAACTGTGGGTGGAAATACCAACTGGATTGGCGTTGGTTCATTTACGTTGCAGCCGAGTGAGTTTGCCAAGTTTGGCATCATAATTTGGTGCGCATTAAGACTAAGAATTCATGATCATAAATCTGAGCAGGGTGTGGCCAGTAACGCTGCACAACTTGTTGTGCCGGGAATCCTAATAATCATGTTTCTTATTTTGTTGGGTAGAGATCTAGGTACGGCGGTTGTGGTTGCCGGAATTGTTGGTGGAATTCTCTTCATCGCAGGCATTCCTATGAAGGTATTCGCCATCCTTGGCGCGGGCATCGGTTCAGCTTTTGCCTTCTTAATTCTTACCTCAAGTAATCGCATGAACCGCTTTTCCGCTTTTTTCGATCCTTTCGCGGAAGAGAACTACAAAGGTGTTGGCTGGCAGCAAGCACATAGCATCATGGGTCTAGCCTCTGGAGGAGCTTTTGGAACCGGCCTGGGAAGTAGTAAACAGAAATGGGGGAATCTTCCCGCAGCTCATACAGATTTTATCTTTGCTGTAATTGGTGAGGAGTTAGGCTTGCTAGGAACAATTGCGGTGTTAACTCTTTTTGCTCTACTGATTCTAGGAATCTTTAGAGTAGCCCTGCGAGCGAGCAACTCTCTCGAAAGATATGCCTGTGCTGGTGTTGGCTGCTGGCTCTCTTTCCAAGTCATTCTAAACATCGGAACCGTTATCAGCGTTATGCCAGTTGTTGGAGTCACCTTGCCCTTCATTTCATACGGTGGTTCCTCGCTATTGGCTACCTTTTTGGCTATCGGATTTGTGCTTGGTGTTATGCGCCGGGACCCAGAAATAGCCGCTGAAATAAAGGAGCGAAAAGCGGTCCGGGCTGCGAGAGGATAGGACTGTGTTATCAGCTCCATTAAGTAAATCAAGCAAACCACCTGTAATTCTTATGGCAGGTGGCGGAACCGCGGGGCATATAGAACCCGCCCTTGCAGTTGCTGATGAGCTTACGAAAATCAGGCCCGAAATCAAGTGCGAGTTTTTAGGAACAGATGGAGCATTAGAGGCTCTGCTGGTTCCCAAACGTGGTTACTCGCTTCGTACCGTAAAGAAAGTGGTTTTGCCGAGATCAATAAATGGAAAGTTTTTTCTCTTTCCTTTTCAACTAGTAGTTTCAGTATTGCAAGCAATTAAGGCCTTGCGTGAAGTTGATTTGTTAATTGGATTTGGTGGATATGTCTCCGCTCCCGCATATTTAGCGGCCTACCTAAAAAAGGTTCCAATCGTTGTACATGAAGCAAATGCCAAACCAGGTTGGGCTAACAAACTAGGTCGGGGTTTTGCAAAGGTAGTAGCGGTCAATTTTGAAACTGTGAGAAGGCAATGGCCTGGTGCCGTGCTTACCGGAATGCCGATCAGAAACACATTGAGCGCCGTAAGCAAGATACAAGATAGAGCCAGTTTCAAAAAAGAGAACTGCGTTCTTTGGGGATTGAACCCCAACAAGCCCCTCATAGCAATCTTTGGGGGTTCGCAAGGTTCGCAGTACATGAACTCGGTAATCGCACAAGCTCTACCTAAACTCTCCGATATTCAGATAATCCATGCGGTTGGAATCAATAATCAACTACCAGAAAGATCTGAGAGCTATCTTCCTTTACCTTATTTCCACGACATGGCAGCAATATATGGAAGCGCCGATTTAGTGATTTCCAGAAGCGGAGCGGTCACCTGTTCGGAGTTAGCCTCAGTTGGCAGGTTCGCAATTTTGATTCCACTGCCACATGGAAATGGAGAACAAATCGACAACGCCAAAGCTTTGGAAGACAAAGGCACTGCAGTAATGATTAAGAATGAAGAGTTCACAGCTAATTGGCTGGTAAGCAACATTAATGAGATTTTAGTTAGCGCTAACCGCTTCAAGCCGGTCGAGATTGGATTAAATGAAGATGCGGCCAAGCGAATTGCAGAGTTAGCCTTAGGTGTGCTGGATTTTGATAATGGCCAGGGAAGTGATGGTCGTTGATGAGTAGAGATTGGCCCAACTCTCACGCCCATTTTGTGGGTATCGGCGGATCAGGCATGAGTGGCATCGCTCGAATAATGATTGCCCGCGGTGCAAAAGTATCCGGCTCTGACCTAAATGATTCGGCAAATCTGGCGGGTTTACGTAGCTTAGGCATCACCACCTTTATTGGCCATGATGCCGAAAATGTTAAAGGTGCCGATTTTGTGGTGCGCTCCAGCGCCATTCCGCAGAGTAATCCAGAGTTAAAATTCGCCGCAGCAGCTGGAATTCCAATAATTGAGAGAGCTCAAGCCCTTTCGGAGTTGATGGCAGGATGCAAATCAGTTGCTGTCGCCGGTACACATGGCAAAACCACTACAACCTCAATGTTGACAGTTGCTCTACAACATTGCGGTCTAGATCCATCATTCGCAATTGGTGCGACAGTCAGAAACTCTGGAACCAATGCGCATCAAGGTTCCGGCGAAATCTTTGTCGTCGAGGCAGATGAATCAGATGGTTCCTTTGTTGCCTATAGACCTTTCGGTGCGATTGTTACAAATATCGAATTGGATCATGTTGACAATTTTTCTGACATCTCTGCAATCGACAAACTCTTTGCTGAGTTTGTAATGACAATTCAGCAGGATGGTTTTCTTGTTGCCTGCATAGATGATGCTGGAGTTAAAAGATTATTGACAAACAACTCCGTCCTAGAATCACGTCGCATTGAGCTCATAACTTATGGAGAGGATTCAGATGCTGATCTCAAATTGGATCGGATACATGTATCCCCACAGAGCGCCGTAGCTCGCATCACCTGGAAAGGAAGAATCTTGGGGGAGATGGAGCTGGCAGTTACTGGGCGACATAACCTCTTCAACGCGGCTGCAGCTTTAGCATCTGGCTTGAAATTAGGAGCATCAGTTCAAGATTTGCTTGGTGGACTCAAGTTGTTTACCGGCGCACGCAGGCGTTTTGAAATCAAGGGTCGCGCTAGCGAAGTTACTGTGGTGGATGATTATGGACACCACCCAACAGAGATAACCGCAACCCTACAGACAGCGCGGATTTTTGCAGGCACCGGAAGAGTGATCGCTATCTTTCAGCCCCACAGATACTCACGCACAAAGGCTTTTTCTCAGGAGTTTGCCGAGTCACTCTCCTTGGCAGACCACACATTTCTTTTGGAGGTTTATCCGGCAAGTGAAAAACCGATGGCTGGTGTCACCTCAGCACTCATCGCTGGCAAGATGGCCAATAATCAAGTTACATATGAGCCATCGATGCCGACGGTAGTTGAGAGCGTGGCGGAATTTGCTAAACCAGGTGATGTAATCATCACCTTGGGCGCGGGCGATGTGAATTCCCTTGGAAAATTGATTCTGGCCGCCATTGACGAGAAATAATGCTGAGATTCTTTAAAGCACCTGCGCTAGTGCTCAGTGTTTTGATTCTTGCTCTGGCCACATATGTTTTGGGCTGGAGTCAGATTTTCACAGTAGAGAAGATTATTATTGACTCCAAAGATAAGAAGATTGTTAAAGATGTAATGACAAAGATAACTGAGCCCCCTGCCGTTGTAAAAATTGGACAGCCGTTGGCTCGAGTTGATCGACGAGAAATTGCGACGCGATTAAGAGAGATGCTTTGGGTAGAAAACATAAAGCTAGATCGCAGACTTCTTTCTGGCGAATTGCATATCGAAATTGTTGCGCGTAATCCAATAGGGAGATTGATTCCAAAGGACAGCACCAACGTGGAATCGATTGGTTTTATGGACCGAGATCTGGAGAGCTTCTATCTTCCAGCCGAGGCAGTTGCTCGAGCCCTGGCATCTGGCGAATGGTCAGAGATGCCTGAAATCTCAATCCAACAGGACAGCAAGGAGCTCCGCTCTGACATCTCTAAGTTAATCGAAACCCTTCAGGGTAACTCCGTAAAGGTTGAGCGGGTGATAGCAAAGGATCAGCTCGCGATATCGACCAAGTTGGTGACAGAGGGCCGGAGATTGGATATTTCCTGGGGAAGTGTCAAAGATTTAGAGCTGAAAATCGAGATTATGAATCGCCTATTGGAGCTAAAGGCAAATAAATCAGTTAAAAACATAAATCTTTCAAATCCAATTTCTCCAATTGTTAGTAAATAGAAAACAAAGCTCAGAGATAAAAGCTTGTGTCGGTGTTTGCTTGTGTTGCATCGCCCGCCTACTTTTGCGCGCACAATAAAAGGAAACTCTAAGTCTAAAGTTGAGAATTAGGGTTTGAAGAGAGGCGAAAAAGTGGCGACACCACAGAATTATTTAGCGGTCATCAAAGTTGTTGGAATTGG
>JACCEA010864454.1_pt1 | contig 15883 bp, 25 predicted proteins | sample 7449851 | NCBI WGS metagenome assembly JACCEA01 (sample SAMN15323453, study PRJNA562643) | freshwater metagenome | isolation source: river surface water | place: USA:Blue River Watershed | collected 2017-08-18 | reverse complement strand
ATTTCTCAAGAGAACGTTTATGATCTTCTTCATTAATAAAATCTTTGTACATCTTATTTCCCCTAATTAACAGCCAAAGCATTAACCACCTGCCTGACAACATTTAGTTTATTTTGTGGTAGTATGTTCATTTTGTAGAATATATTTGTTAATGAGTTCTTGCGTTTAAATGGCATATCTATTTTAGAATAATTATTACCCGCTGCTATGGCCTCATTGATATTCATACCGACCATATCGCAGTATTGGCGTAATCTAACTAGATCTATTTTATTAGCGCCAGTCTCGTACTTCTGGACTTGCTGGAAAGTCACACCAAGATGATCAGCTATTTTTTGTTGCGATAGACCATTGCATAAGCGTGAGGTGCGCAAGAACATTCCTAAGTTTTTGTAATAATTGTTTTTCATAATAATCCCTATAGTTAGTTGTTAAGTTTTAGTTTTTTGGAGAACTCTTTCATTTCTTTAATTTTCTCTAAATAAAAGTTTCTCAATTTGGAATCAAAACGCGCTACACGTTCGAACTCCACCATCCAGTAAATCGCCTTATCTAGACCCTTAATTGCTAAGTCTCTTTGGCGCTTTAATTCTGTGGTTTCGTCAGTCATTATCCTTTCGCTCCGTATTTTCGTAAAAGTTCGATTAGTTCTAGATTGCCATTATAAAGGGCAGCATCTAGTGGCGTATCGGTGTAAATCGATCTTGCATTAATCTTAGCTCCATGTTTGATCAGGATTTCTGCTACCTCACAACAACCATCCGCATATGCGAGATAGTGGAGTGGCGTATATCCGCTGATATCTTTCGCATTAAGATACGCACCATTTCTTATCAGTAGATTTGTAAGTGCTATTGCCTCCTCGGGATCCCATAGTTCAGCAGCATGATGTAATAAAGTCTCGTTGTAAAAACCTCTGCTGTTCACCTTCAATCCGCTTTCGATAAGCTTTCTAAGTCCTTTAAAATCTTTTTGATAATGAAGCTCAATTAAGTCATTCATGATCCACCTTTCTCATTTTGTGTTGTTCTGGGTCAAAACCTTTGGGGAAGATTGTGTCGGAATCGTATGTTGCTAGAGCTAGGTTAGTCCCAGTTAAGTCAGCCTCAGTTAAGTCAGCACCAGATAGATTAGCCCTAGTTAGGTCAACCTCTCTTAAGTCAGCCCGACTAAGGTTAGCAAAACATAAGTTAGCTCTATATAACAGAGCCCCACCTAAGCCAGCCTCTCTTAAGTCAACCATCCATAAGTTAGCCTTAGTTAAATCAGCCCAACTTAAATTAGCCCACATTAGGTTAGCCCTATCTAAGTCAGCCCCTCTTAAATCAGCCCCACATAAGTTAGCCTTACTTAACTTAGCCCCAGTTAAGTCAGTCATGATTAGGTTAGCCTCACTTAGGTCAGCCAAAGTTAAGTCAGCCCCACTTAAATCAGCCCCAGATAGATTAGCCTTACTTAAGTCAGCCCCAGTTAAGTCAGCCTCAACTAAGTTAGCCTTATATAACAGAGCCCGACATAAGATAGCCTCGCTCAAATCAGCCCCATGTAACTCAGCCCTGCGCAAGTCAGCCCCAGTTAGTTCAGCCCTCCATAATTTAGCCCTAGTTAGGTTAGCCTCGCGCAAGTCAGCCCCGGTTAAGTCAGCTTTACATAAGTCAGCTCTCTCTCCACCTTCCTTTTCCTCTAGCCACATCTCGTGCTTAGTTAGAATCTCGTTCAGTTCTTCTTGAGTCATTTCGCTTGCTCCTGCATTTTCTCTTCTAAAAGCCATACAATTGATGGAATACCACGATCTTTGGCTATGTCTAATAAAGTAATATCAAATTTATTTTTGACATGTAAATCTGCGCCTCTTTTGATTAGAAGCTCGACCATTTCGATAGAACCAGTACGAACTGCGAAAAATATTGGACTGTGGCCATCATTATCTCTTAGATTAACATCTACACCATGATCCAGCAGGAAATCTGCTAATCTCATAAAACTTTTTGCAGCAGCAATATGTAGTGCTGTTCCACCATTAGACCCCCTAATATCCAATTTTTTGCCGCGCTTAACATAATCCTTCGCCCATTTTATCACAAAGTCTTCTTCGTTATCACCAACAGAATCATCCTTATTTTCTTCTCCAAACTTATTTAACATCTCTAAAGTTTCATTATAGAGCTTAAACATTGGCTTCAACAATTTTTTAGCTTCGTCTATGTCGCCGGAATCTAACGCCCTAAACACTTCACGCTGTGCTATCTGTAACATTTTTATTTCTTGAGAAATCATTTTATATCTCCTTCGCTATTAACTGTTGTCACAATGCTAGATTTAGCTGCGAGCTTTTCTTTAACGCCATCGTTGCCACGCTTCGGTTCGATTATTTCGGCGGCAGGTGTAGTTACCACTTCAGGCTGAGCATCACTTTCATTTACTACCTTTACGTCCGGCGTTATATCTTCGATCTCTTCCATTGTGTACATACCATTGAGCACTTCTGGACAATAAGCACGACACAAGAAAGCTGCAGCTCTGTAGGTTAGCATCATTTCTGGCATAGTTTGCCATTTAGAACCTGCTTTGTCGTACCAGCCCTCTTTACACGCCATCTCCATTGAGACTTCAACGCCCCTTATGATTTTGCCGCTTACAGTTTTTATGGCAGCAACGCAGCATATGTTGTCAATGTGCGCTACCTTATCGACACCACCCAACTTATATTTAATTGGCTTGCCACCTTTATTTGTGAACTCGTAGTCAATACCTCCGACGAATTTGCCACAAGAATTTATAGCTGATATCATATATTGTGCAGACCAACTAGGCTTGCCATGGATTATATGTAAGCTTTGCATCACAAAGAATAAATCCATATTCATGCGATTCGCCAAACTTACGGCAATCATACAGTTTCCAATATTATTTTGGAAATGTGTTGGGATTATGTTGGAAGATGCTATCCCGGTAGCGATACGCTGTAGTAAAACAAAAGACTCTATGCTAGCAAAGAAATTGCTACTCTGCGACGTTTTAGCACCATTAGTTTTCATTACCGGCGCCTGTGATAGATCATTTACTTGTAGTATTTCAGACATTTATAAGCACTCCTATTTAACACTAATTAATAATTCTAAATATTCTTGTTGGTTTTCCTCTGTAAGCATATTGAGAATATATGGCTGGGTCGTTGACCTTAAGCTTTTGCGCATCAAAACATTGGCGCGGCTTGCTGGTTTTCCAACTCACCAATACTTTACCATCATCTGTAGTAATTCTTTCGTTATCGCCCATAAAGTTCTTAAGCCATAACTCGCACTCATCTATATTCGCAACTATCTGTTTTTCTTCATTCTTTAAATCCTGAATAGCTGCTATAAGCCTTAAACATTCTGCATTACCCTTGACCTCGGTATTTTGCGAATTTGGGAAAGCTCTGTTCATATCGCCAATAACTAGCTCAGGTTTTGTACCAGTAACCACACAATCCCAGAAAGCACATTCTTGTTCGACTAAGAACTCTTGTAACTCTTTGTCAGCTTTGATGATATAGGTCGCATACTTCCCGGTATCTCTAAAAAAAACCCCGAGGTGACACATTATGGCGCCAGTAACAAACATATTATGCTGGCACTGAATGATGTATTCTTGGGGGACATCATCAGAGAGAGGTTCACCCCACTCGTAGCTATATCTAGCTACTTTACCCTCATATATGATATTACTATTGACCACAAAGCCATCTATGCTAGCGCGCATAAACGGATATTGCTCATGTACAATCATTCCATCTATCACTGCGATCTCGTTGCCAGTCTCTTCGCAATATAAATCTCTCACCAAATCTTCAAGCGCATGGCCAACTCTCATCAATATCGTTGGCTCTGTAAACATTGTGGCATCACGCTTTTCTTCCCATAAATCAAAAGCTGTGCGCCACTTACTTAAACCACAAGCTGCCGCCGCATCACTACCGCCCAAACCATTTTTGCGTTCGGCAAGCCACTCATGGCTGTTCGGTGTTACTTGTATTATTTTCATTTTACTCTCTGCTTATTATTATTTTAGTAGCATTATTTTCGCTTGCTGTTACAACACATTGCTCTACACCAACAATCATCATCTGATGCAATATTTGTAGTATGTGACTCGTCGGTATAATTAATGCTTCACACTTATCTACTTTAATTTCGTATAGTTCTTCTTGGGTCATTTAGTTTACCTTTCTCATATTGTGTTGTTTTGGGTCGAAGCCTTCGGGGAATATTGTATAATCGTCGTAAAGTGCCATATAAAGTTGAGCCCCATTTAGCTTAGCCCTTGTTAGATCAGCCCCAGTTAAGTTAGCCCGCGACAGGTTAGCTCCAGTTAAGTTAGCCAACCTTAAGTCAGCCCACCCTAAATGAGACTCATTTAAGTTAGCTTTATATAGGTCAGCCTCAAGCAAGTCAGTCTCGGTTAAGTAAGCAAAAGTCAAGTCAGCCTTAGCTAAAGAAGCCCTAGTTAAATCAGCCCCAGTTAAGTCAGTAAAAGTCAAGTCAGCCTTAGCTAAAGAAGCCCTAGTTAAATCAGCCCCTCTTAACTTAGCCCCTCTTAACTTAGCCCCAGTTAAGTCAGCCCTAATCAACTTAGCCTCTCTTAAGTCAGCCCTTCTTAAGATAGCCTCTTTTAGATTAACCTCCATTAAGTAAGCAAAACTCAAGTCAGCCTCAGTTAAGTAAGCACCAGATAGATTAGCCCCAGTTAGGTTAGCCTTGTATAAGATAGCCAAATTTAAGTTAGCCTTTACTAAGTCAGCATCTTTTAAAGTGACCCAAGCTAACTTTGCTCTTTCTCCACCTTCTTCATCGTCCAGCCACATCTCGTGCTTTTCTAAGATCTCGTTCAGTTCTTCTTGGTTCATTTCATTACCTTTCTCATACCGTGTTTTTCTGGGTCGAAGCCTTCGGGGAATATTGTATAATCGTCGTAAAGTGCCATATAAAGTTGAGCCCCATTTAGCTTAGCCCTTGTTAGATCAGCCCCAGTTAAGTTAGCCCCTTTTAAGTTAGCCAAACTTAAGTTAGCCCTTCTTAACTTAGCCCTAGTTAAATTAGCCATGACCAAATTAGCCGAATGTAACTCAGACCAAATTAAGTCAGCCCCAGTTAAGTTAGCTCCAGTTAGGTTAGCCTTGTATAAGTTAGCCCCACTTAAGTCAGCTCCTTCCAGATTAACCTTACTCAGGCTAGTATCAACGAGATTAGCCTGCGACAGGTTAGCCTTGTATAAGTTAGCCAAACTTAAGTTAGCTCCTTGTAGATTAACCTTACTTAGGTTAGTACCAACGAGCTTAGCCCGCGACAGGTTAGCCTCATATAACCCAGCCCCACTTAGGTTAAGCCACTTTAGGTTAGCATTACATAGGTCAGCTCTCTTACCACCTTGCTCCCTATTCAGCCACATCTCGCTCCTTTTTAAGATCTCTTTAAGTTCTTGTAGGTTCATTTTAAGCTCCGTATTCTTTTAGTAATTTAATCATTTCTTTTTGTCTGAACATCCTGGCAAGATCCAATGGCCGACTCTCTATATTCGATCCTTCAGGCGGATAATCACATTGGTTAATATTTGCTCCATTATTTATAAGGAATCTTGCCATATCAATATGTCCAAGAAATGCAGCCACATGTAGCGGTGTGTAGCCGTCTTCGTTGCAAGAATTAATAGAAGTGCCATTCTCTAAACTTATTTTTACACCTTCTATATTATTTTTACTCACTTGGTTTAGTAGATCTCGTATATCTTTAGGTGTATATGATTTATCTTCAAAATCTCTAATCATTTCATTACCTTGCAATTACTTCAATTATTTCAATACCCGTATAAATAACAGACCACATTGCTACTAAAGCTATTGTCTCTATTACTATTTTTTTATCTAATCTTTTTAAAATTTCCGTCATGGTCACTACTCCTAAATCAAGATGCTTTTCGTTGTTTCTTAATTTCTTGAACCTGAAGCCTTTCGATTGCTTGCGCCATCTTAAGCTCCTGATCCGCACTAAAAACACCTGAGTTAATGCATTGTAGTAGTTTTTGAATTTCGTAATTAATTGGATACATGACGAAGACCCTCCACCAAAACTGCTTTATTTAATTGAATTAAAGTATGAGCTGTCATGTCAGGAACATGTGCAATCTCACCTTTAAACAAATAACGCAACGTTATTGCGTCAGGTGTATATAGAACATTATCCTGTATAGCTTTTATATATTTCATTTGTATAAACTCCATCGTTGGTTGATAAATCCATCATAGTAGGGACACGCCCCCTTGTCAACAATAAAAATGGGCTACAACCCAAATATTTATCAAAAATGTTTAGAATAGAGCACTTATCCACATATTATTAGTTGTTATGTAACTTAATAATATTAAGTTTAATTGAATTTATAGGTTGAACTAGTGAACTGGTGACGATTTGTCACCAGCTGAATTCTGTATTCCAAGTTTGGATTCTGGGAACAATGATGGATAGTTATTACGTAACTCCAGCCGAGTTTTATCTATCTGGATTATACGCTGTTCCATGTATTTAATTATTTTCGTAATGCTGTCATCCATATTTTTTAAAACCATGACATATAAAATATGTGGGAATATCCACCAACGTGTAAAAAAAAACTTGACTCTAGGGATATGACCCATTACTGATGATAATATCATGAAAAAAAATCTAGAACAAAATAAATTTCGAACTGCGCTTGTAAAAGAAATTGATATATTTCTCGAGCGAACTGGTATGTCCAAAAGTAGTTTTGGCTTATTTCTTTTTAACGACGGCAAATTCCTGCCACAATTCTGGCGTGGAGCTGATATAAAGATCAGTTCGATTGGTAAGATTAGAGAATTCTTGGATAATTATAATTACGAACAACCTCAGCGGCGTGGTGATGACGCAAGCGCTTAGCTGCTTGGGGTGGATGGGAACTGTATTTTTTATAACTTTTGAGGGAGGTTTTAAAAGAATCTTAGAGTGACCAGGTAGACAGCCGCACTTAGCCAAGCTGTCCACCTTCGACGAAAATCAAAGATTTTCATGTTTTTCAACCAACTAGCAAGCCGGGTAAGCTTACTAACTAAACAAAAACTCAAGCTCTAGCACAAACTGTACCGTTGCCAAGCCTTTTGCTTATCAACGGTACAAATTTAACCGCAGGAGCTTTTGATGTCAAGATATTATTAACGGCCATTAAGGATTTTGAAATATTAGTGGTTTTTCAACAAAAACAAGGGGTTATACTATGCAACGTATCAAAGTTGTCAGAAAAGATATAAAAAAATTTGAGGGTAGTCTCTATCCTTACACCACAAGACTGCATATGCAGCTGCAGTATGAGCAGGATAATAAGATAATCTACAATTTGGAAATGAATCCGAGCTTCGAGCTACATGCTATTAACGGCGCTCCTGTGGCACGTTACAAGCCACTAGCAGTATTCGACATCCCGTGCCAGAACAAGCCATCAGGTATAATCAGAACAGTTTTAGATTATAACAACTATGCAGACAAGATGCACATGCATCTTAAACATTTTTTCACCGCTGAGTACGGCATCGATGTCGTAGATGTCGAGCAATATTACTGCCTAGACCGTTCTTTTAAGCGTCCAGCAAAAATTAAATCATGGAAGGAATAGCAATGAGCAATATAGCAGCGCATTTAGCACAGATAACCGACCTTACACCATCCGCCTACCGCGTTTTAGCAGCGTTAATTTCTTTCGCTGACAAGAACGCGACATGTTTCCCTTCGGTCAAAGCGATTGTTGAAAGGACTAAGCTGAGCGAATCTTCGATCTTTAGGGCTTTGAAACAAATTAAAGAAGCTGGGTATGTTACGATTAAGCATCGCTTCTCAAAAGGAACAGAACTGCGTAAATCAGGTCAAAGATCTAGCCTATACATAATTCACGGTATTGTTGATGAGGCTAAAGAAAATGAGGTGAGGGAAATCGTAGAATCTAAGGATTTCTGCGCTGAAACATACGTACGGCAAAAAATTAACCATTTTGACACCCCCCCCCTGTCAACTGTTGACACCCCATATAACTATACAGAAGAACCATTAAAAGAAAAAAATATAATAAAAAAAGAAAAGAGGGAGATTGTGGTCGCAGACTCTGCTAAACCGAACGATCCACCTCGTGGTAACAACCCATGCGTAATGACCACCGACTACAAACATCCAGCTCGATGGGTAACTTGGGCAATGATAGTACATCATCTCTCAGAAAAATATGTTTTAGAGCATATCCAACAGTTTAAAAACAAATATGCTGTTCTTACTAGCTTTAAGTCCGCAGGTTGGGAATCACTTTGGCGAACTTATCTTGCTGAGGTCTTGGAAAAGAAAAGGAAATTTGAGGAATCCTGCAAAATCCATGTCTGTTCATGTGGTAGGCATAAATCACAAGGTGTAACACCAGACGTATTAGCAAGCAATCTAGGTTGGCAACATTACGTGCATATTGGGTTGAATTCGACTCGCGACATAAAGTGGCTAGAAAGCTATGAGCAAGCTCACGGCAAGCTCTACGCTGACGACGACCCACGTCTTTACAAAAACAAATGGGGGAGAAAATAATGGTCGAATTAACGATTCACTACGAAGAATGGAGCATCACTGTTGAAGAGTTTTTTCATGACTATCGAACCAAAGTCACTTATCGAACTGGTAGTGCAGATAATTTTAGTTTGTTAAGGCGGGAATTACAACGCATATACCCGGTACACTGCTTCAAAATATTGCCTAGAACTAACTATTCTTACATAAATGATAATACTCACTTACTGGGGTTTAACCCGAGTATTTACGATTCTATTGCCGAAACAAACCTTATTGATCGGTTTATATTAAAACTCAAAAAATTATTTAAAAGTGGGGAATAAATGGATCAGTTTGAAATCTCAGAAGCCACAATTTGTAAGCATTTTGTGGAGTGTCTTAAAGTAGCACACCAGTATCATGTCCTACCCGATTCTTTCGTTTACGCACACGTTGATAACGGCCAAAGATCAGGTGATAAACTTAGTCGTACTATAGCCGGAAAGAAAGCTAAGGCCATGGGCGTTAACAAAGGATTTCCCGACTATGTATTCTCATGGGGTTGGGAAGATGGCCGTAATGATCACGGCTTTATAGAATTTAAAACTACTCGAGGCAATCTATCAGCTGAACAAATTCAGTTCAGAGCATCATGCGAACGGGTGGGTATTAAATATGGATTAGCGCGCTCTGTTAAAGATGGTGTCCAGTTCTTGCAGGAATGGGGCGTCATTAAACCAACATTTCATGTTTTTTAGAAGGAGAAAACAATGCAGATAAGTATTTTTAAACGATTTAGACGGCATCCAGTCTTTGTGCTGAAATGTCAAGAGAACCCACATCACGATTTTATTATGGGAGGCGAAGACAAGTATATTTGCGTCGAATGCCTTGCCAAGAAATGTGGTGCTAAAGTTATACGAACCTACAAATAGCCTATTTAATTATTTTCAATCAACGAAAGGATAAAAAAATGCAAAACGAACTCAAAATAGAACAAATCCCACACGGCAAAAGACTGTACACAGACACAATGGCTATTGATGTTTTAAAAGATACTGTTGAAGTTAACGATATATGTGGGTCTTGGGCAGTCTTTAATCGCGAAGAATTCGATAAGGCTGTCTTGGCATATATGGTCATGTTTATGGGAACTGGCTCATTCCAACCAGTTGAGGAAGAGTTTGAAGAGAAAGACCAAAAAAGACCGAAATTACGGTTGGTTAAGTAATGCCAAAGCAGATCTTTTACGTACTTATTCTGCAAGCGGCAATCTCCGCATATTTCTATCCGGCCAAGGCAAGCGCAGCGATTGCGATCATTGTCTTGGCCTTCATCTTTATTTTAAAGGACGACAAATGACTGAAAAAAAAGACAATGTTAGATCTGTATGGCCAATTGAATATCTTTTTAATTGCGGAAAAATCAACTCAGATTTACGAGACGCAGCTGAGAGATTTAGAAATCATTATGAAAAGTCTATATATCCTGCGATGTATGCCAAAGCATACCAATATGGCTTAGTAGTCGATGGTGGTAAAACTACCGATCCATTAGACAGCACATCTAGGTCTTTTTATACCGGTTTATTTAACAAAGCTAAGAATATGCTTAACCAAGAACAGGCCAGTGTTGTTAACCAAGTGGTTATTGAGTATTACACGATTACTGATATTGCTGGTTTGGCAGGAGTAAAGAACTCCAGAATAAAAGCACGCCTGATTAAGACTTTGCGTGATGGCCTACAAGTCTTGGCTGATCATTATATGGGGAAAGCTATTCCGGATAAAAAAGAACCTAAAAAACTGGAGTTAAAATAATGAACGAAGAAATTTTATTGATGTTAGTGCATATCCTAATCGCTGCAGGAGTAGTCTTCCAATTGTGGGTGTTTTTACATGCTTTTATGGGATAAACGGTATGCTGCACCAACGCTGTGTAACAAGTAGTCTAAGACAGCATACCAAATGCATTATAACAAAGTTGTGCATCTCTAACAAATCCTAAATTAACCATACAACTTAAGCTATATAAAACAGTATGTTACGATAAACCTAAAATTTCAATTTGACACCTGCACACGCATTCTGTATGTTTGGTTTAAAGTTGGAAAACTACGTAATTTATTGACTCTGATTTCTTATCTTAATATTCCTTCTTTCAGATAGCGTAAGCAATTTCTAGGGGCGGATGCATAGCCGCCCCATCCCTCAACATAAATAATGAAACAATATGACAGAACAAAACGTGACGACCCCTCGCGGCAGATTCGATGGGCGACCACTATTATTCGAGTGCCCAATTAAACTTAAAGAAAAGATAAAAGAATATTTTGTTCAAATGGATGCACAAAATAGACGATATACTCTGGCAGGATTAGCCGTTCACCTTGATTGCTCTAGGGCTACTTTACACAATTATAGGGTCGGGATGGGTAAAGACTTTTTTGACGCGATACAGTATGGCAAGGATAAAATCGAGGCTCAGCTTGAAGAATCAGTGGTTAATAAAGAGACTTATTGCAAAGGTCAAGAGTTCGCTCTTCGTAACAATTGTGGTTGGCATGAGTCTAGAGACATTAATTTAGGCGGACAAGAAGATAATCCGTTAAAAACAGAGTCGAACGTAAAACTAAGTCCCGCTGATGCTTATACAGAACTTTTAGGTAAAAATGGCTAATCTTGATTGGTTTGATTTTAAAAACCCTGATTATGATAGAGTCTTTAACGAGAGAATATCAAATCTAAAGCGTTTAAAAGCCAACCCATCGCTTATAGCGCCGCTCAAAGAATATTATAAAAATAATCCGATTGATTTTATCTGTGATTGGGCTGTCACTGCAGACCCAAGAAACGCAGAGATAGGTCTGCCAGTAATTATACCGTTCATTCTATTCCAAAGACAGAAAGAGTATATTACCTGGGTAATAGATAGATGGAAAGCAAGGGAGGATGGCTTAGCAGAAAAGTCGCGGGATATGGGAGTAACCTGGCTTTGTATAGCGATAGCTGTGTGGATGTGGTTGTTTTATGACGGTGTGGTTATAGGCTTTGGGTCTCGTAAAGAAGAATATGTTGATAAAATTGGTGACCCTAAGTCCATATTTGATAAACTAAGACAGTTTATTAGATATTTACCAACCGAACTAAAGCCTAAGGGTTTTTCCGTAAGTAAGCATTGTCCATATATGCGGATATTAAACCCAGAGAACGGCTCAAGCATCGTCGGCGAGGCTGGTGACAATATAGGTCGTGGTAATAGAACTTCGATTTATTTTAAAGATGAATCGGCGTTCTACGAGCACCCTGAGGCGATAGACGCGTCTCTGTCACAAACATCGAACTGTAAAATTGACGTGTCTACGCCGAATGGGAATGGGAACCCATTTTATCAGAAGAGGCAAAAAGGAAAGATACCTATCTTCTCATTTCACTGGACTCAAGACCCCAGGAAAGATGAGGTTTGGTATCGTAAGCAGCAAGAAAAGCTCGATCCTGTAATTGTAGCACAAGAAATAGATATTGATTACAACGCCTCTGTTTCGGACGCTTGGATTGTTGGTGATACAATAGAGCAAGCACAATCCACTGGAGTGGCGGATGTCGAGGCAACAGGGCAATGGATTATTGGAATTGACGCAGCTCATTTTGGGGATGATGAAAGTGTCATCCATATGCGGCGCGGCCGACTAAATCTACCTCAGAAAACTTATAGGCAGGTGGATGGTCAGCAGCTAGCTGCGCTCGTGACAGAAATGATTGATAGCCACACTAATGGCGAGAATATATTCGGCATAGTTATAGAGTTAGATGGGGCTGGTGTGTCATGTCATGATCATCTTAAGAATGGGAAATACTCTAAGTTTGTTTATGGAGTTCACACGGGAGCAAGAACTTCTGACGACAAGAACTATAACTTGCGGGCTAAAATGTGGCGAGCCGCTAAAGATTATTTACTTAGTCCTCCAGTATCTTTGCCTAGAGATTTTGAACTTAAGTCGCAATTAGGGTCAATTAAATATAAGTATAAAGATGGCGTCCTGCTTATGCAGGATAAAAAAGAATACAAAAAGTTATTTGGTAAATCGCCGGATAGGGCAGACGCCTTTGTATTAACTTTTGCTATTCAAGAAGTGGCTCCAAGACAGAAAAAACACGTTTATCACCAACAGAATGGTTGGATGGGTTAATTGATGAAACAAGACAAAATTATAGAAAAAGCCTTGAAGCATTATAAAATTGCTGATGAGGCATTCCAAAAGAATAGAGAAAGGATGTTAGAAGACCTTGAGTTCGGTAGACTAGGTAAGCAGTGGGATGCCAATATCGAGAGACAGAGGCGCCTCGAGAACAGACCATGTCTTGTTATTAACACCATGCCAGCCTTTATCAGACAAGTTGTTAATGACGCGCGTCAAAATAAACCGAGCATCAAAGTATATCCAGTAGATGATTATGCTGATATCCAGACTGCAAAAATACTTGATGGTAATATTCGTCACATTGAATATACCTCAAAAGCCGACATAGCATACGATACGGCGATTGATCATGCAGCATCTATGGGCAGAGGTTATTTAAGGGTAGATATTGACCGCGCTTGTTATGATTCTTTTGATTATGATATCTTTATTAATAGGATTGCGAATCCTTTAACGGTTTTACCTGACCCATATTCGGAGAGTGCTGATGGTTCAGATTGGAATATCTGTTTCGTCACTGAAATGATGCCTCTAGATATGTTTAAAAAGAAATATCCTAACGCGGACATAAGTTCTTTTGAAGGTGATGGCCTGAATTCCGATCAGAGAATATGGTTTGAAACAGATTCTGTTAGGGTTGGTGAGTACTGGGTGCGTGAGAAGGTTAAAACAAAGATTTACCAGCTCAGTGACGGAACTGTAAGAACTGAAGAGGATTATTCCAAGAATCTAGACTTTTACCAAGTCCACGCTATTGTACCGGTAAAAGAACGAGAAACCTATACTTACGAAGTTAAACAATACATATTGAATGGTGTAGAGATCTTAGAAGAAAATGAATGGCCTGGCCAGTATATACCTATTATACCGGTTAATGGTGAAGAGGTAAATAATAACGGAAGATTGGAGATTTATAGCCTTATTCATCACGCTAAGGATGCACAGAGAAATAAGAATTATTGGCGTACAGCTGCTACCGAATTAGTAGCTTTAGCCCCGAGAGCGCCTTGGATAGGCAAAAAAGGAACATTTGATTCCGACCCAAATTGGGACACAGCGAATAGTGTTAACCATGCCTACCTAGAATATGATGGTGATGTTATGCCGATAAGGCAGCCTTTTGCCGGAGTGCCGGCTGGCAGTATTCAGGAGGCCTTGAACGCTTCAGATGATGTTAAGGCGATATTGGGCATGTATGATGCCTCATTAGGAGCCAGAAGTAACGAAACATCTGGCCGGGCTATCCTTGCCAGGCAGCGGGAGGGAGATGTATCTACTTTTCATTTTATAGATAATTTAAATCGTGCAATACGACAAGTAGGGCTCGTCATATTAGATATTATCCCACATGTTTATTCTGAAAGACGTATAATAAGAATTATGGGGGAAGATGGTACTCCTTCGGCTATTCCTATCGGATCACCCGTCGTAGTTGACGAGACTGGAGTTAGACCAGCGAACGAGAATGAGCAGGATATCTCTAGGATATTTGATTTATCTCTAGGTAAATATGATGTTGTTGTCAGTGCCGGCGCATCTTACACTACTCGTCGAATTGAGGCCGCCGAACAAATGATGGAATTAATTAGAACGATGCCTGATACAGCAACCTTAATCTCTGATTTACTTGCTAAAAATCTTGATTGGCCAGGTGCGGATGAGATTGCTGAAAGACTTAAGTCTGTTAACCCGTACATCCAAAATAAAAAAGCGGAACAAGACCCAAGTTTACAAGCAGAGATGAGTCAGAAGAAGATGCTTGAAATGCAGAACGCAGTTTCTGAGGTGAGAGTGAAAAACGCCGAGGCTGCTGTAAAAGAGGCTGATGCTATGTTAAAAACTCAGCAGGCACAGACCCCTATCCCGGATGGCCGAGGTGAATTAATGAGAGTGGCGTTACAGAAGCAGCAACAAGAACAACAATATATACTCAAACTCAAAGAAATTGAGGCCAATTTAGTCAGTCAGCGTGAGAAGTTAATTGCAGATCTTGAGAAAACGGCAATGGAGTCGCAGACTTCATTAGAAATAGCACAAATAGAGTCTCAAAAAGATATTGTATTAAATGCCGAGACTGAAGTTAACGATAAATGTAATATTGTGCCTGTAGGCACACCACAGACAATCAGTCCATCACAAATGAACAATCCATTAATTGACAAAATTAACGATCTAGAATCGCGCATAAAAACTAAGATTGCGAAAGTTAATCGTGATGAAAATCAATTAATAACTACAATTGAAATTGAAGGTGTTATTGAGGATAGTCCAGAAAAAATTGTTTCCGATCGACTAGCAGGGATAGAGCAAAGGCTGAAATCTAAAAGGAAACAAAATAAAAAAGAGGTTCCGCAAGGGTAGTTATGGTACTTACGATTCAACACTTAAAAACGGATGTGCTTCCTGATGTTCCTGATCAGGCGCCAGAAGTTATACAACCCTCGGACTGGATAGCCGATCACGTAGTGACTGGTACGTTGCCCGGGAGTTCTGTAGACGGCTTCACTAGTGGTAGTGTAATTTTTGCCAACACAGACGGCACTTTGACTGAGGATACTAGATGGCAATTTTTTCCATCTACTATTAATTTACAGACAAGAGTATGGAATCAAAGTACTGGCGGCGCGAATAATGCCCTCCACCAACTGGTTGTCGAGGCTGGCGGTGGGGATCCAAAGCTTCTATTTACCGTTAATGGTGTCTCAGATTGGGCTTTTGGTCTAGATAATTCAGATGGTGATAAATTAAAAGCAAGTTTTAGTGGTGCATTAGGAACAAGTGATAAATTTATTATAGATAGCGCCGGAGTATTAACACTCCCGGGATACACAGCAAACAGAATACCGTATTTCGATACTGGTGGACAAGTAGTTGATAGTTCTAGTTTAACTTTTAATAATATTACGGGCTTATCAACAAATAGAGTAAACTGCGATACATTTGCTGTTAATGGGGTTGATTATGGTGTACAGTTTTTAGAAGTTGGAGTTGGCTCGCAAAAGAACGTAGCCACATCAGGTTTATTTACCTACGATTATAATAATTTCATATTAAATGTACCATTACTAAGAATTAATGGGGCGACTAATAATCCGGCTATTGATTTTGT
>JACCEA011886185.1_pt1 | contig 15884 bp, 18 predicted proteins | sample 7449851 | NCBI WGS metagenome assembly JACCEA01 (sample SAMN15323453, study PRJNA562643) | freshwater metagenome | isolation source: river surface water | place: USA:Blue River Watershed | collected 2017-08-18 | reverse complement strand
TTTTGTGAAGTAGTATCTTATTAATTTAACAGCAGAAGAAAAATACAATGCCTAAAGCAAAACTCCCACGTAAAAGCACGAACATCGACATGACGGCGATGTGTGATGTGGCGTTCCTGCTGCTTACGTTCTTCATGTTGGCGACCAAGTTCAAGCCTGAAGAGCCTGTAGTAGTAAAAACACCATCATCCATTTCCGAAATTCCTTTGCCTGACGTGGATATCATGTTGCTCACTGTTGACGAAAAGGGACGCATATTCTTCTCTATCGACAACAAGCTGAAAAGGAAGGCGCTGATAGACGACGTTGACGCCGAGCGTCAGCTGGGTCTTACAGAAGCTCAGAAGAACGCGTTTGCATTGGGTGGATCTGTCGGCATCTCTTTCTCACAAATCAAGTCGTTCCTTGACCTGAGGCCTGATCAGCAGGCTGAAACAGGCAAGTCGGCAGCAGGTATCCCTGTGGATACATCTGTGTTGTCGCCCAACAACGAACTGGCTCAGTGGGTGAAGAGTGCGAGGAACACCAACCCCAAGCTGCGGATCTGTATCAAGGCCGATGGTGATGCTTCTTATCCCAACGTGAAGAAGATCATCAGTACACTGGAGGGATGGAAGATATTCAAGTTCAACCTCATTACAAACCTCAAAGCGGTGCCTGCAGGTACTGCAGCTTATGAGGCAAAGAATAAGGTGGCCGCGAGCGAATAAAGTGAATTGAAACAATATTTAGGGGAACGGGATTTCCGTCTCTGTACAATAAAAAACCATAGTCATGGCAGAATTAGATACCTCGTCCGGCGGGGGGCATAAGAAAGGCCCCGGCGTCAAGAAAGGTAAAAAACTAAGTACGCGTATCGACCTCACTCCGATGGTGGATCTTGGCTTTCTGTTGATCACATTCTTCATGTTCACAACAACACTGGCCAAGCCAAAGACCATGGAGATCAATATGCCTTACAAGGACGAGAAGCTCACAGACGTTGAAAAGAACAAGCTGAAAGCAAGCGTAGCATTCACTGTATTGCTGAGCAAGAACCACAGGGTATATTATTACGAAGGAATTGGTGATGACCCTAATAAGGCTCCCGATCTGAAAGTGACGAGCTTCAAGGCGAAAGACGGTATCCGCGATGCGATCATAGCTAAGAAGAAAATGGTAGATGGTATGAAGCGTTCCGGTGCTCTCACTGCAAAGGATGAGATGACCGTGCTGATCAAGCCTGATACTACCAGCACTTACAGCGATCTGGTGAATATGCTTGACGAGATGAACATCAACGATGTGAAGGTCTATGCGATCATTGACATTTCTGATGTTGAGCAGGGTTTCATTAAGGAAACTGAGGCTGCAAGCGGCGTGCAATAGTGATAAACACTTCTCAGAACGAAAAATGTAAAGTAAACGATGGATATTAATAAAATACTCAACAGCGACTATCTGGACATCATCTTTGATGGTCGTAATAAATCATACGGAGGCTACGAGCTGCGCAAGAATTATCCGAAGCGCGTGGGCCGTGCTATGATGGTGCTTGTGGGTGTTGCGGTAGGTATAGCTGCTTACACTGTTCTGTCTAGTGGTATGAAGGCTATGAAGAAAGAAGTAGTGGTGATGAAGCAGGTAACCCTTGCTGAGCCTCCGCCTATCGATCCGAAAAAGCCACCACCACCACCGCCTCCTCCACCACCACCGCCGGTGAAACCGATGGTGAAATTCACTCCTCCTATCATTAAGAAGGATGAAGAGGTGAAGGAAGAAGAAGTTCCGCCACCACAGAAGGAGATCACCGCATCAGGTCCTAAAGACGAGAAAGGTGATCCTGACGGTATCGATCCGGGTATTGTGGCACCAAGCACAGGTACAGGTGTCGTAGACGTGCCGCCACCGCCAACAGTATTCAGTTACGTGGAGCAGATGCCGGTATCAGGTTACGATATCCCGTCTTATCTGGGCAAAAACATCAAGTATCCTGACGCGGCGCGTGAGAACAATATCGAAGGACGCGTTGTAGTTAAGTTCGTTGTGAACGAAGACGGACACATCAGCGAAGTTCAGGTAGTTCGCGGCATAGGCGGCGGATGTGATGAAGAGGCGAAGCGCGTAGTACAGGCGATGCCGGCATGGAAGCCCGGTAAGCAAAATGGTAAGGCGGTGAAGGTGTACTTCACATTGCCGATCCAGTTCAAGTTAGAGTAACAGAAGATATGATGATAAAAGAAGAAGGCTGCCCTCGGGCAGCCTTCTTCTTTTATGTGGTTTGATCCTAAAGGTCCAGGCAGAGTACGTGGTCATTCATGTAGAAACCGCTGCCTATGTCAATATCCTCGTCCAGCAGATGCCGGAAGCCGTAGCGTGCATAGAACTGTTTGGCTGCATGGTTGTGAATATTGACATTCAGGCGTAGCATGGTTGCGTTATTTGCTCGGATGTCTGCGATTATGTAGTCGATAAGTGCGCGGCCCAGACCCTTGCCTTGCGCGGCGAGTGTGGTGTAGAGCTTATGCAGCTTGTACACTCCGGGTTCCATCTCCGAATACGACGCGAACGCAGCAGGTTCTCCATCGGCTTCGGCAATGAGGAACTGGTGTCCTTGGTCGTTCATTTGGGCAGTAAGCGCGCCGGGATCATAGAAACGTTCCAGCATATAAGCCACCTGATCAGCACCAATGATGGGGGTGTAGGTCTGAGGCCAGACCTGCATAGTGAGATCGCGGATAATTGGGATGTGTGAAGTGTTGGCCCTAAAGATGTTCAATTGAATTGATTTGAGATAAAAAGCCTCGTTTCAGTGAAAAAAAACGAACGAATAGATTTCCGGTTCAAAGATAAATAAACTAAATTCGCTTTTTATTCAACCTTTCCGAGAGATGAAAAAAGTCGTTTATTCTGCCGCTGTTCTTTTTGTTGTAATGGCTTCTATGGTGTCGTGCAAGCGCGTCTATAATTGCAATTGTTCCTACAACAACAAAGTGGTGTATTCGAAGGATCTTGGTTCAATGACTGCAGAAGACGCGAAGAATAAATGTAGCAGCTACGATACCACTATTGTTGGTGAGAAATGGAACTGTACCCTGTATTAGCAGTCTGCCGTGGCATTTTGCCATCAGGTTTATTATGACAACTTTATGAGAAGGGAGATAGGAAATGCTACCGGAGCATTCTTATTTTTATGCCTTGAATACAAACGAACGTTTCTGATATGAAAAATCTTTCACTGATTCTCAGTATTGTGGCTGTAGCCGGCGTAGCTGCCCTGTTCTTCATGCAAAATGGTGGTGCTAAGCAAGTTGCCGCACCTGCTCCTGTACATGCGACCGGTGGCGCAACTATCGCTTATGTGAACATCGATTCGCTGGAATCTAAGTATGAGCTTCTGAAGAGCAAGCGTGAAGAGTTCAGAAAGAAACAGGCCCAAATGGAAAGCGAGCTGCAGCGTTCTTACGGACAGATGCAGAACGATGCCAATGAGGTGCAGAAAAAGATGCAGAACAATACGCTGACCCAGTCGGAGTATGAAGCTGCCCAGAAACGTCTGATGCAGATGCAGCAGACATTGGAGTCGCGCAAGGAGTCGCTGACCCAGCAGCTGATGAAGGAGCAGGAGGAATTCAATATAGACCTTAAAAAGCGCCTGGATTCGTTCCTTACTGATTATAACAAGACACATCAGTTCGATTTTATCATGTCCTATTCAGGTTCGGGTTCTGCAATATTGTATGGCAACCCTGCCCGCGACATCACTAACGATGTTGTTGACGGCATGAACGCGAGTACAAAAAGTGAATAGTGTAAGAAATAAATAGTATTTTTCTGCAAACGTTCTGAATTTGGAAAGCAATAAAACCCCGGTACATGCCGGGGAAGGAGCACCGCAACGCACGCTGAATCTTTTAGATGGCGCCTTGCTGGTGATCGGGTCCATGATCGGGTCCGGAATATTCATAGTAAGTACTGATATTGCCCAGTCGGTGGGCAGTGCCGGCTGGCTGGTAGTAGTGTGGTTGCTCTCGGGCTTCATCACACTCACGGCAGCACTCAGTTATGGCGAGCTGAGCGGTATGTTCCCCCAGGCCGGTGGTCAGTATGTGTATCTGCGCGAGGCTTTCGGAAAATTATACGGCTTTCTCTACGGCTGGTCGTTCTTTGCTGTCATTCAAACCGGCACTATCGCTGCTGTGGGTGTGGCTTTTGGCAAGTTTGCCGGCTATCTTGATCCGCGGCTCGGCGACGATAATATCCTGATGGGCACAGCCTCCGGTTTTCATATAAGCGCGGCGCAGATAGTGGGAATTGTCACAGTCATACTGCTCACCTACATCAACACATTGGGTGTCAAGAGCGGGAAGTGGATCCAGTTCTTTTTTACTATTGCTAAGATAGGCGCCATGGCGGCGCTCATTGTATTCGGATTTGTTTTGTTCTCAGGGGCCAGCACCTGGCAGGCCAATTGGGAGGACGGCTGGTGGGCCAAAGAGATCACTACAAGTGCCGCGGCCATCACGCACCAGAGCCTGTCAGGCGGTACACTGGTCATAGCTATTTGCACGGCCATGGTGGGTGCATTGTTCTCCAGCGATGCATGGAACAGCGTGACTTTCATAGCCGGAGAAATGAAACGGCCGGAGCGTAATATTGGATTGAGTTTGTTCATTGGTACGCTTGTGGTGACGCTGATCTATGTGTGTATGAACCTGATGTACCTCAATGTGATGACGGTATCAGAGATAGCGCAGGCGCCGGCTAAGCGCGTGGCAACTGCCGCGGCATTGAAGATATTCGGCGACAACGGTGCTACTATCATAGCATTACTCATCATGGTGTCAACGTTTGGGTGTAATAACGGATTGATACTTTCCGGAGCGCGTGTGTACCACACTATGGCCAATGATGGTCTTTTCCTGCCCGCTGCCGGTACGCTCAATGACAAAGGTGTTCCTGCCCGTGCCTTGTGGATGCAGTGTATCTGGGCATCGGTGCTTTGCCTTAGTGGTCAGTATGGTAACCTGCTCGACTTTATCATCTTCACAGTATTGTTGTTCTATATCCTGACGATAGGAGGCATATTCAAACTACGCCGCACCCGTCCCGACCATCCACGTCCCTACAAGGCATTCGGCTATCCCGTGATACCCGCGCTGTATATAGCTATGGCAGCATTTGTGTGCGTGATATTGCTGAAATATAAACCGACCTACACCTGGCCGGGACTGATAATTGTGATAATGGGACTGCCCATTTATTACCTGCTGCAAAGACGTGCGGCCAGGCAGTGATGTGGCGGACCTAAAAGAAAGTGACAATGAAAAAGATAGAATTGCAGAACATATTCGATCAGATGGCCGGCCTGCATGTAGTGGTGGTGGGCGATGTGATGTTGGATAACTACTGGTGGGGTAGTGTGGATCGTATATCCCCGGAGGCGCCTGTGCCGGTCGTTACAATAACCAAGCGTGAAAGCAGGCTGGGAGGTGCAGCAAATGTTGCGCTCAACTGTATTTCACTGGGTGCAAAGGTGACCCTGGCAAGTGTGGTGGGCAAAGACAGTGATGGTGATCTGCTGATGTCGCTGGCAGGTAAGGCGGGTATAGATACAAGTCTGATGATGAAAAGCACTATGCGCCCCACAACAACCAAGGTGCGCATACTGAGCCGCAATCAGCAGATGTTGCGGGTGGATGAAGAGGTGACCGACGAACTGCATACCGAGGAGGAACACCCGTTCATTGATATGGTGCTGAAGTACCTGCAAAAGGTGAAACCGCAGGCGCTGATATTTGAAGACTACAACAAGGGGGTGCTGAAGGAAAACGTGATCAGGCATATCACCGCTCACTGCAAAGAGATAGGTATTGTAACGGTTGTGGATCCCAAGAAAAGAAACTTCCTTTCTTACAAAGATGTAACCATATTCAAGCCCAACCTGAAGGAAGTGCGCGAAGGGTTGCACATGGATATGCACCGTACAGACCTGCATGACCTGGGCGAGGCGCACAAGGCGCTGCATAAGGCGCTGAACCATCGAATCACGTTCATTACACTTTCGGAGAAGGGCGTGTATTACAACAATGAAGGTGAGGCTGCTATTTTGCCCTCTCACATTCGCAATATTGCCGACGTCTCGGGGGCGGGCGATACAGTAGTGGCTACCGCTACGCTTGTGTATACCATATCAAAGAACGTGAAGCTGATGGCGGAAATATCCAATATAGCCGGTGGTCTGGTTTGCGAAGAAGCGGGAGTAGTGGCGATCAATAAAGACAACTTGCTTTCAGAGAGTATGGATCTTTTATGCCCGTGATCTTAGCGCTATGCACTACGAACTGATCCTGTTTTTCGGCATCATTTCATTTATATATGCCTCTGTTGGTTTTGGCGGTGGGTCCAGTTATCTTGCGCTGTTGGCATTATATGCGCTTCCGTTTCAGGAGATGAGGCTTATTGCGCTGGTGTGCAATATAGTGGTGGTCACCGGGGGCACATTGTTATATTGGAAAAGGGGCGAGTTGCCACTTAAAAAGATCATACCCATGGTGGTAGTGAGTGTTCCCATGGCATTTCTGGGGGCGCGGCTCAAGATAAGCGAGCACACTTTTTTTGTGATACTTGGTTTATGCCTCATCGTTGCAGGTATATTGCTGTGGGTGCGCACAAATAATGCTGCTGAGGACGGTAAAGTAAAACAGGTAAACTACCTGCGCGATGGTGCGCTTGGTGGTGCTGTGGGTTTCCTTTCGGGTATGGTGGGTATTGGCGGGGGCATCTTTTTGTCGCCCATTCTGAACCTGATGGGGTGGGATAGTCCGCGTCGCATTGCTGCAACCGCAAGTGCATTTATCCTCATTAATTCCATATCGGGTATTGCAGGGCAATGGTCATCCCTGAGTGTCTCCATCGATACCATGCGACTGGGCCTGCTTGCTATTGCAGTGTTTATAGGTGGTCAGTTGGGTAGTCGGGCCGGGGCATTAAAGTTAAGTGAGTTGGCTGTGCGTAGGGTCACCGGTTGTCTGGTATTGGCAGCCGGCATTGAAGTGTTGCTCAAACACTGTTCGGTAAATTGATGTGGCCTAATCGACAAGGCTGGTGCGGCCGATGAAGTGTTGGAACAACAGCATCTGAAACATAAAATTGATGACAGTAATCGCGATGGTTGGCCACCCCAGGCGTGTATTGCCGGTTGCCATAAATAGAAGGATCAGCACTGTATTGAACGTAAAGAACAGCAGCTCCTGCAGGTGCACATAAGCACCGAACGCCATCCATACACCGGTGGTAAAAAAGAATACTATCACAAAGTGCGGCCATTTGTAGGTGGTATTGCGGGTCACATGGTTCAGAAAAACATAGAAGAACGGCGTCATCATGGTGTATCTGAATGTACCAATCACGTCCGTTGCGCCATTCAGCCACAGTGGGCTGTAGAACAGTGATGAAAAGAGGGTGGTGGTGAGGTAAGCCAGCGACACTATCAGCACTTTGTCTTGTTGGTCGCCCCTGGTCAGCCATTTGGTTATTCTGAAGATCAGCATAATGAATGCGGTGAGGCATGCAAAGATCGCCAGTGCATTCAGTAGTATTGTGTGGTATCCAACACCGTTATAAAATGGCAGGATTGGCGCGGAGTAGATGCGACGCCAAAATGTGGACTGTGCAATAAAGTAGGCAAACCAAACGCCTGTTGCCTGGTACTGGATAAACACAAATGTTGCAAGACCTGCAGCCGATGGGAGAATGTACAACAGCAGATACCGTCCTATGTTACGCGGAATATCTTTCCGGCTACCTGAGAGGACTTCCATGCAAAGGAATGCGGGTACAACAAAAATGGCTGTCGCACGTGTAAGGGAGAGCAGGAAAAGACTACTTACAATCAACCCGGTTCGTTGTGCGCTGATACCATAGAGGCAGACCGCACCCAGCAGAAAGTACACCGCTTCGGCATAGGGCACAAAGGCGAACATCACTGCGGGCATAGATACCCACAACATCTTGTGCTGTATGTCGGGCTTGAACATGCCGGCAAGAATGCTGAGGCCTGCCGCGAAAAAAGTCATGTTGAGCAGTGATATGGCAACACCGTTGAAGCCGGTGAGTTTCCAGATGGCGGGGAACAGATAGAAGAAGCCGGAATTGCTCTGACCAATATTGCTGTATGCATATCCGCGGCGTGCTATGTCGCGGTACCAGCCCGCATCCCACGATATCAGACTATCGTGCGTAGGGTAGCTGGAGAACATGCCTATGCGATAAAGCACTATCTGCAGGCAGTAGAACCCGATGCCATACAACATCACCAGCAGAAAGGTGTGGAGCACTTCTTTTTTATCGAGCGGAGCTACTTTCGGCATATGGTTCTTAATGGGACAAATGTATCTAAAAGAACATAAAGGTTACGAACGACAATACTAAAAAAAAAGAAGGGGCTCCGACTAGAAGCCCCTTCTTTTTGGAAGTTGGTATGCTATTATTTGTTTTTTCTCGCGATAGCTTTTTCTGCCGCCGCAATAATGTTCTCTTTTGTGAGGCCATACTTGTTCAGTAGCTGCTTTGGTGTGCCGCTTTCGCCGAATGTGTCCATAACTGCCACATATTCGTGTGGTGCCGGGCACGCACGTGAAGCCACATTGGCAATGCTGTCGCCCAAGCCACCGTTTATCTGGTGTTCTTCTGCGGTTACAATACAGCCGGTCTTGCGGATGGAAGCGATAACGGCTGCTTCGTCCAGTGGCTTTATGGTGTGAATGTTGATCAGATCAACAGAGATGCCTTTTTCAGCCAGTTCTTTGGCGGCTTCTACTGCCAGCCACACAAGGTGGCCGCAAGCAAAAATGCTTACGTCAGTACCTTCTGCCAGTACCTGGGCTTTACCTATTTCAAATACCTGATCTTCAGCAGTGAAGTTGGGCCACTTCGGACGACCGAACCGCAGATATACCGGGCCATTGTGTTCTGCAACGGCAATGGTGGCAGCCTTTGTCTGGTTGAAGTCGCAAGGAACGATCACCGTCATGCCCGGCAGCATCTTCATCATGCCTATGTCTTCAAGCACCTGATGGGTGGCACCGTCTTCGCCCAGCGTGAGGCCGGCATGAGAAGCGCATATCTTCACATTCTTATCGCTATAGGCCACCGACTGGCGGATCTGGTCATACACGCGGGATGTAGAGAAGTTGGCAAATGTTGTTGTGAACGGGATCTTGCCGCCAATGGTCATACCGGCTGCAACACCTATCATGTTAGCCTCGGCTATACCACACTGAATGAAACGATCGGGGAATTCTTTAATGAACGCGTTGAGTTTCAGCGATCCGGCAAGGTCGGCAGTAAGTGCCACTACATTCGGGTTGCGACGTCCGGCTTCCAGAATCCCTTCACCAAAACCACCGCGGGTCTCTTTTTCATTGAGTATTTGTATATCCTGCAACATATAGAATAATGAAATGTTTTTGGAGCTGGTGTACCCGTCTCCATGCGCAAAAGTAATCCGAAGGAACGGTTAATAGGTAGTTCCGGCTGATTGTATTTTTTGAATGTTGTATAAAGTGGGGAAAACCGTTTAAAGACCTATCTTTTCCTCGGTTATGTAGTCATTGCGGTCGGCGGCATTACGAACCACCAGCTCGGCCACAAATCCCGTCAGGAAGAACAGCGTACCAATAACCATAGTGGTGAGCGATATATAGAATGCCGGCTTGTTGGTCACTCCCATGTTTTCAGCAAATCTGATCTTGTCTATGATCAGCTGTGCTACCAACACAAAACCGGTAAGGAAGGTTATCGCACCCAGCACCCCGAAGAAGTGCATCGGTTTTTTGCCGAATCGGCTGGTGAACTGTATGGTAAGCAGATCGAGAAAACCATTGATAAACCGCTCCCACCCAAATTTGGACGAGCCATACTTGCGGGCACGGTGCTGCACTACTTTCTCGCCTATCTTTTTGAACCCCGCATGCTTGGCCAGTACCGGAATAAAGCGGTGCATTTCGCCATATACCTCTATGCTCTTGATCACCTTGCGCTTATAAGCCTTCAGACCGCAATTCATATCATGCAGTTTGATGCCCGTAAGCCACCTGTTCACTCCGTTATAGAGTTTCGACGGAAGATTCTTGGTAATGGCATTATCATAACGCACTTTTTTCCAGCCGCTCACAAGGTCGTAGCCGTCGCGTGTTATCATATTATACAGTTCCGGTATCTCATCGGGACTGTCCTGCAGGTCAGCATCCATCGTGATCACCACATTGCCGGTTGCCGCCTTGAAGCCCACATACAATGCCGGGCTCTTGCCATAATTGCGCTGGAAACGTATACCTTTCACCGCCTTGAACTGCTGCGAAAGGGAATGCACCACCTCCCAGCTCCTGTCGGTGCTGCCATCGTCCACCATTATCACTTCGTGGGTGTAGTTGTTGGCTGCACATACCCTGTCTATCCACTCCACGAGTTCGGGGAGCGATTCTTCTTCGTTGTACAGCGGTATTACAATGGAAATATCAGGATGCATTCGCGTGCTAAAATACGTGTTTTTAGTATAAATGATGCCCCTTTATGCAGTTTTAACGCTTTGAAAGTGAATGGCAGAAAGCAGTCTGTTGGTACATATTCCGGTCTGTTGCGCTAAAACCGATAGCGGTATTGCAAAACAGAAGATTTTATTAACTTTAAGCGCAAACCGTACCTATTGTGCGGACAACTAAACTAGTACTGCTGATGAAATACAGGAATTTTATATTGCGTGCAGCCGCTTTGTTATTGCTTACTATGCAACTTGCATCGTGCATCACTACTGTACAGACTGATAACAAACGTCCGCCGAAATACAAATATCAGAAGGCCGGCCGCGCGTGGTAGTTGGTCTTGCGGTGCCCGACTGCCTGGCTCCACAGCGATAAACCCATCGCTTGGGTTTCGCTCGCATTTTGGCATTTAGTGCGTTTTCTTTCGTTTAGCGCAAAATTTTTGCTTAGATTTGAAACTTAATTTCTAAAAACTGCCCTGGTATGAAGTCATTATTACTCACCGCAGCCACAATGCTGGCACTGGCGGGCGGGACATTTGCACAGAATCTGCCACCTGAGTTCAGGTGGGAAGTAGGTGCAAATGGTGGCTATAGTGTTATTACAAGGCCTGTTGGTCCGCCGGCTGTTTACAGCGGCACTTCAACCAATATAGTGAAGGATATCTCTATTCGTGCCAGCTACTATTTCAGCCCCAATTGGATGATCTCCCTCGACCTCGGCAATCGCCGCTGGGAAACTTTTGGTGAGTGGAAGCTTAACGATAAGTTCGGCAAAGCACTTACTCCAGTGAAGGTGCCGTTTCTCCTTGCAGATCATGCGCTGAATCAGACAGTACAGATGAACTATGTAATTCCTTTTTACACACAGTTCCGCAACTTCAACCGTGCTAACCTTTACTTCGGTGCACAGGTTGGTATGATACAGACCGTGAACGATGGCTCGCGCCAGTACAGCAAATACATGTCAGCTACCGATTCGGGTTATACTTATGTTTCCGGCTACAATTACGGTCCGGGCATGGGCTACTCGCTGGGTCTGCAGACAGGTTTCATTTACTACATTGTGCCACGCCTGGGTGTAACAGCCGAATTGTGCCTGCGCTACGTGAACGTGAAGACAACTGACATGAATTACGCGGCAGCCAATTCAAAATACCACATCATGCATTTCCCGCAGACAGTGGGTATCCGCTACAGGTTGTACTAATACCTCTTTGAATTATAAGATGAAGAATTCCCTCGGTTTATCCGGGGGATTTTTTTGCCCCTACTTCTTCCCGATGATCTCCGCCAGGTCTTCTTCCACGCTTTTGTTCACCGATTCTTCTATGCGCCCCACCTCGTGCCCGTTACCATCCAGAACAACGAAAGTGGGCAGGAGTTTTATCTTGTATTTGCGCACCGCTTTTTTTCCTTCCTTGGTCAGTGTCGTCTTGTCACGGTCCAGCCCTGCCATTATCAGGTACTCATATGAGAATCCAGCCTTCTGCAGTACTCGAAACAACTTAGGTAGCAGATCTTTCGAATCGCCGCACCACGTGCCCACCGCAATAAACAACGTATATCTATTCAGATTGTTTTTGAGAAATTGTACCGCTTCTTTATCAGGTCCATAGTCCTCCATGCCCGTGGTGATCCAAGAGAATGTTGGTTCATCTATCAGGTCGGCATAAGCAAATAATCCTTTGAATACCACCCGGTCGTTTTTCGGGTCTCTCTCCACTTCATAGTCCGGCGTAATTGACGGGAAAAATTGTTTCAGCGTATCCTTAGGCGGCATAAGAACCGGTTTGTTTCTGTCTGGAGGGATCTGTGCTGATGTGGTGCTTGCTGTAAGTACAGCCGACGCCATCATTGCATATACAAAACGAAGCATGATCATTGTGTTGTGTGTAGCGGTTGTTGCGGTCAGATCAACTGTTCGCGCAAGATCAGTAGTTTGTCCCTGAACTGTGTCAGCGATGTTTTCAGATCCACTGTGGTTACATCGCGTTTGTTCTGTGCGCGTAGCTTTGTCTTGGCGCCTGTAAGCGTGAAACCGCGTTCCTTCACAAGGTGGTAGATGGCGCGCAACTCCTTCACATTTTCGGGTGTGTACAGGCGGTCGCCCTTGCGGGTGGTGCGCACTTTCATCTTGAATTCGTTGGTCCAGAAGCGAATGTGCGACGTCTTCACTTTAAAGAACTCTGCAACCTCGCCAATAGTATAGTATTTCTTTTCACCCTTCCAGTCTTCCGGAATGATATCTGCGGCTACTTCTGTGCCATGTTCACCTTCCAGTTTCACCGGTTTGCGGCCACGTGTGCTCTTTGGTTTGGCAGGTGCGGGCGATGGTGTTTCCGCTTCCGTTGTCGTTGGGGCATAAGCTTCTGCCTCAGGTGCGTCAACAGTAGCTTCAGGCACATGTATTTCCTCGGCTACTTCCTCTATCAAATCGTTGGTCAGTTCCTCCGACATTACAGGCTCGGCGTCAAGCGCGACAATGGTATCAACAGACTCTTCAGCCACTATTTCATCTTCAGCAACTTCGGTTTCAATTGTGTCATTATTGGCTGTGCTGACCGCAACGACGTCTGCCGGAATCTCCACCTCGGCATCAGCCTCGTGTGTAACGATAAGAAGCGCACCGGGAGCGCCATCCGTGTCAAATGGCGCAGTCTCAATGATGGCTTCGGCTAATTCATCCGACGGGATAGAAGTTGCGTTTATCTCCAACGTCATTTCCGGTACCTCAGGCGTCGCCGATACTTCTTCGGGTTGCTCCGGAGTTTCCTCTTTCTGATCTTTCTTACGGCCACGAGTTTTCCCGGCAGGTTTTGGCTGCTCCGGTACAATTTCCTCTCCGAAAAGCGTTACGATGCGGGTACTCATTGTTACGAAATTAAAACAATTATCTGCATATTCCGAAGGGCGGGGTCAGGTATTTACTTTTGCCCCCTTTTCAGGTCGTCCAGTTGGCCTGCCTTTTCAGCCTGTTCCTTCTTTGATTTTTCCAGTTCTCGCTGTGCTTCTTTGTTCTTTTCCTCTATAGCCTTCAGTTCGGCTTCTTTTTCTTTAATGGCTTCGGCTGCAACTATCTGGCCTTCCAGCTTTTGCAGAAAGGCGGTGATGTTGGCAGCTGTGGCGGCATCATTGGCCGTTGTTACAAAGTTGTTGTAGCCTTTAGATACGCACAGATAAACAGTTGTCTTGTGTTTCTTGCTGTGAGTTTTCAGGTAGTAGTCGCATTTTGCCGGGCTGATGTCGTTCCATGTCGCGCCTTTGTATATGGACACACCCTTCTTCTCTGTTCCTTTTTTAATGCCGGCTTCCATTATGCGTTGACCCAGCACTTCGCGGGTTATGTCTTCATCATGGTCATAGCGGGCAGAGAAACACCACATTTCTTCCTTGCCCATTTTTTCAGAAGACTCTGAAACAGCAACTTCCTGGGCATTTAAAACCATTGGAAACAAGGCTGCCAGCACGATCCCGATGATCGATCTCATAGTTGTTCGAATTTGATAGTAAAGGTACTACAATAACGTCATTGAGGGCTTCATAACCGCCGCCGCCAGCCACCTGCGCTATGTGCGGGAATTTGTATCTTGCACGCTATGAACGCATTTGAAATTCGCGGTGGTCGCTCGCTGAAGGGCACCATCACTCCTCAGGGTGCCAAGAACGAAGCTTTACAGGTATTGTGTGCCGTGCTGCTCACCAAAGAACCGGTGACGTTGCAGAATGTACCTGATATTGCAGATGTGAACGCGTTGATAGAGGTGCTGCAGGATATGGGTGTGGGTATATCACGCCCCGAGCCCAATACCATCATTCTGCAGGCCGACAATATCGACCCCGAGTATTTCAATACAGCAACGTTCCGCAAGAAGTCGGGTAGGCTACGCGGCACGGTCATGCTTGCCGGGCCCATGCTGGCGCGTTTCAGAAAGGCCTACATCCCGCAGCCCGGCGGCGACAAGATCGGACGACGCAGGCTGGATACACACATTCTTGGGTTCGAAAAACTGGGAGTTGCGTGTACCTACGATAGCGAGAACCAACTGTTCTCTATGCAGGCCGACAAACTCACCGGGGCAAACATGTTGCTCGAAGAGCCATCTGTAACCGGCACTGCCAACATGCTAATGGCGGCCGTGCTTGCCGAGGGTACCACCACCATCTATAATGCCGCCTGCGAGCCCTACGTTCAGCAATTGTGCCACATGCTCAACAGCATGGGCGCACGCATATCTGGCATCAGTTCCAACCTCCTTACCATAGAAGGTGTGTCCGTGTTGAAAGGCTGTACGCACAGGGTTTTGGCCGATATGATCGAAGTTGGTTCATTCATTGGCCTTGCTGCAATGACACAAAGTGAGATCACCATTAAGAATGTAGATGCGAGACAACTGGGTATGATACCCGATGTTTTTCGCAGATTGGGCATAGAACTCCATTTACAAGGCGATGACATCTATGTGCCCGCGCAGGAGCACTACCGCATACAGAAGTTCATAGACGGATCTATCCTTACCGTGTACGACCACCCATGGCCGGGTTTTACACCCGATCTGCTCAGTATCGTTCTCGTTACGGCCACCCAGGCAAAAGGCACTGTACTGGTGCACCAGAAGATGTTTGAAAGCAGGTTGTTCTTCGTGGACAAGCTCATAGAAATGGGTGCTCAGATCGTTTTGTGCGATCCACATCGTGCGGTTGTCATCGGGTTGGACAAACAGGTAGCCTTGAGGGGTATCAACATGGTGTCGCCGGATATAAGGGCCGGTGTAGCCTTGCTGATAGCGGCATTATCTGCAAATGGAAAGAGCACTATCCAGAACATCCACCAGATCGATCGCGGTTACGAAAGGATAGATGAGCGTCTGAATGCTCTTGGAGCGGATATTCGCCGTATCAATATCGCATAATTTTCGTTGTTATGTGATGGCATTTTCTTTTCATTGTCATTCGGCCTGGGGTAGTATTTTCTTTCCAAAAGGGCAGAAAGTGCATAAAAGCCGCTGCTTTTTCTAACAAAACCCTCAAAAGGGACGCCTAATTTAATGATCGCTGTAAGTGAGCAAAGGACCGAAAACTGTTGTCAGTATTGTGTTTTTTGCATCAGCATCCGGAAGGATGATCTACCCTCTATCGGGTCAGTATTTTTTGCAGCGATCAACAGTTGTATGAGAGAATGATAACATGTGGGCCGGGTAAAAATTACACATGAAATTGACTGAAATATTAGCGCCAATAAAATTAATTGGTTATATTATAGATTTTATGTTTTCGTTATGAATTTTCGAAAAAAATAACGTACTTTTCGGTCTGCATATTATTTTTAGTATGTTTACTCACTGTTTCCCGAGTCCTTTTT
>JACCEA010394216.1_pt1 | contig 15885 bp, 10 predicted proteins | sample 7449851 | NCBI WGS metagenome assembly JACCEA01 (sample SAMN15323453, study PRJNA562643) | freshwater metagenome | isolation source: river surface water | place: USA:Blue River Watershed | collected 2017-08-18 | reverse complement strand
AGTTTGATCCCCCACTTCTGGCACATGTATCTAATCCCACACGTGAACTTGTGTGGGAAACTGCTGCAGTATGGCATGTCGCCATAAAGTATGCAGAGGAGCAGGACGAGGGGCTGTGTGTGCATGCAGTGCGCAAGTGTCCTGCGGCCATTGCCTATGTGCGCAAGCAACGCTTTCACATTTGGGCCAAAGCCGGGCACAAGACGCTGCCTCCGCTGACTTCATTCTTTCCTGAATTTGTGTCGCATATGAAGTACTGCACAGCTACGCAAGCTTTCTTCAAGCGCATCCAAATCGCCATGAGCCAGCAGCCCCCAACCAAGACTATTGAACTGGAAGATCCGATAACTATGGAGCTCGTAACTACCGGTACAGTCTGCGCATTCCTGGCCGACGCAAAAGGCACAGAGCACTTTGCCGGCACGCTAGATTCCCTGCTTGACCTTCTCAGGGCCGGATTTCGCGGCTCTACTGTCTACAACATCTTTGTTCCCATCAAAAACACCCTGATTCCCACACAACAGCTGAAGTGGCGCATGGTATAATAGGTAAGTTTAAGAGATTAAGGTAAGTCTTTTTGAATGTTCGTGCATTCGCGCATTAAGTATTTTCATCAGTCTCCAACAACGCCTTCTCTACTTCCTTGACTACAGTCGGCAAATGTTTTTTGAAATCTTCCTCGTCTACCGGAAATTCATATCCAAGTGCCTTCATCTCTTCCTCAGTCCCTGCGATTGTGTCTTCGCCTGGAAAGAACTGGCGCGCAGTTAAGTCAATACATAACTTGAAATCCATATCATATAAAAATATGTGAGAAGTTCCCTTGACTTTACTGGATACCCATCTAAAGTTCCATGGCTTTTGCAACTTCTTAATTGTCTCAAGTATCGCAATGCTAACGAGATCACATTGTCCATCGGCGAAGTAACTTAAATTCAGGGGTTTTCCAGGGTTCGCACTGCAATGCAACTTGTTCATAACAGAAAAGAATAGATTTGCTCGTTCTGGCAAGAATATGCAATATTCTTTCCAAGTAGTATTGCCAGGTATGGGGCATGCAGGTGGTTCCCCGCCCACAGTGCGGCGACAGGAACGACGGCGTCGCTGGCTCCGGTGAGCTCGTGCTCGGCTCTGCCGACTCAGCCGTCGCCGGAGAACGTCTTGTCGTCTTGTGATTTTCTTCCGGGCTTGCCTTGTATATCGCATTCTACTTATATATAATTTTTGAAGTTACTGATCCTGTTCTACAAGTTCAGTAAAAAACACTTTACGATTTTTTGCTTTTACGGTTACTCGGTAATGTATTCAATGTCCACATCTGGAATCTCCTCGGCAATCTGGATACTTGGCTGAGGTGGCAGGGCCGCCTCCAAACGCAGGTTCGCGGTTGCGCAATCGCCCGTCTTCTCAGCATACAGAATGCTCTCAATGTCGCGCTCCGCCATGGCCAGAGGTCCCTTGGCTGGCCGGATCTTGATCGTCTGTTCCGGTGTCGTCTTGGCCAGCTCAATCGCCATGGCCTCATCCAGCAGAATCTCCGTGAATGCTGTGCCTGCCCGAATGGGCGCGCCCAACATCACATTGGCCGAAACACCTACACATGGATCGCGCTCTCCAAACATTGCCGCATGCAACATCACCTGCTCCGTCTGCTCAAAGGAGGCCTTGGCCAGGGGTCCAATGTCGTTCTTGTTAATGCCATAGCGGTCAATGGACATCAGCTTGCCCTTGGTGCAAATCTTATCCACCAGAATTCCCACATGGCGATAGTTCACACTTGTACCGGATTCCTCAAACACATTGGACATCTCCTTGTACAAGATGTAACGGGTTGCCTCAATGCCCAGGTTGGCATAGATATCGTGGACATTGCTGGAGACCACGCGACGCGGATCCACATCTGGATGGCACATGACATCTACGAAATTGGAACCATCCGTCATGAGTGTGTATTGGTCATAGGTTTCGTAACGACCGTTCTGCAGTTCCACGAAATCGCTCACCTTCTGGTAATTCACGGCGCGCAGTCCTGGAATGCCGCGAATCGCTGTGGCCGTCAGCACCTTGTTCTGCAGCGTCTTCAGCGTGGTCAGATCATCAATAGGATCCGCGGACTTGGCGTCCAGTCGCATGCGGAAGACTAGATTGCTGGCATTGTAATCCGTGTAAATCGTGGTCATCTCTGGGAACTTGGTGCGGAGAATGAACGCGATATCGTCCATCGTAATATTCTTCGTGAACATCCGCTCACGATCCAGCTCAAATCGGAGAATCCACGGGGATTTCTGCTGGGCTGCTGGTTGAGGAGCAGCACCAGCACCGCTACCACTCAGCAGATCTTGTGCAGGGAGTGTTGCAAGTGCAGGAGCGCCAAGGCCACCCTGCGCCCGCTCATAGGCCACCATAAACGCCAGCCAATCCGCGTCATCCTGAATCAGCGTAGCATCATCACGAGGATCGTAATAGATGCGGGCAATCGTCACAATGTCCTGGAGGAGCGTGAATTCCAGCTCCTGTGCCACACGCTTCGCCTCCTCCTTCTTGTCCCGCAGATCCGGTCGCAGACTGATCGTCAGCTCCACCGCCTTGGGATTCTTCGTCGCCTTGAGCAACTCCTTCAGGCGAGGAACACCACGCGTCACATTGGATTTCGCGGACACACCGGACAAGTGAAAGGTGTTGAGTGTTAGCTGTGTAGCCGGCTCACCAATACTCTGGGCAGCAATGACACCCACTGGTTGCCCTGGTTCAACCCAGGACTTCCAATGACGCACAATCACCTGCTCCACCAGTGCATCCAGTGCCACCTTGGTGAATCTGGCGGCCTGCAGGCGCTTCGGTGCCATATGGAAACGAACCAGAGCTCCCCACAACTTATTGTCAGTATGCGTCTTGTCCAGTACAGTTTCCTGGGCGTCCAGAACTTCCGAGCCGGTCACAAATGTGCCCTCGGCAGCACCCATAGTAGGCAGAAGACCGCCGAGAAACTCACTGGTTTGTTCTGGCTGCTCTTGATCGGCTGCAGGAACAAGATGGAACTGGTGTGCAATGGTCTTGATCATGCGATCAATGGGCACGGGATACTTGACCGCCTTGCCAATCTTACCACCATACACGCCCTCCACCATCATGCGACGATCCGCCTTCACGGACTCAATGTAGGCGGCCTCACGACCGTCCCCATCCGCCGTGAATTCCGCGGCAATCTCCTCATCCGACATAGTCGCCAAAGGCAGCATCTGATTCTCCAGCTTCGTGGCATTGATGCCATCCTCACCATACCGAGTCTGCAAGAGATTGCCTTGCAAGTCGCGGACTGAGCCGTCATGCTGCGTCACCAGATCCTCTAAAGCAACACGAATCTGACGCTGCATATATCCTGTGTCAGCAGTGTCGGCTACCGTCCAACCATTTGCAAGTTGGAAATTGAGTGTGGATGGAACGGTCATGTCGTAAAGCTTGGGGTGTTTGACTACCGAAACAGGGCCAACAAATGAGATCTTATCACATACCACATTGTTTTTGGTCAAATACTTTGTGGAAACTTCAGCAGCCTTCATTGCATTCAATTTCTCCTGGTTGCGGTTGTGAACCATCGGAATTTCAGAGGCAAACTTGCGTGCCCATTGAGCACGAATACTTGTATTATAAGTAGGCAGAGCATTCTTGGAGGAATCACCAGGTGTTCCACTGAGCCTACAGAAGATGCCCATGCGTGCACACAAGAGTGAAATGCCCTCATTGAGCTTCTTAGAAACAGAACATGATGTGATTGCACTCTCGGTAATATGTCCGTCACCACTGAAATAGCCATTCAGAAGACCTCTCACAAACTCCTTGGGAGCTGCAAAGGCTTCAAGAGGAACGAATTTGTTGGCTGATCCTGCACCCAGGAATTTTTCTAGAAAGATACCCATGGGTTTGGAATAACCACGGACATCATGGGATTGCAATTTAATGACCTTGTCTCCCTCCATGCGTTCCATATGGCGTAATCGTTCCTTATACTCAATCCCATGATCCTTGAACCATTTCATCACAAACGCGCGGATCTCAGGGGCATTGTTGGAAATCTGGACATATCCTGAAGGAATGTCGCAATTGCCCTCGGCAAGATAGAGACCCACAAAGATACCATTGCGCTCATTCAGTTCAAAGCGCTCTGGAAGAGGGCGCTCACGGCAATGGCTGAAAGGATATACCATACCTTCTTTAATGTTGGAAGTATCCGTGCGACCATTCAAGACACGCTGAAAGCGACCCTTATTCTCATAGGGTAGTGTGAATGTCTTGCCATTGTTGTCCTCCCACCATCCAGCAGGGCACCGAGCACGACCCTCCATGGCAGCCTCAATCGCTGCCTTGCCCTTGAAGAACTCAGAACCATACAGATACTCTGTCTTGGGTAGGTACTTGGACATATCCACAGCTTCCAACACAACTGGTGGATCGCACAGCTCCATGGTCACGGGTACCAGATCCCCCTCCTTGACCTCAGGCGACGGCTTGGGCAGGAACTGCCCCTTGGCCTCGTCCCACACAATCAGAGACTGTGACTTAGCCACAGTTACCTCACGACCGCTCTCCGTGGTCACGGCATACAGGCACTCGCCAGGATCGTGACGGGTCACTGCAGTCATAGCACCCCAGGTCACAACGCCATCAGCGTCGCAAGTAGGAATGAACACAGGATGTTCCAGGTTGAGGAGTTCCTGGTTTGCGGAGGCGTGATGCTCTACTGCACCAGGTTTGGCCCCATCAATCAAGGAATCAATCCAAGGGCCAATCTGGGTCCACTTGGGTTCCCCGTTCTCCAACACAACGATCTCGGTATCACCAGTCACCGACTTCACGGCAGTATCAATGAGACCTTCACGGCCTGCCATGGCGTGGAAGAAGAATTCATCGGGATTCAGGCCCTTGATGAATGAGGACGCAATGAACCCGCGTGCCTGTGCAGAGTCATCAAAGCGCTTGAAATGGGGCAGAGTGCGGTGTTGGAAACCGTTGGGCACCCGCTTGCCCTCAATGCCCTGCTGACCGAGTGCAGCAATCATCTGCGATACATTGGTATCGGAACCCTTGGAGCCCGCCTTTACCATGTTGGTCATGCGGTTATTCGCGGCCAGGGATTCCAGACCAATCTTGCCGGCAGCCGAAGTGGCCTTGTTGAGTGTCCCCATCACCTTGGACTCAAACTCCTCCTGGTTAGTGCGACCCGTAGAATTCTCAAAGAGACCCATGTGCAGCTGGAGAATCTGGTCCTCAATTGCGGATGTAATCTTCTTGAGCTCTTCCTGAATACGGCTATTCGTGTCCTCATCGGCAATCAGATCGCTCACACCCACCGAGAAACCGGAATTCATCAGGAATGTCGCAATCATCTGCTGGATAGAGTCCAAGAAATCCACGGTCATCTCGTGGCCGTAGTCATTAAACATCATCTGAATGAGCTGCTTGGAGAAGACGGACTTGTCCAACACACCCTGCTCAATGATGCCATTCACGATTTTCACGAAGTTCTGGCTTGCCTCGGTATCCTTTTCACCGAACATACTGTTGCGCATCTCCAGATTCAGAGGAGGAAGAAGGGTGGAAAGGAGCTGCTGACCGGACCACATGGGCACAGGGTCAGTCTTCTTGGGTGGCGGTAGTTCGCCGTTCCATCGCCTGGCATTAATCAGGAGATTCATGGCATCGCGACGGTTGAAATACACATCGGGCCTAGTGAACCGGTTGGCTCCCAGAAGTGTGTCCTGCACAATAGAAATAAGAGGTACGGATTCGCGGGGTCCAATAATCTGCAGAGGGACCGCCGCGATCTCGCGGAGTTCAGTAGCTGTTTCTACGCTTTGAGCCGCATGTAGGTTCATTTCCGTATGACTTTACAGTAGAAATCCTACTATAATTTTTCAAACTTGCGAAATCTTGTTTTCGCAAGCCAGGTCACGACCCCCAAAGTTTCCTAAGAGGACGGACTATATCTTGTGCCGTATCAGGTTTGCTAAACCATCATTTACGACCCGTTACCATTTAGTCTCTTAACCTTTTCCATACCCTTGCAATAACGGGTTTAGGAACTTGGCTGCGGATTGCCGATTTCACCCCTTTGCAGAGGATCATCACGAATAGTTTTACCATACCTCCAGTATTTCTCTAGAGCCACCACTGTGTTTCCAACAATAGTTTGGTCATTCGTGCTTTACGGGTTTCCCGCAATTTGATAGCGTTGCATTGTGAATATCTCTGATAAATGCTCTTGCTCTCTCTTTACTTTGCTCAATTGTTTCATGTTTGCTTGTGAAATTGGCAGTTATTCCTGAGTGTTCTACCCTAATTGCGCGTCCTTTCTTCCGTATGTACGAATCTATCTTGGTCAGATCAAACACACATCCTTGAAAGCGATCTATCTTGCCTTGATGATGTTGATCTTTGGCAAGTACAGACTTTGTCTGGCAAAACTCTTCGGTAACACGATCTTGCATGCGTTCTGACATTTTGGCGCGGGTTTCCTTGCTGCGGAATGTGCATCCTCCACGAGATCGCGGAGGATTCAATGGATCGCTTCTATCCACAGTGGAACGATAGCGTGCTCCTTTACCACCAGATGTCAAATTGTATCCAACAGGAAACATTGTGCCATATTCTTTTATCCAATGTATTTCACGATCATCAAGATCTTCCAATTCACAAACTTCCACTTCCTCAACACTGAAATTTTCCTTACCGTACTTGCGAACTGCATTGCATAGATAAGTAGATTGGGAGGTTGATGTATTGCATTCAGCCTTGTTTATGTGAGATTTGAAGCGGAATTCAATACCATATGGCCGGTATTTATCATGATTCTTGTAATGGCTACGTGTTTGGCCAACGTATTTTTTGCCATTTACTTTGTTCGTAATCAGATATATTAGACCAAATATTCCGTCTTCATCATCAAGGAGATCTTGTTCATACGATCTGTCCACGGACATGTTTATGCATTTTTCTTAAGAGAGAGAGCATTCGTCAATTTTACCCACAACACTAGGCGGTTATATCAACTGCATATGCCCTACAAACACATGCAATCAGTGAGTCTTACACCATTAATCCTATCAGGAGATCTCACATCCTAATAGGTGGCCACCTGTTGGCGACAAAATCTATCACCATCAAACGTTACTACCCACGCTTTCACGCGGGACTAGAATACACCTTAAGCAGCCTTTTTGGCCACCGACCCCCATCTACTCGTTGCACACTTCCTCGTAGAATTACTTCCTTAGAGGGTTGGCTCAGGATTGCCCATTTCTTACTGCTTTCCAGCAGCTCGTATCACAAGAAGTTGTTACCTCGCATTTCTGCTATCCATTGCGGTCTTTCTCCGCGGCCACCCACCTGTTTCCAGATGAGTTTGGTATTCTTGCGCTTTAGGGGTTCCCCTGAATTTGAGGGTCTTGCCTGTTCACAACTTTTTTGAGCTATGAGCCAGACTAGACGGTTATATCTTGTATTACAGCGGTGAGACAATAACACAAGGAAGTCATTACACTGTTTTCCTCTTGGGAAGTAACTTCACCCCCAAGAGCAGCCGCCTGTTGCCAACATTGTTGTTTGAGTATTCACAATTTTATATGGGAATTCCTACACAAATTTTATCGGCGTTATATGGCTGGCAGCAAAATGTATTCAGCCTGAAAGTATTATAGGGAAGTACCTTAACAACATGTCCCATCATACTCATTCGGTGCAGCGACGGCTGCCGGTTGAATAGCACGATGTCCCCGTCCATCAGATGGCGATTCACTGTATCTCCTTCAAAGAGTTCCAGTGATTTACCATCCAAGTGTTTCAGGGAAATCATTCGTCCATCTGCGCGTTGCACGGTCTTTGCACCAGGATACTTGTCTGGCCCGTTTTGGACGAGCGCATAGAGTTTCTGGATGTTGAAGGCCGTGACTTTCTCAGGGAATGTCAGGTTGGTCGCGATTTTCATCGGCACACCCAGCTCTCCCACAGAGATATTGGGGTCCGGTGTAATCACGGAACGTGCCGAGTATTCCACGCGCTTGCCCTGCAAGTTGTTACGAATACGACCCTCCTTGGATCCCAGGCGCTGCTGTAGGGATTTCAGGAGACGACCGCTGCGCTGGGCTGCCGGTGACACACCTGGGATATTGTTATCCACCAGGGTTGCCACATGGTACTGCAGCAGATTGGTCCACTCATCAATGGGCTTCTTCTTAGGATCCTCCCCAATCTTCTTCTTGAGTGTGGAGTTCGCCTTGATGATATCAATCAGCTTGGAAGTCAGATCGTCCTCGGACCGCTGGTTGTTGTCCTGGGTCACCGAGGGACGCACCTGAGGCGGAGGAATGGGGAGCACGGAGCACATGAGCCAGTCAGGACGGCACCAGTGGCGCGAGAATCCCATAAACTCCACATCCTCGTCCGTGATGCGCCGCAGAAGCCGATGCACATATTCGGGCTCCAGAGGCATGGAAAGCGACATCTTACCGTCCTCGTCCACCTTGGCGCCCTCTGGTGCAGCGACGCCCTCCGGGAGTGCGAGATCCTTCCATTCAGCGTAAATCTTATGCACGGGTTCCTCCTTGTATTTGGAAGGCTGACGCGAACCACAGCCGTCCTCGGTTTCCTGGCCACAGCGGGAAATGCCCTCGCACGCCTTGACCACCGCCTTCCATCGCGCCTCTCCCTTGGCCTTTAGCACGGAGGCATTGTGTGCCTTGTCAATCAGGAGCTTCCCACACTTGAAACACACGCATTTCAGAATCTTCATGACGAGCTTGAAGAACTGGGTGTAGTAGACGGGCCGAGCAAGCTGGTAATGACCGAAGTGTCCTGGACAATTGTGGTTGTTCTGGCCACAAGTCCGGCACACTTTGCCATTCTCCAGTACGCCCATGCGCGGGTCAAAGAGACCACCGAGCTTCCCCTCCGCTGTGGAAGGGGCGGTGATCTCGCAGACCGAGCGACGAACGATCTCCTGAGGACTGAAGACACCGAATTGGATGCCGACAATCGTCTCAGTTTCGGAAGAATGGGGTAGGAATGGCATGTCTCTATGTAGGAAAGGGGATGTATTTAGATATCCGCGATGGCTTTGAGGGCCGCGTCAATTTTGGGGGATTCTAGAATAGTCTTTAAATGCCTTGGGGATCCAACAGATTCCAACAAAAAATAATATGATCTTATCCCTCCTTCCATTCAATTCAATTTTATGCTAACTGCTTTTGTGGTACACTCGTTTGGGTATTCCATTGAACACCACCGTTCTTATAATCCACAATAATCTCATCGTGCTGTGTCTTATCGGTATAGTTGTAAAGAGTAATACTATCGCACCATGTAGGAAGAATCCAGTCTACGAGACGATTGCGAGTAACAGTGATCGCACCTTCAGTAATCATCGGCTTGCGCGTAGCAAACTTGTAGTGAATCACACGTTTACCGCCAACAATGCTGGTAGTAAATGTGTAGGTACGAATGACCGTGAACATTGTAAGGATTGTAAGATTGTAGGAATGGAAAGGAATGTTATGACTCACACCAGACTCCCAACACACCCATTGAATGCGTCAATTTTTTCCGCACTTGGAAAGTTGATGCAATGTCATATATTCTGCAACAATGCAAAAAAATCTGATAAAATGGACCGAGTCGCTGTATGGGAAGCAACAAAACAGCACTATTCTCGTTTTCCTCCTCAGAATTCTCAGGTTACTGATGGTCTTGATGAGAGCCGCTATGTAGCTGCGACTTCTATAACAGCGCAAAAATCCTACACAAATATGAAAATCTCGTGGTATCAAGCCGATTGCATTGATGTTGCTGCAGAATTAAAAAGGCAGGGGTTATCGCCGTTGTTGTTGAATATGGCATCGGACTTTGTGCCAGGTGGAGGTGTGCACAAGGGGGCACCGGCACAAGAAGAGGAACTCTTTCGTCGCAGTAATTACCACAAATTCCTACATCGGCGTTGGTATCCTTTTCCATCTTTTAGGACAATTCTGAGCCGTGGCGTGGAATTCTATCGTGCCTCTGCAGATGCAGGATATGCCGTGCTTCCAACACCGATTCCTATAGACTGTGTGGCGGTTGCGGGAATCCGCCAACCCAATTTGACTGCAGATGGTCACCGATTTCAGAGGGCTGCGGATGCCGCGATCCTTCTGAAAAAACTCCGCATTCTCTTCCAGGTTGCTGCCGACAATGGCAACGATTGTCTTGTGCTTTCCGCACTGGGCTGCGGGGCATTCCGCGGACCAGTGCAACATATTGCCGAACTATTCCGGCAGGTTGTGGAAGAAAACCGCGGCCGGTTCAAAGAAGTGAGCTTCGCGATTTTAGGAGAGAATTATGGGAAGTTTAGACGGGCCTATACAGCTTCCTAAATATAAAAGCACCTTTCATACATTTATACAAATATCGTGTTGCTGCTTTATTTTTTGCAGCAAGTTGCATGACCGGTGGTCTATGCAGTTTAGGTCCTTCCGTCCTGTAATATTCCGGATTTGCTAACATAGGTCCATATATAAAATCGTATGAATCATCATATTCTAAAACATCGCGTGTTGGTTCACAATCACGAAACGATGTAACTGTCCATTTCCATTCTTCGGAATTCTGTGTTAAATCTTTATATGCAAAGTCATTTTGAAAATTGTGGGGTACCTGAAATACAACAACCGCCACTTCATCTTGCCAATTTGGAGAATTTTTGTATCCCCAATCTATAGCATCATATGCGGATTCTGATACATAAAATGCCCGATTGTATCCAAAATCAAGACACGGTCTACTTTTTGTAACATTGATGATATCCATAATATTGATAGCTCCCCTCCAGTTTGTAGTATGAAAGAATATCCTTCCACTTTCAGTTGGAAATGTGGATTGTATTTGTTGTTCAAACCTTTTAATTGCAGTGTACCTACATGAATATGACACATTCATTATATGTTTTTTCTCAAAAGGTATCCATTCATTTATGGTTTCAGGATGTAGGAAATAGGCTGCATCCGGAGGAGTTATAGGTTTGTACCATCCTAGCAAATATTCTAGGGCAACATCCAAAAGCTGTTTTTGTGTATATCGTGTATTTTGAATAGGTGCCATAATCAGCGCAGTTTTATGCGCCTTTAAGGGAGTAATGCCCATTTTCAATAGGGATTCCTCCAATGTTGAATGAACCTGTGCGGTTTCCTTCATATAGTATTCCTGAAAGAGTTCCTCTGGCCATCCTGCTAATAACTGATCATCCAAGTTATGAAACGCAGTTTTAAGATAGGCTTTGCTCCACCCTTTTTCGGCCAAGGAATCTATGACGGTTTTAGCACGTGTTGTTTGTTTGGATCGCGTGTATCCGGAGCCCTTCTGGGCATTATGAAAGATGGTTTCTAATGGAGTATAGCTCATTTCTATGGGTTATTATGAGTATAGTTTGTTGGAAATTGTTGTTGGTATATAAGCATGGATTTCGCATCATTTTTGGAAGTATATAAGAAATGCAGCAATAAGCAGAATCCCTACATATGCCATAAATGCATCTAAGCAAAATGATGCATAAATATGTTCCTGCTGATACTGTAGTGGTGGGCAAGGATATTCACGAATGCCCAGTTCTTTTGCGCGCTTTTCGGCAAGCCGAGGAGATCTACGAGGTTCCTGCATTACCAACACTACTTCTCACTTGTATAAAGGTCCTTTAGCACACGAGCAGAGGGATCGGTTACGCCTGCAATCCATTTGGGCATCCACATGTAAGGTATACAAGTGGCCGCGGCAGAACCATAGCTTACCTCAAAGAGCTGGCGATACCAGGCTCCTTCTGCGGTCCGCGGAGGATTATGGGTCCATCCCTCGCTCCCAACACCCTTCTCCTCGCACCAGCGCGATACCGTCTGATACCAACTCTCCTCTGTGGAGCTCACACCGTCACTAAATGCCTCTTTCTTGCGCCACAGGACGGCCTCAGGCAACAATCCAGAATCGCGAAATGCCTCGCGAAGTGCTGCTTTCTCCATGCGCGTGGCCGAAGGCCGGCGCATAGTTGTTGGCAATGCTAGCCAAGCCGCGACAAACTGCTTGTCCAAGAAAGGCGTCCGTGGCTCCAGACCATGTGCCGAAATACACCGATCGCTTCGCAGAACATCATACATATGAATATCCGCGAGCAGACGCTCGCTCTCGCCCTCAAATGCGGCGTCATTGGGCGCTTTATAGAAATACAGGTATCCCCCGCCGACTTCGTCGGATCCATCGCCATTCAGGACCACTTTAATGTCGGTATTCTCACGAATCCATTTACCGACAAGCCAGTTCCCTACAGAGGCGCGCACTGTGGTAATGTCATAGGATTCAATGGTCCCGACAACAGTGCTGACCGTCTCTAAGAAATCGGCTTTGGAGCATAGGATCTCGTGGTGTTCGGATCCGATATGGTCTGCAACTTGCCTGGCGTAACCGAGATCCGTGGAACCCGACATACCAATGCTAAATGTATGGAGTTTCTTGCCATGTTGAGCGAGTTTTCGGGCAGCAATGGCCGCTACGAGACTGCTATCCAGGCCACCGCTCAAAAGAGCCCCCACAGGTCGGTCACTCATAAGTCGTTTTTCTACAGCGGCTTCTAATGCATGGCGAATGGATTGGTTTGCGCTTTCTTGTGTATGCGTATATTTGACCCAGGGCACGTGGTGGTATTTACAGGTTTCCAACAGGGTCCCATCCGTGGCGCTATATTTGCGCCATGTGCCAGGGGGGAAATGGGCGATTGAGGAGACTGTAGGTAGTGCAGGAAGTCCTTTAAGTTCAGAGGCCCATGCAATACTGTCATTGTAGGTGGCCTCAAAGAGCGGACGAACACCATATGGATCCCGAGCTACCCACACCTCTCCCGATTCTGCATTCACGGCGATTAGTGCAAATACGCCATCTAGGACCCGGCATACCTGTGTAAAATCCCCTAACCGTGAAAACAAACCTGGAAGAATCGCGCAGTCGCTCGCACCTTCTGGCAAAGGAATATCATAAATCGCCGCCAATTCCCTGTAATTGTAGAGTTCGCCATTGCATACAATGGACCAGGGTCCGTCGCGAACTGGCTGATGTCCTGCAGCTGTAAGACCATTAATGGCTAGTCTCGTGAAGCCAAGTGCAACCGTTGAAAGTGGAAATTCCAAGGTCTGGTATTCGGGCCCACGGGGCTTTAGTGCTTCAATGCACTTGCGAAGTGCATTCTCTTGTGATTTAGCATCAGCACCAATATAACCTAGTATTCCACACATTGTATGTATAGAATACATTTGTTCGCCCTAAATAGGGAAATGTCCGCTGAAGCCATTGTTCGTTATATCAAAGAAGGATATACAGTTCCAGCATTAGAGTTGTTGGAAAAGTTAACGGATGTTAATGCAAAAGTAAGCAATGAAACTCTATTGGGGCATGCAGTGCATAATCGTCGCGTGCGGATTGTAGAAGCTCTTCTAAAAAAAGGTGCCAATCCAAATATCACAAATTATTCTAAAAATACGCCACTCATGGCTCTTATAGATCAGGGTGAAACTGAAGAAGATAAAGAGGCACGTGCCTTTTTTTCTGAAGTGATACGCCCAACAGGCAACAATTCCAACAATTCCAACAATAATAACAACAGCAACAACGATGATAATACTGCAACAAGCAAAAATAGTAGAAAGACACGCTTAGAGAAAAATGATACGGAGCGATTCACGACATTTGAGAAGTTGATCCATTTATTAATTCCAGTGACAAATTTGGAAATACTAAATAATAATGGAGATTCGGCACTTATGTTGGCAATTCAGAAAAATAGATGGGAAGTGGCAAAACTATTGCTACATCATTTAGCATCACCTGCAACCGTGACACCAAGTGGCCGCACTGTATTTCATGAACTTGCATCCTCCAGTGATATGGATGGATATTCCAAGATAGATATGAAAAAAGCCCTAGAAATTATGCAGATGATGGCTGAATATGTTCCCACTCAAATACTTAATCGCCAAACTTCTGATGGATATAGCGCATTAGATATGGCCATTGTATACAACAATTATCCATTGGCTGAACATTTGCTCTATAAAGGTGCTAAACCGACGGACACAACATGGGATATTGCACGAGAGGCTGAAGGATACGGGCCTTTAATGGAGCTCCTTGAACATTTGCAAGAGGGCACCGATGTTTTGCCACTCATGACACCTGAAAAAGATGTCAGAGTGCTATTCGGTGTTGAGTTGGAAATATGTCTAAAATTAACACCCGAATGTGCCAATATTTCCTCACAGGAACTTCCAAATTCTATATTTCAAGAAAAGACATGGCCCGAATTATTCGCCATGTTTGCCAAGTTCATTCTGAAAAAGTCCCCACTTCTCACACAAATGCAAAAGCGCTACGACTATATGTATGTATCTGGCGGGAAAAAATATGGTGCCGCATCCATTCTTAATCTAACAACTTGCGAATTGGAAGAACTACCTGAGAACAAACAAGTAGAATACGACAAGCCTTTTTTTACTATGGATACGAGTGTAGTGTGCGGTGACTATGATGGAAAAGATTACCAAACTCGGATGGCCAAATATATGCCGGCTATTCAACAAACCTTTCATGTTGAACTAGTATCGCCAATTATGGCCGATATTAAGGATCTCCAAGACTTGTTGTCGTTTTTGGGAATGGGAAGACCTGAATGTTTTGTTGCCAATGATTCAGCGGGATTCCATGTGAATGTTTCGCTCATGAATGCACGAACTGGTAAGTTTATTCCGCTTACAAGTGATTTTTTTACACGCACTTTCTTCCCTAAATATCGTATGTGGGAATCGGATGTGTACCCGAAAGTCCGTGGGGAAGAAACCAATTATGCTCAATGTATCGCCGGTAAAGAATCCCGTAGATTTCCTGAACTTTATCATGAAATCTGTAAAAATAAGTATGTCTCCATTCATCGGAAAACTCCTAGACATTTAGTGGAGTTTCGCTTATTTGGATCTTCCACCAATATGCAGAATCTGCTGAACTATACTCAAATGGCTACAAAGTTTTTGCGGGAGTGTTATATTGAATGGTATTATTTTTACCGACCCACTTTTGAACATGCAGCAAAACCAACACGAAAACAGGCGCAAATGGCGCTTCTCAGTGCCCAACAGGCACTCCAGAAATCCCTACATGCCACTCAGGCCCGCTTGCGTACTTATAAAACTCAGAAAAATCGCGCCGAACGCAATCGCATCCAGAAAACTTTGCGAAACTTACGGACATGGCGCGGCAAATCACCCAGTAAGATACGCTCACTTCTGCGTACAGCCAAAACACCTGGCAAAAGCAAAAGCAAAAGCCAACGCAAAAGCAAGACAAGAAGCAAAGCCTAATGCAATGACCATGTAAAGCATATATCTGTAGAAATCATCAAATGACTACTACAGTCGTAACTGCATTCTATCCAATCCGATCCAAATTCTCGCCACAACAGTATCTGGAATGGGCCCAGCGTTTCTTACAACTCAATGCACCCATTGTTCTATTTACTGAACCGCATCTGGTTAGCACCTTTCAGGCCATACGCCCTTTCTTGCCGCTCCATATTATTGCCCGTCCATTTGGCGAACTGGATATGTGGGTTCTCTATGAGGCCGAATGGCGCAAGCAGCATGACATGGATCGCGAGGCGGCCTATCATTCACCGGAACTCTATGCTCTCTGGGCCCAAAAGAGTGTCTTCGTTGCCGAGGCAATTCGTGAGAATCGGTATAACACGGATTACTATTACTGGTGTGACATTGGTGCATTCCGAGATCCCAACATATCTGCTGAAATCCTCACGAGCTTTCCGCGTTCTGCGATTCT
>JACCEA010095230.1_pt1 | contig 15888 bp, 14 predicted proteins | sample 7449851 | NCBI WGS metagenome assembly JACCEA01 (sample SAMN15323453, study PRJNA562643) | freshwater metagenome | isolation source: river surface water | place: USA:Blue River Watershed | collected 2017-08-18 | reverse complement strand
TGGAACATCATCAACTGGGAGGATGTTGCGAAAAGATTCGCCAGCGTAAAGGTGGCATCTCGCTCGCTACTGCTAGGCTAATCCGGTCCGCCCAAAGGCGCGTGGAGCACTAAATAATTCACTTTTCCCAGAAACTGGAGAACTCCCGTGACTCGTATTGGTATCAATGGTTTTGGCCGCATTGGACGTAACTACCTCCGTGCCGCTCTAGCCCAGAATTCCGAGCTTGAGATTGTTGCAGTAAACGACCTTTCAGACCCTAAGGGTCTAGCCCACCTGCTGAAGTACGACTCCGTTACCGGACGTCTAGATGCAGCAGTTTCGGTAGAGGGCGACAGCATCATTGTTAACGGCAAGGCCATCAAGGTTTTGGCTGAGCGCGATCCTGCCAACCTTGGCTGGGGAGACCTGGGCGTTGACATCGTTATCGAGTCAACCGGTCGTTTCACCGATGCAGCAGACGCTAAGAAGCACCTTGAGGCTGGAGCCAAGAAGGTAATCATTTCTGCGCCTGCAACTGGTGAGGACGCTACTTTCGTTATCGGTGTAAACGAGCACCTTTACGACTCCTCGAAGCACCACATCATCTCCAACGCTTCCTGCACCACCAACTGCCTTGCACCACTTGCCAAGGTCTTCAACGACAAGTTCGGCATCAAGAACGGCCTAATGACTACCGTTCACGCCTACACCGCTGACCAGAACCTGCAGGACGGTCCTCACTCCGACCTGCGTCGGGCTCGCGCCGCTGCAATCAATATCGTTCCATCCACCACCGGTGCGGCTAAGGCAATCGGTTTGGTTCTGCCAGAGCTAAAGGGCAAGTTGGATGGATTTGCGCTTCGCGTACCAGTGCCAACCGGTTCGATCACAGACCTAACTTTGGTTTCCGAGAAGCCTGTCACCGTGGATGAAATCAAGGCCGCCTACAAGGCCGCTGCCGATGGTCCACTCAAGGGCGTCCTGCTTTACACCGAAGACCCAATTGTGTCGTCAGACATCGTGACCGACCCACACAGCTCAATCTTTGATGCTGGCCTAGTGCGAGTTATTGACAACACCGTCAAGCTCTCCAGCTGGTACGACAACGAGTGGGGTTACTCGAACCGTTTGGTAGAGCTAACCGAGCTGGTTGCCTCCAAGCTCTAATGCTTAGGACCATCAAGGGCCAGTCTTTTGCTGGCAAGCGAGTGATTTTGCGCTGTGATCTGAACGTTCCTATCAAAGACGGTCTGATTACGGACGATGGCCGTATTCGCGCATCACTTCCAACCATCAAGCACTTGGTTGAGCAGGGTGCATCAGTCGTAATTTGCTCGCACCTTGGTCGCCCTGAGGGAGTGCCAGAGGCTAAGTATTCGCTAGCGCCCGTTGCCGAACGGCTCGAGGAGTTACTGGGCCAGCCTGTGGTTTTCTCCGAGGAAACTGTTGGGCCCAAGGCCAAGGCTGCCGTGAAGATGCTTGCCCCGGGTGGGGTTGCCCTACTAGAGAACTTGCGATTCAACCCTGGTGAAGCCTCGAAAGACGCAGCTGAGCGTGCTGGATTTGCAGCAGAACTGGCCGAGCTTGGCGATGTTTTGGTGTCTGATGGCTTCGGAGTTGTTCACCGAAAGCAGGCCAGTGTTTTCGAACTGGCAGAGCAACTACCTAGCTTCGCTGGGTTGCTAATCAGCACAGAGCTCGAGATCTTGACTCGACTAACCGATTCGCCTGAGCGCCCCTATGCAGTTGTACTCGGCGGCTCGAAAGTGTCAGACAAGCTCGGTGTCATTGGGCACCTCCTGCCAAAGGTTGACAAGCTATTGATCGGTGGCGGCATGGTGTTCACCGTGCTAGCGGCTCTGGGGCACAAAGTTGGCAACAGCCTGCTCGAGGCTGATCAGATTGAAACCGTTAGGGGTTTTCTGGCTCAAGCCAAAGAGCTTGGGGTTGAAGTAATCCTTCCAACTGACATCGTGGTGGCTAGTGGGTTCGCTCCTGATGCCGAGTTCGAAGTTGTTCCAGCGGATGGCATTGAGTCATCTAGGTTTGGGAGCAGCGGTATGGGTCTAGACATTGGCCCCGAGAGCGCCCGATCCTTTGCAGCTGCCGTAGCCAACTCAAAGACGGTGTTCTGGAATGGCCCAATGGGCGTTTTCGAGTTTGCCAACTTTGCAGGCGGAACCAGGGCGGTCGCGGAAGCTCTGTTGACCGTTACCGGCCTAGGAGTAGTTGGCGGGGGAGACAGCGCAGCAGCAGTTCGGGCACTTGGTTTTGATGAGAGTAAGTTCGGCCACATCTCCACAGGGGGCGGCGCTTCTCTTGAGTACCTTGAAGGCAAAACTCTTCCTGGGCTGGAGGTCCTAAATGACTAAGCGAATCCCTTTTATTGCCGGCAACTGGAAGATGAACCTGGACCACCTCCAGGCAATCGCGCTAATCCAGAAATTGTCATGGACCCTCAGCGATGCTGACCACGACTATTCAAAGGTTGAAGTTTGCGTATTTCCGCCATTCACTGACCTAAGAAGCGCACAAACCCTGATTGATGCAGAGAAGTTTGAAGTCAAACTGGGGGCTCAGGATCTTTCAAAGCACGATTCCGGGGCGTATACCGGTGAAGTCTCGGGAGCATTCCTTTCAAAGCTCGGAGTCAGCTACGTTTTGATTGGGCACTCCGAACGCCGTCAGTACCACGCGGAAAATGATGATGTCGTGCGCGACAAAGTAGCCGCCGCCTGGAAGCACAATCTCGTGCCGGTGATTTGCGTCGGCGAAACCCTCGAAGAATTAGAGGCCGAAGGGCAGAGTGCGGTTCCAGTGCGACAGACCTTGGCGGCTCTCGCTGGGCACGAAACGATTGGTGAGCTCGTAATTGCCTATGAACCAGTTTGGGCGATAGGAACGGGCAAGGTGGCATCTCCAGTAGAGGCCGAAGAGGTCGCTAAGGCAATCCGCAGTGCCCTAAAGGAAAAGTTTGGTGAGGAAGTGGCCCAGAGCCGCATTCTCTACGGCGGCTCGGTCAAGGCAAACAACGTTGCTGGCTTCCTGGCCTCGGGTGAAGTTGATGGAGTTTTGGTTGGTGGCGCAAGCCTGGATGCGGACGAGTTCGCAGGGATAGCGCGCTTCCAAAAGCACATAGTTCTATAATTTGACAGTCTTATTGAAAAGAGTTTTTTATGGCTGCCCTGCAAACTGCGCTTCTAGTGCTGCTGGCAATTACTAGCACCCTGCTCATTCTTATGATCCTGCTTCACAAGGGTCGTGGCGGCGGAGTTGCCGACATGTTCGGTGGCGGAATGTCTTCTTCAATGAGTTCATCCGGTGTCGCGGAGCGAAACCTTAACCGCATCACCATCGTTCTTGCACTGGTCTGGGTCACAGTGATTATCATTCTTGGCCTGTTCACCAGATTTGGATGGGCTGCGTGAGCAATTCAGCTTCGATCCGCGGAGCGCGCGTAGGTGCTGGCCCGATGGGTGAGCAGGACCGTGGACACAAGGTTCCTAGAATCACGCTGAGCTTTTACTGCTCTAACGGGCACGAGTCACACCCGATGTTTGCAGCTTCCGCAAACGTAGATGACCTGCCAACTGAAATCGATTGCCCGAACTGTGGTTTGCCAGCTGGCACCGATAAGGCAAACCCACCAATGGTTGCCAAGATTGAGCCTTATAAGACCCACCTCGCATACGTCAAGGAGCGTCGCACCGACGACGAGGCCTCTCAGATTCTGGACGAGGCGCTAACTGCAATTCGTGAGCGTCGTGAGCGCGCTGCGGCAGCTGCTAAAGCTCGCGGCTAAGTTCAGAGTCAATAAACCAACGAGTTCTAAACTGACCCGTTACTTTGCTAACTGGTAGGTCGCAGTCGTTCCCTAGGGCGCATCGAACTGCGCTTGCTTTCGCTTCTCCAGAAGCAACAAACCAAACTTCTTTAGAATTGTTCAACACTGAGTAGCTCAGGCTCAAACGTTGGGCCGGAGGCTTTGGTGATTCGATCTCAGCAACCACAAGATCACCAGCTAGGTTGTGGCCAGGAAAAAGGCTTGCAATATGGCCATCGGGCCCCATGCCCAAGATTGTGATGTCAAAACGTGGTTGATCACCAAATCTGGCTTTCAGCTGGTGTTCAAACTGAAGTCTGGCTGATTCGATTTCTTCGGATCCAGCGGGGAAACGAATTAGGTAGTTCGATAGATCCGGCCAGGCTTGCAATCCTTGGTGCTCGTTACGATCCGGGTCGTCCAATTCGACAAAACGCTCGTCACCAAAGATAAATGTTGCTGGTAACCGGGTTTGAGCTAGCTTTCCGAACTCCCGAATAATCTCGATTCCGAGGGTGCCACCGGTGAGAGCAACCAATTTGTGCTTGTCATCCTTGCTTATTGCGCCGACCAGCTGCTCTGCAACTGCTAAAGCCACCTCGGCGGGGGAGTTGAAGACTTCAGGCTCTGTCATTTCTAAAGAAAGCCCTTTAGTACCTGGCCAAAAACCTCATCCTCGCCCAGGTAGCGCATATCCTCGACCAAGCAATCTTGATCCGACCGTCGTGGAAGCAGCACCGAGCTGTCTGGTGCTCCAGTCTGCTTGATACTTGCGACCTGCTCAGGGCGCAGGATGCTCAGTTGACCATCGGAGAACTCAATCTCGACCCCGGAAATGCCCTGCACCTTCACACCAGAAATCTCGTTCTTGATCTGAGCGCTAACACCCAAAGATTGACCCAGCCACATGGCTAGCAAGTCCGCACTGGGGGAGCTGGCGCTTCCGTAGACAGTGATGGACTTGACCATTCGATTTTTGTGTATCTCAAACAATGCCGCTAGCTGTGCTCGCCAGAGTGTAATTCTGGTCCAGGCTAAATCTCCGTCACCGGGTCGATAGTTCTTGGCAAACTCTCCCAAGAACTCTCGAGCGTTGGGTTGCAAAGCGGAATCGATCAGCCGGCGTGAAGCGATTTGCCCCACCGGCGTCAATGCTGGCGCAGAGGAGCTGGCGGAGGGCCACCAGGCTACAACTGGAGCATCTGGCAACAGTAGGCCGGTGATGAGTGACTCGGCATTGCTGGCCGCCTCACCAAAAGCCTTCAGGACAATAACTTCTGAGGCACCGGCGTCGCCTCCCACCCGGATCTGGGCATCCAGTTGATCCGCTTCCTCTGAGCTTGCAGCATCCGCAAGAACAATGATTCTCGACGGGTGCATTCGCGAAGCACCGTTTGCTGCCTTGATAGCCGCTTCGATGTGCTCCAGATCGGTCTGAATCACAAGGGTCAAGACTCGACCAAGCGCTACAACGCCTCCGACGTCTCTGAGCTCCTGAAGCTTCTTGCTGATCTTTGGAACGGTTGTGTTTGGAATGTCAACGATCATGGTCGCCTCCAAGCTCGGCCATCAATCTCGAGCATTCGATGGGCAGAATCCGGCCCCCAACTACCTGGGGCATACGGTTCAGGCTTTGAGTTCTGCTCCCAATAACTCACAATCGGATCCAAGATCTCCCAGGAAAGCTCAACCTCACGCTGTCTTGGAAACAGCGGTGGCTCTCCCAAGAGGACATCTAGAATCAAGCGCTCATAGGCCTCGGGGCTGTCTTCGGTGAAGGCGTGCCCGTAGCCGAAGTCCATAGTCACATCACGAACCTGCATGCTTGGACCTGGCACCTTAGAACCAAAGCGAATAGTCACACCCTCGTTGGGTTGAACCCTAATAACCAGGGCATTCTCACCCAACAGGGCTGTTTGCTCCTTAGCGAACAGCTGCTGTGAGGCACGCTTGAATACCACAGCAATCTCGGTAACTCTTCGCCCAAGGCGCTTGCCAGCTCTTAGGTAAAAGGGAACGCCGGCCCAGCGCTCAGTGGCGACATCCAACCTAAAGGCCGCGAAGGTCTCGGTCTTCGACTGCGGGTTAATTCCATCTTCTTCTAAGAAGCCAAGTACTTGCTCGCCACCCTGCCAGCCACCTAGATACTGACCGCGAGCGGTGTGAGAGGAAAGATCTTCAGGCAGCTTTACAGCAGCAAGCACCTTCTCTTTTTCGGCTCTTAGGTCCGCAGCATCAAAGCTGTTTGGCTGCTCCATCGCGGTGAGTGCCAACAGCTGAAGTAGGTGATTCTGAATCACATCGCGAGCCGCACCAATGCCGTCGTAATAGCCAGCCCTGCCTCCAATGCCGATGTCCTCGGCCATTGTGATCTGCACGTGATCGATGTGAGCACTATTCCAGATTGGCTCAAACATTTCGTTGGCAAAACGCAAAGCCAGCAGGTTCTGAACCGTCTCTTTGCCCAAGTAATGGTCAATTCGGAACACTGAATCTGCCGGAAACACCCGCTCCACAACCTCATTGAGTTCGCGCGCTGTCTTGAGATCCGAACCGAATGGTTTTTCAATCACAACCCTGCGGAACTCGCCTTGTTTAGCGTCGGCCAGTCCTGCCGCTTCAAGCTGGTTCACAACAAGCGGAAAATCTCTTGGGGGGATGGATAGGTAGAAGGCGTGATTACCCGCGGTACCGCGCTCTCGATCGAGCTCATCAACTGTGCGTTTCAGCTCGGCGAAGGCGGCAGGGTCATCGTGTCGGCCGGAGACAAAGCGGATTCCCTTGACCAACTGCTCCCAGACCGAGTCCGACCATGGAGTTCTAGCGTGAGCCTTCACCGCCTCATAGACCACTGCTTCGAAGTCCTGTTTTGACCAATCCCTGCGGGCAAATCCAACCAAAGAAAAGGCAGGTGGCAATAAACCACGATTTGCTAGGTCATAAACCGCCGGCATCAATTTCTTCCGAGAGAGGTCTCCAGTGACACCAAACATGATCAGGCCACTAGGACCTGCAATCTTATGCAGACGCCTGTCTCGTGGATCGCGCAGCGGATTAGAGCTCATTAGGCAAGAGCCTTCTTCAATAGCTCCAGATCGGCTAGGGGATTAGCTAACTTCAGCGTCAGGACGGGAAGTCCATTTGCCTCCAAGACTCGTGCATCACCGGCAGCCTGAGCTGCGATTAGCGTTCCAAAGCTAAATGGCCTGCCTTCAATCTCCAGGTCATTCTGATCCTCATGGGTCAGCTGCAAGAAGATGCCCTGCTTCGGGCCACCCTTGTGGTACTGACCAGTGGAGTGCAAGAACCTAGGGCCCCAACCAAAGGTGACTGGCCTGCCTGTCTTAGCAGCAATTAGGGTTCTCAGAGCATCGAACTGCGGGTAAGCCTCGCGGTTTAGGTAGGCGTGAATCGAAATGTAACTGGAGTCGTTTGCCAGCGCCAGCAACTGCTCCAGGGCCGACTCGACGGTTTGCGCAGTCAGTTCAAAGCCATATGCTTTTGCCGCCACAGCCCGATCGGTAAAGTCTGGATCTGAGACTTCGGCGGGGGAGTCCAGCAGCTCTCTGGCGGCAACTTTGGCTGATTCCACGTTGGGCTGGTCAAACGGGTTGGTGCCCAATAGGTAACCGGCAATTGCAGTGGCATACTCCCAAAGCAAGAAGAGCTCGCCCAATCCACCAAAGAATGTCACATCTTCGCCTGCCGCTTCGCGGTTGGAAAACCTCGTTACCAAAACATCCGCCGAAGGGTCCTTTAGCTCTGGAGCAGTAGCGTCAATCACAACCGGTAATGTTCCAAGATCTTCTTTACCAGTGCTTTCCGCAACCAACTGCTCGACCCAGTCTCCAAAACCCAAAAGGTCAGCTGCATCAACCAGGAACTTGTCCTTGAACCCCCGATTGGATGGGGTTCGCACCAGGGCTGCAGCAAGCCAAAGAGCAGGATTGTCTCCGGAGTCGGAGGATAACGCTGCATCTGCCCCTTTTGCAGTGGCAAGTAGCCCTGCGATGTCAGCACCAGCGAGCCCGGAGGGGACCAGGCCGAACGCGGTTAGCGCGGAGTAGCGCCCGCCAACGTTTGGATCTGCGTTGAATACCCGATATCCAGCCTCTCGAGAAGAGTTATCCAGTGGGGAGCCTGGGTCAGTGACTATGACAATGCGCTCAGTTGGATCGATTCCTGTGGCCTTGAATGCGGTCTCAAAAGCACGCTTCTGAGAGTCAGTCTCTACAGTCGAACCCGACTTGGAAGACACCACCACAACGGTTTTCTCAAGTTCACGAATTGCACTTCTTACCTGAGATGGATCGGTCGAATCGAGAACGACCAGATTCACACCGGCGTTTTTTGTAATGACCTCGGGGGCCAGTGATGAGCCACCCATGCCACAAAGCACAAACCTGGTTAGACCCTTTGCTCGGAATTCATCGCGAAGCTTGAGGATTTCTGGGATCAAACCAACAGATATTTCAGCGGATTCAACCCAGCCCAGACGAATGCTTGCCTCTGACTCTGCGGCAGCACCCCAGATCGTTGAATCCTTGGCCCGAATCCGAGAAGCAACTCTTGCATTCGCTAGTTCGTTGACAACCTCGGCTAAGGTAGCGAGCTTGGGTGATACCGATAGCTTCACTTAGCCGCCTCCAGCGCCGAAGCAACGGAGGCCACTAATTCATCCCAAGAGGCTATGAATTTCTCGACCCCCTCTTTCTCAAGCAGGTCGGTGACATCGTCAAAGTCAACCCCGGCAACCGCCAGCTCGGCCATGAAGGAGCTCGCAGCCTCGAGGTTTGGCTCGATGGTGTTCCCGGATACCTTGCCGTGGTCTGCCATTGCCATCAAGGTCTTCTCTGGCATGGTGTTTACCAGCATCGGTGCGACCAGCTCAGAAACGTACAGGGTGTCAGGAAGATTCGGATCCTTGACTCCAGTTGAGGCCATCAGCGGACGCTGTGGATTCGCGCCCTTCGACTTCAAGGCCTCCCACCTAGGCCCTTGGATACTCTCAAGGAACAATCCATATGCCAATCTTGCGTTTGCTAGAGCTGCCTTGGAACTCAGGTCAATTCGCCCAAGCTGTGCGAGGCGCTTATCAACTTCAGTATCCACTCGGGATACGAAGAAGGATGCGACTGAGTGGATCTGGGCAAGATTGTGCCCTGCCTGGGCTGCCTTCTCAAGACCTTCAAGGTAAGCATCGATGACTTCTGCGTAGCGCTCAGTCGAGAAGATAAGGGTCACGTTTACAGATATGCCATGCCCGATTACTTCGGTGATAGCAGGCAAACCGGCCTTGGTAGCCGGAATCTTGATCATCACGTTATCTTTGCCGACCAGCTTGTACAGCTCGAGAGCCTGAGCAATTGTGCCCTTGGTGTCGTGTGAGAGACCGGGCTCTACCTCGATAGAGACTCGGCCATCGACGCCTTTGGATTCGCGATAGAGCGGAGCAAAGATGTCGCAGGCGTCTGCCACATCCTTTGAGGTGATTTGCGCGATTGCCTCGCTTGCACTCGCTCCATTTTTAGCCTGGGCCGAAATGGCTGACTCGTAAGAGCTTCCCTTTAGGGCAGCGGCAAAGATTGTCGGATTGGTCGTGACCCCGCGAACCGAGTAACTCTGAATTAACTCTGCCAGGTTGCCCGAGTCAATCCGATCGCGGGAGAGGTCATCAAGCCAGATTGAGACTCCGGCACTGGTTAGTTCTGAAAGTGTGCTCATTTGAGATTAGTTACCTTTGATTGAATTCTTGACGGCAGAGACAACTGCTTCGGTGGTGATTCCAAACTCGCGATACAGAGTTTGGTAGTCGGCGCTTGCGCCGTAGTGATCGATACCGATGGCGATACCCTGGTCGCCCACAAACTCGCGCCAGCCTAGGGTCAGACCCGCTTCGATTGACACTCGAGCCTTGAGGCTAGGTGGCAGAACTTGGTCTCGATAGCTCTTTGGTTGCTCCTTGAACCACTCAACGCAAGGCATGGAAACTACATTTACCGCAATTCCTTCCGCGCCCAATTGCTGCTGCGCCTCAAGAGCGAACTGCACCTCGCTACCGGTGGCAATCACCACGGCCTGCGCGTTCGATACTTCAGAGAGTACGTAACCGCCCTTTGCAACTAGATCAGCGCTGGCGAACTTAGAGCGATCCACAACCGGCAGATTCTGTCTTGTTAAGACGATTCCTGCGGGGTTGTTCTTACGACGAAGAATCTCTAGCCATGCCACTGCCGTCTCGTTTGCGTCGGCTGGTCGCACTACATCAAGACCAGGAATTGCTCGAAGAGCAGTTAGGTGCTCGATGGGCTGGTGCGTAGGACCGTCTTCACCCAATGCAACCGAGTCGTGCGTCCAAACGAATGTGCTTGGGATGCCCATCAAAGCCGCTAGGCGGACCGCCGGTCTCATGTAGTCGGAGAAAACCAGGAAGGTTCCGCCGAATGCTCTGGTGCGGCCAGAGAGCGTAATTCCGTTGAGGATTGCACTCATTGCATGCTCACGAACTCCAAAGTGCAAGATTCGTCCAGCTGGCTTTGGGCTCCAGTGCTTGGTCTGCCACTTTGCTGGCACGAACGAGCCGCCGCCATCGATTGTGGTGTTGTTACTCTCCGCCAAGTCGGCAGATCCACCCCAGAGCTCTGGGAGCTTGGCGGCTAGAGCATTAATGACCTTGCCTGATGCAGCTCGAGTGGCAATTTCAGTGCCTGCTTCGAACTTTGGTAGCACTGAAGCTAGGTCAGTCGGCAGGTCACCGGACTCGAGTCTGTCAAATAGTTGAGCGGCCTCTTGACTTGCCGATCTCCACTTAGCAAACTCCTGCTCCCACTTGCTCTTTAGGGCGTCGCCCTTTTCAACCAACTTGCGGGTGTGGCGAATCACGTCTTCGGAAACTTCAAAGTTCTTCTCTGGATCAAAACCCAGAGCGCTCTTGAGGCCCGCGAGCTCCTCGGCTCCCAACTTCGAACCGTGGATCTTCCCGGTGTTCTGCTTCTCTGGAGAGGGCCAGCCAATAATGGTGCGCAGGGTAATCAGGGTCGGCTTATCTTTCTCAAGCTGGGCTTGAGAAATGGCCTCGTAGAGTGCGTGAACGTCTTCTTTGTAGCCGCCCTTGCGCCAGTCAACCTCTATGGTCTGCCAGCCGTAGGCTCGGTATCGCGCGGCGACATCCTCAGTAAAGGAAATGTTGGTGTCATCCTCGATGGAAATCTGGTTCGCGTCATAAATCACAATCAAATTGCCAAGTCCAAGGTGACCAGCGATTGAAGCGGATTCCGCACTCACGCCCTCTTGAAGATCTCCATCTCCGGCAATCACGTAAACCCTGTGGTCAAAAACACTTTCCCCAGTGTTGTTGCCATCGAACAGCTCGCGCTCGAATCGCTGTGACATGGCGAATCCAGTGGCGGAGGCTAAACCCTGTCCAAGCGGTCCAGTAGTTATCTCTACACCCTTGGTGTGGCCGAATTCTGGGTGACCGGGGGTAAGGGAACCCCAGGTTCGGAGCGCCTTGATGTCTTCAAGCTCGAGGCCGAAGCCACCTAGGTAGAGCTGGTTGTACAAAGTTAGAGAAGAGTGGCCTGCCGAGAGGATGAATCGGTCCCTGCCTGCCCAACGATCGTCGCTTGGGGCATGGCGCATCACCTTTTGAAACAACAGGTATGCCACCGGAGCAAGAGAGATTGCTGTGCCCGGGTGTCCGTTGCCAACTTTTTCAACGGCATCAGCTGCTAAAACTTTGGCGGTCTTGACCGCCTGGTCATCTAGTTCAGTCCATTCCAACAATTAAAAAGTTTCCAATCTTGAGGCTTTTTCAATGGGGGAGATGACGGGGCGGCGATGCTCCGAATTTGCTTTGAAGTCTATACCTTCAGGCTCTTGGGTGGCGCAGGAGGATTAGACTTGTCCGGATGTCTGCCCCCGCAAAATCCAAGCCAAGTTTTGGCGCGAAGCTTCGCGCCTACTTTGCGCTTACCAAACCGCGGGTAATTGAGCTACTGCTGATCGCTACCGTGCCAACCATGATTCTTGCAGCAGGAGGTATTCCGCCGATCACTTTGGTGCTCGCCACCTTGATTGGTGGGGCACTCAGTGCCGGCAGCGCGAATGCTTTCAACTGCTATATCGACGCCGATATCGACAAGATCATGGGTAGAACCAAAAACCGCCCACTGGTCACCGGTGAATTGACCAAAGCCGAAGCACTCTGGTTCGCGTGGGGAATTGGGGCGCTCTCGGTGCTTTGGCTATGGCTGACGGTCAATTTGCTCAGTGCACTTTTGTCGCTCGCCGCAATCCTGTTTTACGTATTTGTTTACACTCTCGGACTCAAGCGTCGAACCCCGCAAAACATAGTTTGGGGTGGCGCGGCTGGCGCTATGCCGGCACTAATCGGCTGGGCCGCCGTAACCAACGAGGTTTCAATTACTGCGTGGATCTTGTTTCTGATCATTTTCCTTTGGACTCCGCCACACTACTGGCCACTATCTATGCGCTACCTGGATGACTACCGTGAGGCTGGTGTACCGATGCTCCCAGTGGTGGCTAAGAATGAAGTGGTGGGCAGGCAAATCATTCTTTATGCCTGGGCATACCTCGCTGCAACCCTGCTGCTGATTCCTATCGCAGGGATGGGGGTTGTGTACACCGCCGTTGCCTTGATTGCAGGAGCTTGGTTCACCTGGGAGTCACACCGACTTTACGCAGAGGCAAAAGTTGGCATCCCGAAGAATCCGATGCGCCTCTTCCACGGATCAATCTCACACCTAACGTTGCTTTTTGTCGCAATTGCGATTGATCCATTACTGCCGTTCTAGTTTGAAATTTCCTTTAGGCGGGCGAGTGCTTCCAATCGCTCGCTAGCGTGATCCACTATCGGGGCCGGGTAGCCATTAGCTAGACCATCTACCAATAACCAGGGCTGATGCACTTGTGACCCTGGGATGTGGGCCAACTCAGGCACGTACTTTCTTACGTAGTCGCCATTAGGGTCGAACTTTTCGCCTTGGGTTATTGGATTGAAGACCCTGAAAAATGGTGAGGCATCCGTGCCGCAACCTGCGGTCCACTGCCAGCCATGCGAGTTTGATGCCGGGTCGAAATCTGTTAGGTGTCTTTCAAAATGGCGAGCGCCGACCTGCCACTCAAAGTGCAGATCTTTGACCAAGAAACTCGCAACTATCATTCGAGCGCGATTATGCATCCACCCGGTTTGGGCCAACTGCCGCATAGCGGCATCGACAATCGGGTAACCGGTGTTGCCACTACACCAGGCCTGCAACAGTTGGGCGTGTTCCTTGGGGTCCGCGTAGCGCATTTTGGCAAAGCGCTCATCCAGATACTGGTCGTAGCTGTGCGGGTTGTGGAACATCACATCGGCGTAGAACTCACGCCAGGCAATTTCCTTACGAAATACCTCTGGCCCTTCGCCGCCGGGCAACATCGAGAGGATTGTCCTAGGGTGAATCTCTCCGTGAGCTAAAGCATGTGAGAGATGTGAGGTACCCCCCAAATCGGTCCTGTCTCGCTTTAGGTGGTAGTCGCTAACTCTTAGCTGGATAAACCGCTTCAGAGTGATAAGCGCGAAGTCTTCACCGGCCTTGATGGCAATGGGGGGTTTGGTAGCGATCTGGGGGAGCTTTCCACCTGCGAACTCAAAAGAATTCGCCGTTTCAAGATCAACCGAAATTGGCTTTGGCATTGGCCGCTGAGCCCAACGCTTGTAGAACGGGGTGTAAACCTTCAGTGGCGTGCCATCGTCTTTCCTAATCTCGCCGGGCACCACTGCGTAGTTCGACCCAACCAGCTGAAGCGAAATACCTGCACCGAAGAGAGCTTCTCCGAGACTGCTCTGCCAAAGCATGGCTAGCGTGTCATAGCCACGAGTGGCGTATACCGCCTCGACCTGCTGTTGTTTCAGGGCACTCACAAACTCATTGATGCTGCCAAAAACGGCCAGACCAGTGGGTAGCTTTCGCCCTAACTCAGTAAGTGACTGAATAAGGGAATGGGCTCTGATCGGGGATAACTGCGGAAAGTCATTAGGCAGGCAATAGGCAAACCCGATCTCGTGTTGACTAGCTGCACTCAGGGCTTCATGGTCTGAAACCCTGAGGTCTCTGGTGAAAAGGTGAACAACCCTCATTTAGCTTTTTTGCTGGTGAGCCAATAGAAAGTGACCATCGAACTCAGCACCGCTGCTCCTAACATGTGAAGTGCAACCAAAAATGGCGGCACTCCAGTCCTGGCCTGAATAACTCCCACTACAGCCTGGATACATGTTGTTAGAAACAGCACCACCAGCGCTCTGGTCGGATAACTCCTCAAGCCAGGAGCTTTTAGCCACTGGGCGCCTAGCGCAATAGCAATCAAGAAGGCCATCGCATACCCGGGGTAGGAGTGGTAGTGCTGCCAAATCTCTAGGTCCAGCCCGTTTCTTGGTGTATCAATATCGCCGGCGTGCGGGCCGGCACCTGTCACTAAGACGCCAACAAGAATCGTGATTGTGGAAACGGCGACTATTGGCCAACGGAGCGCGAATGAGACCCTAGAAACCTCACCCATGGGCTTTGGTAGCGCGCGGAAAACCATCACAGATGCGAGAGCGATGAGAAATGCTGAAACCACAAAGTGCAAACCAACAATCCAGGGGTTCAGTTGGGTGAGTACCGTGATTCCGCCCAGCACTGCCTGTGCAATGATTCCCAGCCCCAGCCCAAACGCGGGAACCAAAGTTGAGCGACAGAGTGCCTTATTGGCTCGGTAAATGAACACGCTCACGGAATAAGCCGTTATCGCGAATATGACCACCCAGAGGGAGATTACAAACCACTGAACCCCCTGGGTGACCATGAGAATAAAAGACATCACCAGCAAAACCATGTTTGCAAAGAACGTGATGGTCACACCGAGCAACCGAGCCTTGGCTGGATGCGTTCTGAAGATCGTGATGAAGGTGAGGAGAGCAACTACCAGCAGCACAAAGGTGAGAAGGCGATTACCGAATTCAATGATTCCGTGGATCCCCATCTCAGGGGTTGAAACTATGGAATCATCTGTGCACTTTGGCCAAGTTGGGCAACCTAATCCAGAGGCGGTTAGTCTGACCAGACCACCGGTTACCACAATCAAGATTTGAGTTGCTAGGGAAAGCCAGACATAAAGCCTCAGCCGCTTTTCAGAAACGATCCTGTCGAACCAGATCGTCTTGATAAATTTCACTATTTTTACCTCAACTTAGGTTGCCCTAAGTAGTTGCCAGCCCGAATGACTGTTAACCTTTTAGGGTCTGCTTCAAGTCTCTCACGCTCCCAAGGTTTGGAATAACCGCGGGCTTGCCAGGTTGAATCAGTTTGAATATCAGGAGGTTTCGTGGCCGAGAAGATCATTGACCGCCCAGAGTTAGATGACCTGGGCAACTACGAGTTTGGTTGGTCCGACAAGAACGATGCCGGCGCATCGGCTCGTCGCGGTATCAACGAGGAAGTGGTTCGCGATATCTCAGGCAAGAAGGACGAGCCAGATTGGATGCTGGAGCGTCGCCTCAAGGGCTACGAGTTCTTTCTAAAGAAGCCAATGCCTTCCTGGGGATCAGACCTCTCGGGCATTGACTTTGACAACATCAAGTACTTCGTTCGCTCCACTGAACGCCAGGCTCAAAGCTGGGAAGACCTCCCAGACGACATCAGGAACACCTACGAGCGCCTTGGAATCCCTGAGGCCGAGCGCCAGCGCCTAGTAGCTGGTGTTGCTGCCCAGTACGAGTCTGAGGTGGTTTACCACCAGATCCGTGAGGATCTGGAGGAGCAGGGAGTTATCTTCCTGGACACTGACACGGCTTTGAAAGAGCACCCTGAAATCTTCAAGGAGTACTTCGGAACCGTGATTCCAGCGGGAGATAACAAGTTTGCCGCTCTCAACACTGCGGTTTGGTCCGGCGGATCATTTGTATACGTGCCGAAGGGCGTTCACGTTGAGATCCCACTGCAGGCTTACTTCCGAATTAACACGGAGAACATGGGCCAGTTCGAGAGAACTCTGATCATCGCGGACGAGGATTCCTACGTTCACTACATCGAGGGCTG
>JACCEA010109923.1_pt1 | contig 15889 bp, 19 predicted proteins | sample 7449851 | NCBI WGS metagenome assembly JACCEA01 (sample SAMN15323453, study PRJNA562643) | freshwater metagenome | isolation source: river surface water | place: USA:Blue River Watershed | collected 2017-08-18 | reverse complement strand
GCTCTCCGATAGGAGTTTGGTGATCTTCACTTATACGGCTCCAGTCCTTTGGTGGTACCAGGCAGCTCCGATTCTAACTGGCTATTTCAGCCCCGCCAAAAGCTCTTTGATTGGCCCGTGTTCGCGTAACACCGCATCTGGATCAATCTCCGCCCAAGGCTCCAAAACAAATCTTCTTTCAAAGGCTCGAGGGTGCGGCAAGGTCAACTCCTCACTTTCCAAGAAGAAACCTTCGTAATCAATGATGTCGATGTCGATGGTGCGCGCCGCATTTTGAAAGGAACGTTCTCTTCCAAGTTTTGTCTCAATTGCCAGCAGTTCATTGATTAACTCTTTGGGTTGCAGCTCGGTATCGCCAATCAAAACCGCATTAATGTAATTTGGTTGTGAATCGCTGACTTTAAATGGTGCGGTCTCATAAAAAGAAGAAATCTTTTCAACTTTAACAACGCGTCGAATCTCTTCGATGGCAAGATTAATCTGCTGACGCGGATCGCCCAGGTTAGCGCCTAGTGCGATTACTACTTTCATCGCTCGCGTTTGATGGTGATTGATACATCTCCAAATGGAACTGAAATTGGAGCGCGTGGTTTATGAACCGTACATTTAATCTTTTCGATGCTGGGATAAGAGGCGAAGATCTTTTCACATATACGCTCGGCTAGAGTTTCAAGCAATTTCATTGGTGGAGCAACAATTTCATTGTGAATTAGAACGGCGATGTCGTTGTAATCGACGCTATAACTCAAATCATCGGTTTTGCCAGCTTTTTCTAAATCAAGTGAAAGCTCAACATCAACAATAAATGGTTGGCCGATTTCCCGCTCTGAGTCATAAAGGCCGTGATAACCAAGTGCCTCAACTCCAGTTACTTTTATTTTGTCGCTCACACCTAAACTCTACTCTTAGAAAAACGCTCAACGGTCGCAATTGCATCACGATGCGGCTTTACCGAATGGGTTCGAACCCCCCAAACATTAAGTTTTGCCACCATTGCCGTAACCGCAATCGATGCCGCCTCGCGATCATCTGGATTAGTGGCTCCTGTGAGCTCGCCGAGAAACCTTTTGCGAGAAGCGCCAACCAGTATTGGGTAACCCAAAAGCGCTATCCGGTCGAGGTTTTTTAACAATTCCCAGTTGTGCTCCGGCATTTTCGAAAACCCTAAACCTGGATCAATGATTATTTGTTCTGGGTTAACACCAGCTTCAATCGCCGAATCAATACGGGCCTCTAACTCTTCCTTAACCTCTTTAATTACATCTTTATATTGCGCCAACTCCTGCATATTTTTGGAGTGAGCCCGCCAATGCATGATGATGTACTGGACCTGTGGATGTTCGGCAATCACTGAATACATTTTTGGATCAGCTAGGCCGCCACTCACATCATTTACGTAATGCGCACCTAATTTGATTGCTTCTTTAGCAACATTTGCTCTGGTAGTGTCAATTGAAATCGCAATCTCTTTTTTTACTAACTCGGTAATTACCGGAATTACTCTCTCTAATTCTTCGGCTTCAGTAACCCGTTCGGCGCCAGGTTTAGTTGATTCACCACCGACATCAATTATGTCTACACCTTCGGCAATCATTTCCTCAGCTCGCTTTAAAGCATCGGCAGTTGTGAAATGACGTCCGCCATCGGCAAATGAATCTGGGGTGACATTTAATATCCCCATTACTAAGGTGGACATTATTTTGCGGTGATTAGCGACATTGCCTCAGCGCGAGTAGCAGGATCTCGCAACATGCCACGAACCGCACTTGTCACAGTGCGCGCTTCAGATTTACGAACACCTCGCATCGACATGCAGAGATGTTCGCAATCAATAATCACAATAACTCCACCCGGTTGCAGAATTTCAACCATGGCATCTGCGATTTGAGTGGTCAATCTTTCTTGTACTTGTGGACGTCTGGCATATAGATCTACCAAGCGGGCTAATTTAGAAAGGCCAGTAACTTTTCCGGAAGGACCTGGAATGTAACCAATATGCGCTTTGCCGTGAAATGGAGTTAAGTGATGCTCGCAGTGGGAAAAAACCTCTATATCCCGCACAATTATTAACTCTTCATGTCCCAAATCAAAGGTTGTGGTTAACACATCCTTGGGCTCCTTGTAGAGACCTTGGAAGTTTTCTTGCAGCGCGCGAGCTACTCGCTTTGGTGTATCGCGCAATCCATCGCGGTTTGGATCCTCACCAATTGCTAGAAGCAATTCAGTGATTGCATTCTCGGCACGTTGTGCGTCGAATTGTTTACTCATCCTTAGTCGCTTTTTTTCTACGCTTTGGTTTTTCCTCAGTAGCTACCGCACCATTATTTTTTGGTTTTAGCGCAACTGGTGGAATCTTTGATGGTTGGCGTTGAGAAGAGCCGGTCCAAGCTGGACGCTTTGGGCGCGAGGCAACATTTTTGAAAATTACCTCAATCTCTTCTTTGTGAAGCGTTTCCTTTTCTAACAACTCTTCAACCAGGTCATCGAGAATTGAGCGGTTTTCAATCAAGATTTCATAAGCCTCATGATGTGCACCTTCGATGAGATTCTTAATCTCCTCATCAACAACTGATGCGATGTTTTCGGAGTAATCACGTTGGTGACCATAGTCGCGACCCAAAAACGGTGCTGCATCGCTGGTGCCTAATTTAATTGCACCTAACTTCTCAGTCATACCGTATTGGGTAACCATCGCTCGAGCTAACGTTGTTGCTTTTTCGATGTCATTAGAGGCACCGGTGGTTGGATCATGGAATACCAACTCCTCTGCTGCACGACCACCCATGGTGTAAGCCAATTGATCCAACATTTGATTACGTGTAGTTGAATATTTATCTTCATCAGGTAACACCATGGTGTAACCCAAAGCATGACCACGAGGCATGATGGTGATTTTGTGAACTGGATCGGTATGCGGCAATGCATGAGCCACAAGCGCGTGACCGCCTTCGTGATACGCGGTTACTCGACGCTCTTCCTCGCTCATAAGCCTTGATTTACGCTGCGGACCGGCCATTACGCGATCAATCGCCTCATCAACATCATCACGAGAAACTACTTTGCGATTTTGGCGAGCGGTTAATAAAGCGGCCTCATTCAAAACATTTGCTAAATCCGCACCGGTAAATCCTGGGGTGCGACGGGCAATGCCAAGTAAATCCAAATCTTTTTCTAGCGGTTTGTTTTTGGCATGAACCTTAAGGATTGCTTCGCGACCTTTTACATCAGGGCGATCAATACCGATTTGGCGATCAAAACGACCTGGACGAAGCAAGGCTGGATCAAGAATGTCGGGACGGTTTGTAGCCGCAATCAAAATAACTTGATCATGCGGTTCAAAACCATCCATCTCAACTAACAATTGATTAAGAGTTTGTTCACGCTCGTCATGTCCGCCACCCATGCCGGCGCCACGATGACGACCTACCGCATCAATTTCATCTACGAAAATAATGGATGGGGCATTTGCTTTGGCTTGATTAAACAAATCTCTTACGCGAGCTGCACCAACACCGACAAACATTTCAACGAAATCAGATCCAGAGATGGAATAAAAAGGAACCTTTGCTTCACCAGCAACTGCGCGAGCTAACAAAGTTTTACCGGTGCCTGGAGGGCCAAACAACAAAACACCTTTTGGAATTTTGGCGCCAATTTCCTGATACTTCTTAGGGTCAGCTAAGAAATCTTTGATTTCCCGGAACTCCTCAATTGCTTCATCTGCTCCTGCAACATCAGAAAAGGTGACCTGCGGAACCTCATTATTGTGAAGCTTCGCGCGAGAACGGCCAAAGGAGAATACTCGAGAGCCACCATTTGCTTGGCCCATCAAGAAGAAGAGCAAGAAGACCAGAAGAATTACCGGTCCTAAAGTAAAGAGAATAGAGATGAAGATGTTGGTCTTAGGAACCGTCACATCCCATTGCTTTGGCGGCTGATTAGCCGTTAATAAATCAACCAAAACCGGTTCTTGGCCCGTTACATAAGAGGCCTCAACCTTGGTTGAGCCATTAATCGCCTGTCCTGGTTTAAGAACCAGTTGAATTTTCTGATCACGATCAACGATGTTCGCTGATTCGACCTCACCAGCTGAGATTGCCGCCATCGCCTGAGAGGTGTCGATTTTGGTGAATTGATTTGAACTAGATGAGATCTGTCCAAATACCGTGACCGCAACAATCGCAACAAAAATCCAAAACAGCGGCTTGCGAGTTAGCTTTTGACGCTGTGGCGCTTTGCCGCCTCGTTGTTGGTTACGAGGTTGTGGAAGTCTAGGTTTTTTAATTTTTTGATTATCAGCCATGATTACTCGTACATATGCTTTGCTAGAACGCCAATAAATGGCAGGTTGCGATATTTCTCGTTGAAATCTAAACCGTAACCAATTACGAAATCCTTTGGAATATCAAAACCAACGTACTTAACATCTACCTCAACGATTGCCGATTCCGGTTTGCGCAGCACAGTCATAATCTCAACTGATTTTGCGCCGCGAGAATTTAGGTTTTTAGTTAACCAATCCAAAGTTAATCCGGTATCAACGATGTCCTCAACAATTAAAACATTGCGACCGGTGATGTCCTTGTCCAAATCTTTCAGAATACGAACTACGCCAGATGATTTAGTTCCAGAGCCGTAGGAAGAAACCGCCATCCAATCCATTTCTAAGTGACGATTAATATGGCGGGAAAGATCTGCCATCGCCATTACCGCACCTTTTAAAACTCCAACCAACAGCAAATCTTGATCTTTGTAATCAGCCTCAATTTGGCGCGCAATTTCCTTTAAGCGGTTCTGTAGCTGCTCTTCAGTAGCGATTACACGTTCAATTTCATTTTGAACCGATGCGAGATCCACAATCTGCCTTTCACGGTAGGTTTTAAATCTGGTGGTTTTAAGAGAGCGAAAGTCTGCCCGAAATTCGAGCAATGGTCACACCGCCGGGGAGTGATACCGGCCCCTGACCCTTCCAGGCTGTGACTAGGGACTCAACCGGCTCAATATGGTCAGCTGTTAGTGAGCCGACTGGGGCACCGGCGAGATAAATGGCTTTGCGAAGTACCCGGGTTCGGATTGCCCGCGGCAGGGACTCCAGTATTGCAACATCTAAATCAATCGGGTCCAACTCGGCAAAGATTTCATCGGCCCACTCATCTAAGGCATCTGCATCATCTCGCAGAAGTTTTGCAGAGCGCACCAGAGCATCTGCAACACCGGGACCAATTTCTTTTTCCATTAACGGCAAAATATTTTCTCGCACTCTAACCCTGGTGTACTCCATTGATTGATTATGCGGATCGCGCCAAAACTTAATATCCGCCTCTTCGCAGGCTGCTTCAGTTTGAGCGCGACTAATTCCAAGTAATGGTCTGCGATATTTATCAATCCGAGCGGCCATGCCTGACAATGAACGAGTTCCAGATCCACGAGCCAATCCCAATAAAACCGTTTCAGCCTGATCATCTTTAGTGTGACCTAAGAAAATTGCAGATGCATTTTCTTCATTAGCTACCTCGTTAATTGCGGCATACCTTGCTCTTCTTGCTGATGCCTCTAATCCATCTGTTACTTCAACTTTAATTCTTCTAATCTCAACAATTTCATAACCCAATTTAATTAACTCTTGCTTTGCTTCTTGCGCAACATCCGCTGAGTTTTCCTGTAAACCGTGATCAATAATTAACGCCATGGCTCTAATGGCTTTGGTTTTGCACTCTGGTAACAACGCGGCAGCAAGCGCGCAAGAATCAGCACCACCAGATGCCGCAACAATTACCGTATCGCCAGCATTTAAATCCTCTAGCTCGCGGCGCACCGCAAGACGGATTTGATAAAGCGGAGTAGCGCTGGCCATAAGCCGAATACTAGACGCGGCCTCCGTATGGCATAAGACCCTTAATGCTGTAGATATTTGAGTATTTCAAACCGGTCTTTGTGGAGTTTGCTTCCCACATCATTCCGTTACCTGCATAGATACTCATGTGGTGAATGGTGTTAACTGTTCCCTTATAGGAATAGAAGAGCAAATCGCCAGGTTGTAGTTGGCTGATTGGTACATGTTTTGTATAGCTGAAATAAAGTGATGAGTTCAGTCGATCCCAGTTTGGCCAACCCAATCCAGCAGCGCGATATGCGGCATAAACCAAGCCAGAGCAATCAAAAGCGTTAGGGCCTTCACTTCCCCATACATAAGGCTTACGAGCCTGCACCTGTTTCTTTGCAAACTCCACTGCCTTCGCTCTCATCTCTGGTGTTGAGCGAGATGTGGAACGTCCTTTGAAACCAATATCGGGCCAAATCTTTGTATAGATTGCTGTGTTGTCAGCGATGATTGCATTGTTTTCTTCAAGTAATGCAAGTTGTCGCTGTTGTTCTAAAGTTACGCGCTGCTTGCGAGCTGCATTCAACTCTTTCAAAACTTGATCTTGAACTTTTTGTAATTTATCTACTTCTCTTTGTTGCGCGTTACGAGCAGCATCCGCCTCAATCTTTGCAGCCTCTACTTTTTTGGTAGCAACTTCTTGTGCCGCTTTTGCTTCATCAGCGGCTTTCTTGGCTTTCTTGGCCGCTTCCTCGGCTGCTTTAAATCTAAATAATGCTTGAGTATTTTGTGTGCCTAAGGAATCTAGAGTGGAGAGACGATCCATCAGATCTTGTGGTCCATCGGAATGCAATAAAGAATCCAAATCGGTAAATCCACCACCCATGATGTAAGCATTTGTCGCAAGACGCCCAATCGCATCATGGGCAGCTTTAACTTCAGATACCGCAACGTTGTAAGCCGCAGCTGCTGAATTAGCTTCGCTAGTTTTAACCGCAAGCTCTCTTTTCGCCGCTTCATATTTAATTCGAGCTGCGTTTGCCACTGCTGCGAGTTGGCGCAGGGTTAGATTTGCCTTAGCTAATCTCGCATTTGCGGCATCAACTAATTTCTTCTTTTCCGCTTCAGCTTTTTTGGCGGCTTCAATCTGCGCCAAGGTAGGTTTCTTTGGCGGGTTAGCGATGGCAGGGGTTGTAGAAAATAACAATAAAGAGGAAAGGCTCAGCGCGAATACGCGAACTCGTTTAGATCTCAATTCCTTGGCTCCCTGGGGAAATGGGGGTCAGTTACTGCCTAAAAGGATAAACGGGTTACCTGATAATCCCCTTTAAATCAGCTCAAGTGTCGTTATCGAAAATGTGACCTAGGGCAAAAATGAAGCTTGTGGGAATCACTGCGACAACTCGGGGCACCTGTTGGTCAGTGATATTTAAGGTCCAAGAGTCTGGCGTTGGGTTGGCATCGCCCTGAGTTTTTATCACTGTGCCAGTTAGCTCCCTCGATACCTCAATTACCCGATGTGAAAAACGCAATCCTTCTACATTTGGTACTGGCAGAACCAATACATCGGATTTAATTATTTTTGAAGTTGGTATCGAGGTGGTCAATAAAGTATCGCCGGCTTTAAATGTCGGCTCCATACTGCGCGAAGTAACAACAAGTAGGCTGCTTTGAAAATACACGAAGGCGGCAGCCCCAAAGAGAGATATTGCGGCGCAAAACGCAAATACAAAATCAAAAACTACTTTGCGAAACCTCATGAGTTAAAGGTTTCACCTGCCCTGATGGCTTCACGATTTATAAGGGTACTAATTGATGTTGCAAAATTATTCCTGCCGTTGATTGCGGTGCGAGCTCTGATATCAAGCTGACTTCCTGTAGCTAGATTAATTGCAGACAGATTAAATCTTGAGTCTGATCCACGACCCAACAAAACTACAGTTCCAGAGCAGGAATTTGTTGTTGAATTCCAGTTTCCAGCTAAACAAAGCTCGAAGAAGATTTCATTTGCAGGGCCATTTCCGCCAACTCTGGTCTGAGAAATCATAACTTCAAGAGCGGTTATCGAAGTTGTTCCTAAATTCCTAAAATGAAAGAAGTCATAGGCAACTCCATTATTGACACTCCAGCTCAGCAAATACGGGGAATTTGTGGCGATTTGATTTTGTCCCACCGCTGCTAACGCCCAAGTACTTGTGGTAACGCTAGAGTCAATGTTTGCCCTGGCTTTCACCTCAGCAACTGAGTGCGCGGGAGAGAAAGCAAAGGCAAATAAAAGTACAGCCACAAATTTCCGCCGCATAAGCTGATTACCTAGCTATTTGTTGAGGTTGCTAAGCGCTGCGCGAGGTCAAAGGTGTAAGTGACGTTTACCGAACCACCTTGCACAGTATTGGCAGGTAGCACACCATTTACCGTTGTTTCATTTTGATCTGGCAATTCAACCTTCATCTGTAAATACCGAACCCCGCTTGCTGCCAAATTACCTGATGAGAGCGCTGTAGCACTTGTCAGAGAGCCTATTACGGTTGGATTTAATTCATTGGTTTCAGTGCCGGCACATACACCGGTAGAGGTATTCCAAGCAACACTGCAACTCTTAACTGAAAGTTTTAATGCTTTGTTGGTTGCAGATCCAGTGCCATCATTAATCAAGGTCGAAGTACCGGTTTGGCTGGTCTTAAGTGTTAGACCAATTCCATCAACGGTTCCGGAGTTGGTTAATGTCACATAACGATTTACCGAATCACCAGGAACTAGGTTGGCTATGTTCTGTCCAAATCCTGCACCGCTATTAGCTAAATCAATCTTCATTGTTCCATTTTCTATACCTTGCGCTACGGTATTAAATGCAGTTGCATTTAATGAGGCAACAACGCTTTGGCCAGCTATTGCCGCTACCGAGAAAACAATTATGGAGCCGCCGATTGTGCGCCATTTTTTTCGATTTAAAGTAATTAAACTCATTCTTACTCTTCTCTATTTGGACCGCTTAAGTGATAAGCAGATTTGGATGAAGAGTGGAGATAAACCGAATGCTATATTTCTTGAATATCACACAGGAGAATCAATTAAAAAAGAGTTTCAATAACTCTAATTGTGAGTAAGGCTGGTATCCATTTCATTACTGGCTAACCTAAAGCCCACGCTGCGCACAACATCAATCACATCAGGACCGCCATTACGCTTAATTTTCATTCTTAATTGGTGAGCATACGTTTCTACTGACCCGTTTGCGGCTTCCCGCAATGAGGACACCGCGATAAGTACCTGTTCTTTCGAAAATACCCGTTGCGGGTTTTCCATTAGTAACTGTAAAAATCTATATTCCGAATTGGTAAGTAGTATTTCCTTATCGCCAATTTTGAACAAGTGTTCTGCCAAATCCAGAGTCAGATTCTCCCAGGTCAGAATAGTTTGACGTGGTGCACGCTGGCTTTCACCCCGTTTTAATTGTTGTGTGACCCGCGAGGTAAGTATCCGCTTCTCAATTGGTTTTACTATGTAATCATCGGCGCCGGCACCCAAAGCCAACTCCTCGTCAATAACCTCGCCTCTTTTTGTGATCATGAGAATTGGTACCGTTGATTGAGCACGGATCTGACGACATATTTCAAGGCTATCTAGCGGCGCATGACCCAAGTGAATTAGAACCAGGCTGTAATCCCGAATGCTGAAAATTTCCCGAGCTTCGACGGTAGAGGCAACATCGAAAACCAGAAATCCCATTACTTCCAATTGCAGTTTGATGTCTAATCGATCTTGTTCATTATCTTCAATCAGCAGGGCGTTAGGTTTCGGTGTTGGTTCCATATCTACACCCTCTACTAAATCGAATCGTTTCGAGTTCCGAACCATACAGCAAAGTTAATTTGTGACTGTTTCCAACCACTCAAAACGCGATGATTTTGCTATTTCTCAGTAGGTTGCCAAGACACCGAGATGAAAGGAGTGGTCATGGCCTTGTTGCGATTAAGCAATATTGCAAATTACCTGACTTTTGAGCGAAATCTAGACAATGCCATCCAATTCGTAGGCATGAACGCCTGCTCATCCGGAAGAGTCGCGCGAATTTATCTAGCCCGCCTTCATAGCGACTCTTCACTAACCCATATATCTAGCTTCGGTTTCAGTGAAGCTTTTATCGCCGAACATCAGAAATTCAAAATGGCGGAGCTGACTGATCTCATGAAATCAGTTCATTCCAAGGAGGTAATTATCAAATCTGATAACTCTAAAGTGCGCGTATTGGAATCAGATTCGAAACAGCATGAACGTAAGGTTGTTTGGAGGTCATCGGTCTACATTCCTTTATTACCTAACTTTGCCGCCTCACTTGCCACTCAAATTCACATCTCGAATAATGAGGAAAATAGAGTCTATTTTGGAGCGCTGCGATCGGTACTAAATCTTTACCTACAAAATTGGGATGCGCTTGAGAATTCAAATTCTCCACGGACTCAAAAAGTCAAAACCGCATCTGTGGGGCAGAAATTGACGGAGCGTCAGGAGATTATTCTCCTAATGATTAAAGAAGGATTAACAAATATCTCTATCGCTGAGCGCATGGGGTACTCGGAATCACTAATAAGACAAGAGACCATGATCATTTACCAGAAACTCGGTATCGATGGCCGCCGCGAAATTAAAGGGATTTCTCAATAAACAAAATATCTTTTCGTAATTCTTCCTTGCTTAAATTAAACAAGAATTACAAGCACTAACAGCACTGAGTAAAGGCTCAGATAAGTAATTGAGCTATGAAAAATTTTTCCTGCTTGTTTATCAATCTGCGATTGACTTAAACCTCGAAGTTGAATCGCAAAGAAAGCGCCAAGAACTGCTGTAACTATGTAACTCCACAGCGGCAAGTTGGCGCTATAAAGGGTTAAAAATGAGGTGACAATCATTGCGATGGTGTGAAACCACATCTGCTGTGCGACTTTATTTATCGGCGCAACTACCGGCAACATGGGGATTCCCGCCGCTTCGTAATCATCCCGATATTTGATAGCCAAAGCCCAAAAATGAGGCGGGGTCCAGAAGAAAATCACCATAAAGAACCAGAATGCGGTCCAGGACAATGAGTTGGTAACTGCGGCCCAGCCGATTAGCACCGGCAAACATCCTGCAATTCCACCCCACACAATGTTTTGTGAGGTGCGTCGTTTCAAACCGACGGTATAACCAAAAACATAGAAGGCAATTGCGCTAACCGTTAAACCGGTTGCAAGCGGGTTTGTAAAAATCCAAAAAATACCAAGTGAAAGAACGGTGATAATTGATGCGAATAACAATGCCTGATTTTCCGTAATCTGATTATTTACTATCGGGCGTTTAGCGGTGCGTCCCATTAATTGATCGATATCGCTCTCAATAATCATATTAAAAGCATTTGCAGCGCCAGCTGCCAACGTTCCACCAATCAAAGTTGCCAGAGTTACATCAAGTGGCGGAATTCCATCTGCTGCTAAGAAAAGTGCAGGCAATGTAGTGACCAGCAACAACTCCACAACACGCAACTTCATAAGTGCGATGTAGGGTGAAATCATGTGCGTGAGATTACCCTGTAGATTGCGTCTATGCGTATTCCGGTGAGATGGGCCATAGTTTTAGCCCTTTTGTTTACAGCAATTACTCCAGTACATGCTGAATTAACATCTGATTCCACAAGATTGAACTTGGAAAAAACCATCACTGGAGATATCTCACCCAAATCAGTTCGTGCTTTAAAAACTGGCTATGTCTCGGCACACAACATGATGTACCGTCATTCGGTTACTGTTTATAACGCTGAGTCTTTGGATCTAATCAAGAATATTTCGGATCAAGTTAATTTAACCAAGCTTGGTCAAAGTGGTTACTCGGGTCTACACCGTGGTGCACCTGTAGAGGGTGCATTCTCGCCCGATGGTAATTATTTGTACGTAACAAATTATGCAATGTACGGTAAAGGATTTAATCGCGAGGGCACGGATAAATGCTCACCTGCAGATAAATACGATCGCTCCTTTGTCTACCGTATTGCTACCGATTCTTGGGAAATTGATGCGGTTTACCGCGTTGGAGTTGTTCCCAAGGTTGTAGAAGTTACGCCAGATAATAAATATGTTTTAGTAACAAATTGGTGTTCTTATGACCTCTCTGTTATTTCTCTAGAAAAACAAAAGGTAATTAAGACCCTAAAAATTGGCGCGCACCCTAGAGGAATCGCAGTTTCGAAAGATTCGCAATTCGCATATGTAGTTCAAATGGGTGGTGCGGTCATTCATAAAATCAATCTGCAAAGTTGGGAGCGCACCCAACTCAACATAGGCGCAAATCCACGCGCAGTAGTTTTATCCCCCGATAACTCAATGCTTTATGCAACTTTGAATAGCTCTGGTCGTGTAGTGGCTATGGATTTGAATACTAATAAAGTAGTTCGCTCAGTGAGAACCGGTTCGGCTTCTCGCAGCCTCGACATTTCAGCGGATGGCACCGCTTTATATGTTGTTAACTACACCAGCGATACAGTCTCAAAGGTACGCGCTAGCGATTTCAAAGTAATCCAGAAAATTAATGTGTGTAATGAACCGATTGGAATTACTTATGAACCTTTGCACAAGCGGGTCTGGGTGGCCTGCTACGGCGGCGCGATTAAAGTATTTAGTGATTCCCTTTCACGATAGCCCCAAGTAGCCGATCCATTGCTGCACGGGCTTTATTGCGCGCGGTAAAAGATGGAGTAATGCCATCGGCCAAAATGGCAAAGGCATATTCCTTTTTGCCCTCTCGCACATAGCCGGCCAAAGTAACGCTGTTATTAACCCATCCAGTCTTTGCGCGCACCATGCCAACCGCTTGTGGAGCGGTTTCTATAAACCGTTTTTGCAAGGTTCCTGTCTCTCCAGCAATTGGCAATCCTTCATATATTGCACCTAACTCAGGGTTATTTCTTATTTTAATCAAGAGATCTACCACAGTAATTGCCGAAATTTTGTTTTCTTTTGAGAGTCCACTTCCATCTTTTGCTTCTAGGCCGGTGTGATCAACCCCTAATTCATTGAGCGCTTGTTTAAAAGTAGTTGTTAAACCTTTTGCTGTTGTTGGATAACCAATTTCGCGCGCAGCATCTTTTGCCATTCGGTCAGCTAATCGGTTATCGCTCCATAAAATTGTAAATTTGACCATCTCACTCAATGGAACTGAGGTGAGCTTTGCCACCTCTTCAACTGCAAGCTTGGTAGCCTTAGCAGAATCCACTTTTTCAAATGTTAACTTTATGCCTTTTTGTTTTTGATTAACCGCTAAGTCCACAGTGTCCCGCTCATATAAACCTATGTAGTAAATCTTTAATTTTTTCTTGCCTTCAACATTCGCTTTACTTATCAGACTCGGTAGAAAGCGTTGCTTGTTTTTCTTTGCAAAACTCAAATTACTAGTTAACCAAGGATCAAGTGCGCCTTTAATTACAAATTCATCTGAATTCGCCGTCTTATAAATCTTGGTTATGTACTGCTTTTCAGCTCCTATGTAGTGAAGTGCTGTGGTGGCAGAGATTAATTTGAGAACCGAGGCCGGAATTCGTAACTTATCGGCACCATTTTGAACTACCACTCTTCCGTCAACAGGATCAATGACTAGAAGACCGGGGGAAGCAAGCTGTTTAGCGCTGGCGTATTTTTCCAATGAATGTAGGGCTTGGGCCGGTGCAATAGAGATGGTGAGAGTCACTGCGATTGCTAACAGCTTTTTCGGCATAGCGGCAGAGTAATAGTGATTTCTGAGAGTTGGCTTTAGGCTTCGGGGCATGCCGACTGGTTACGTTTATCACGAGATATTTGGCTGGCATGACACGGGAACTTTTGTGGGCGATATGCCATCAGATCCCGGTGCCGGACTACAGCCCTACATGAATTATGAAAACTCAGAGACAAAAAAGAGAATTCATGAACTGATCGTTGTTTCCGGGCTAATTGAGCATTTAACTCGAGTTCCAGTTCGTAAGGCTAGCGAGGCGGAGTTAGAAACTACCCACACCAAAGAACACATCGCACGAATCAAGAAAGAGTCTGCATCCCGACTTGGCGGAGATGGTGGAGATTTAACAACTCCATTTGCTCGTGGCGGATATGAAATTGCGGCTATGGCAGCTGGTGGCGCAATTGAATTGTTTGAAGCGGTTTTGAATGGTGAACTCAATAATGGTTATGCATTGATTAGACCACCGGGACATCACGCGGTGCGTGAATCTGGGATGGGATATTGCATATTTTCAAATTTAGCTGTTGCGATAAATGTCGCTAAGAAAACCCATGGTGACAATTTGAAGGTGGTAGTCGTTGATTGGGATGTACATCATGGAAATGGCACTGAGGCGATCTTTCTAAATGACCCAAATGTCCTAACAATTTCCTTACATCAAAACCGCTTATACCCTCATGACACTGGTGATGTTGATGTGGTTGGAGTTGGTACCAACATAAACATTCCACTTCCACCAGGAACTGGACATGGTGGTTATTACTACGCATTTGACGAGGTCGTGATTCCGGCGATCCGTAAATTTAATCCAGACATTATTTGTGTTGCATCTGGTTTTGATTCATCGGTTTACGATCCACTTGGTCGAATGTTAGTTACCGCTGAAGGCTACAAAACTTTGACCCGCAAACTTATGGATGTTGCCGCTGAAGTATGCGACGGCAAGTTGATGATGACCCATGAGGGTGGTTACAACGCTACCTATGCACCATTCTGCGGATTGTTTGTGTTGCAAGAGTTATCTGGAGTAACAAAACTGCCCGATCCTTTTGCCCATGGAAATGATTATCCGGGCCACGAGTTAAAAGCTCATGAAAAAGCAGTTGTAGATGAAGCATCAAAGTTGGTTGCAAAGTTATGAATCAACCACCGGCTGAGATTGGACCAGGTGAGTTTTACCCCGTTGTTGGCGTTGGGCCGCACCCAAAGCCCTGGCCAGTCGGCGAGCAATACGATCCCGAGCTTTTAGAAAACGGTGATCGCCGTAATGTGCTTGATAAATACCGCTATTGGAGCGTTGCAGCCATTGTGGCTGATTTAAATACTAAGCGTCATTCACTACGAGTAGCCATTGAAAACTGGCAACATGATTTGAATATCGGCTCAATCGTGCGCACCGCTAACGCATTTAATGTTTCCAGTGTTCATATCGTTGGCAAACGTGATTGGAATCGTCGGGGCGCAATGGTCACTGACAAGTATTTGACGGTAATTCATCATCCCACTGTGGCTGATTTCAAATCTTGGTGTGATGAAAACAAGGTAGCCATTATCGGAATTGATAACGTTGAAAAATCCACTCCGATTGAAACCGCAAAATTTCCCAAAGAGTGTGTTTTGTTCCTGGGCCAAGAAGGTGCTGGAATGTCAGATGAAGCGGTTGAGGTTTGCGAACAGGTTCTTGCAATATCGCAATATGGTTCTACTAGATCTATGAACGCCTCTGCTGCTGGTGCAATTGCAATGTATGCCTGGGCGATGCAACATCTAAATAAGTAATTGCTTAATTAATCCATCGGTAGCTTTTTCCACCATTACTAAAACCTCTTCAAATGCTGAATCAGGTAGCGAGTATGGATCTGGAACCTCGATAGATTCTGGAAAAGTTTCATCAAACTGCCGTAGATAAAAAATCTTTTGTTCCTCTTCATCGCTGGTTACATACTTCATAACCTCTTCATGGTTGTAGCGATCCATAACCAAAACTAAATCTGCGCTGACTAAACGAGAGTAATTAAATTGGGATGCGGTGTGGTTATACGAGTATCCTGCTTTTTCCCAGGTTCGTTTTGATGGTGGATTAGGTCCTTGCCCGGCATGCCAATTTGAAGTTCCAGCAGAATCCACAAATATCTTTGGTGTTTCAATCTTTTGCACTTTGTTATGTAGTACCGCCGCGGCCATTGGTGAGCGACAGATATTGCCGAGACAAACCATGGTGATAATTAAGTTATCGCGCTCCCGTAAATGGGAAATGTCAGGTAACGCCATCAATTAATCTTCGAGAATTTCAGAGATTGCGGTTATGCGGCGCTCGATTTC
>JACCEA011370251.1_pt1 | contig 15890 bp, 15 predicted proteins | sample 7449851 | NCBI WGS metagenome assembly JACCEA01 (sample SAMN15323453, study PRJNA562643) | freshwater metagenome | isolation source: river surface water | place: USA:Blue River Watershed | collected 2017-08-18 | reverse complement strand
TCTTCATTATTATCAATTAATTTAATTAGATTATTAGGATGGTATTTATCTTCCATTTTAGGTCTTAAAACTGTATCATAATAAAAATGTCTCAATCTTTTCTTACATTTTAGAGTATAATATAATTCTCTAAATTTATTTAATCTATTTAATTTTTCTATATCATTATCTATAATTTGATAAATTGGATTATTATCACAAGATAATGATTCTAATGTATCAAATGATGGTAGTGATGATAATTTATTATCTCCACAATCTAATGCTACTAAATTATTTAATTTAGGTATTGATGTTAATTGATTGGTATCACAATATAAAGTATCCAATTTATTTAATTTAGGTATTGATGTTAAATTATTATTATTACAATATAATGCTACCAAATTATTTAATACTGGAATTGATGTTAAATTATTATCGTGACAATATAGTTGTGTTAAATTATCCATCACTGGAATTGATGTTAATTTATTAAAACAACAATCTAAAATTTCTAAATTATTTAATACAGGAATAGTTGTTAATTCATTTTTACTACAATTTAATACTTTTAAATTATTTAACACAGGAATAGATGTTAATTTATTATTAACACAAACTAATTCTTCTAATTTAGTAAATCTTGATAAATCAGGAAATTCTGTCAATCCGTGATTAGATAGATCTAAATAAGTTATGTTATCAGATAACTCTGTTAAATCTGTATTAAAATAAGTATTTATGTCGAATGGATTATAAAATAAAAGTTCTGAGAGACTCATATAATATATATATAATAAAATATCTTTAACTATATTTATTACCAAGTCTCAACAATAGATTCATAATTTTCTTCATTACCATCAATTAACTTAATTAAATTATTAGGATGATAATGTGTCTCTATTTTAGGTCTTAACACTTTTTCATAATAAAAATGTCTCAATCTTTTCTTACATTTTAACGTAAAACATAATTCTTTAAATTTATTTAATATCTTTAATTTATTAAGATCATTACCTACAATTTCAAATATTGGATTATCCTCACAATGTATTTTTTCTAAATTATTTAAATTTACTATAAATAGTGTTGATAAATAATTTTTATAACATTCTAAATATTCCAAATTATATAACACAGAAATTGATGTTAAATAATTATATTGACAAAATAATCTTTTTAATTTAGGATACGATGGTATCGTTTCTAATGCATTATTATTACATTGTAAAAATTCCAAATTATTTAATATAGGTAATGATATTAATTCATTAAAACTACAATTCACTCTTTTCAAATTATTTAATATAGGAAGTGTTGTTAATTGATTTTCAGAACAAACTAATATCTCTAAATCATTTAATATAGGTAATGATGTTAAACAATTTCTGAAACAATATAATTCTTTTAAACCATTGATTGTAGGGATTGATGTTAAACAATTATTATTACAAATTAATTTTTTCAAATTAGTAAATCTTGATAAATCAGGTAATACTTTTAAATTTTTATTAGATAAATTTAATGTTACTATATCATTAGATAATAAATTTAATCTTTCTTCTATATCTTTCATTTTTATTAAATAATAAATATTTTATTAAATAATAAATAAATCAATTTTTTTACCAATTTTCAATAATAGTTTCATAATTATTATCATGACCTTCAATTAATTTAATTAAATTATTAGGATGATATTTATTTTCCATTCTTGGTTTCACAACTTTTTCATAATAAAAGGGTCTTAATCTTTTCTTACATTTTAAAATATAATATAATTCTATAAATTTATTTAATATCTTTAATTTATTAATATCATTACCTATTATTTCATGTATTGGATTATCACTACATTCTAAATCTTCTAAATTATTTAAAATTGGTATTGATATTAAATTATTATGATCACAACATAATTTTTCTAAATTATTTAATACAGGAATTATATATAATTCATTATTACTACAATATAATTCTCTTAAATTATTTAATCTAGGTAATGATTTTAATCTATTATCTGCACAACCTAATATTTCCAATCTATTTAATAAAGGTAAAGATAACAACTCATTATTGAAACAAAACAATATTAATAAATTATTTAATATAGGTATTGATGTTAAATGATTATCATTACAATATAACATTTTTAATTTATTCATTGAAGGGAATAATGTTAATTGATTATTATTACAACAAATGGTAACTAAGTTATTTAATAAAGGTAGTGATGTTAATTTATTATTAGAACAATTTAATTCTATTAAATTATTTAATAAAGGGAGTGATGTTATTTGGTTCCCATCACAAATTAAAATTTCTAAATTATTTAATAAAGGGATTGATGTTAATTGATTATTACAACAATATAATTTTATCATTTTTTGAAATATAGGTATTGATGTTAATTTATTCTTATTACAATTTAATGTTATTAAGTTATTTAATAAAGGTAATTTTGTTAATTCATTATCATAACAATCTAAAAATCTTAAATTATTTAATAAAGGGATTGATGTTAATTTATTCTTATTACAATTTAATATTTCTAAATTAGTAAATCTAGATAAATTAGGTAATTCTGTTAATCCTCTATTAGATAAATTTATTACTGTTGTATCACTAGGTAATGAATCTAAATATTCTTCAATTGACATTTTATTAAATTAATATTATTTATTAATAAAAAAATAAATCAATTTTTTTAACCTAGAATGAAGAAATCTTCACCAATTCTCAATAATCTTTTCATAATCATTATCATGTCCATCTTCAATTAACTTGATTAAATTATTAGGATGATAATGTGTCTCTATTTTAGGTCTTAACACTTTTTCATAATAAAAATGTCTCAATCTTTTCTTACATTTTAGAGTATAATATAATTCTATAAATTTAATTAACTTATAATAATTATAAATATTACTGTCTATTATTTCACATATTGGATTAGAACTACACCATATAATTTCTAATTTCTTACATATTGATAATGATATAATTTGATTACCACTACAATATAGTTCTTTCAAATTATTTAATTTTGGTATTGATGTTATTTCATTATTACGACAAAATAATATTTGTAAATCATTCAATAATGGTAGTGATGTTAATTTATTATTACAACAATATAGTTCTTTCAAATTATTTATTTTTGGTACTGACGATATTTTATTACTACGACAATCTAACACCTGTAAATTATTTAATAATGGTAGTGATGTTAAATTATTATTACAACAACATAAATCCTCCAAATTATTAAATACTGGTATTGATGTTAATTTATTACTTTCACACCATAACATTTTCAAATTATTTAACGTCGGTAATGATGTTAAATAATTATGACCACATATTAATACTTCTAAATTATTTAATATTGATATTGATGATATTGATGTTAAATGATTCACTCCACAATGTAATCTTTTTAGATTAGTAAATCTGGATAAATCAGGTAACTCTGTTAATCCTTTATAATATAAATTTAATACAATAATATCACTTGATAAAGTATTCAAATAATCTTCAATAACAGACATTTTATTAAATAAATATTATTTATTTGTTTAATAAAAATATAAATCAATTTTTTTTATTATAAATTAATAACTGTTTGTTTAGTTTTTTTATCTAAATATATTTGGTTAACTACTTTTATAGACTTGGATTTTATTTTCCTTTGTTTCTTTAAAATATTAGTTTGTTTTCTCTTTTCTATAATTTTATCTCTATTCGCTTTGTAATATTTTCTATTCCTCTCACTATCTTTAAATTTTTTAATAGATTCTAAAATTGATACCTTTTCACAACCAGAAATAATAAGTTCATCTAAATCATAAATATTAAGTTCATCTAATTCAAAAGAATAATTATTGTCTGTCATTTATAAATTTATAGTAATTATAATAAAATAATAAATAAAAGAAATTTCAATTTTTTACCAGTTTTCAATAATAGTTTCATAATCATTAACATCTTTTATTAATTTAATTAAATTATTAGGATGATAGTATGACTCTATTTTAGGTCTTAAAACTTTTTCATAATAAAAATGTCTTAATCTCTTTTTGCATTTTAGAAAATAAAATAATTCTCTAAATTTATTCAATATTTTTAATTTATCTATATCATTATCTATTATTTCATATATTGGATTATTATTACAATATAATAATTCTAAATTATTTAATATAGGGATTGATGTTAATTGATTATTATTACAACATAATCTAGTCAAATTATTCAATACAGGAATATATGTTAAATTATTACTGTGACAATATAGACTTTTTAAATTATTTAATTTAGGTAATGATAATATTTGATTATGACTACAACATAATCTTGTCAATTTATTAAATATAGGTATTGATGTTAATTGATTACTTCCACAAAGTAAATCATCTAAATTGTTTAATTTGGCAATTAATGATATTTTATTATTTCTACATATTAAATTATTTAAATTATTTAATTTAGGAATTGATTCTATTTTATTATAATCACAAAATAATATTTCCAAATTATTTAATATAGGAATTGATGTTAAATAATTATGATTACAATATAAAACCTTCAAATTATTTAATACAGGGATTGATGTTAATTGATTACAACCACATTTTAATATTTTTAAATTATTCAATATAGGGATTTCTGTTAATTGATTATAATCACATACTAACTCTTCTAAATTATTTAATAAAGGAATTGATTTTAATTTATTATTATTACAATGCAAAATTCTTAAATTAATAAATCTTGATAAATCTGGCAATACATATATTATATCAGAACATACAATTTTTATTTCAATCACATCATTTGGTAATGAATCTAAATATTCTTCTACTTTTAAAATTTCGTGTTTTTGAGACATTTTATTATTGTTAAATATAATTATTATTTATATAATTATATTTACCAATTCTCAACAATGGATTCATAATCATTAACATTATCTAATAATTTAATTAAATTATTAGGATGATAATGTGCCTCTATTTTAGGTCTTAACACTTTTTCATAATAAAAATGTCTTAATCTTTTCTTACATTTTAGAGTATAATATAATTCTCTAAAATTATTTAGTTTATTTAATTTATTAATATTACAACCTATTATTTTATGTATTAAATTATTACTACAATTTATATTATTCAAACATGTTATTGTAGGAATTGATGTTATTTCATTATTATAACAATATAATAGTTGTAATTTATTTAATTTTGGTATTGTTGTCAATTTATTATGACTACATTTCAATAATACCAAATTATTTAATTTTGGTAATGATGATAGTTTATTATAATCACATTCTAACGTTCTTAAATTATTAAATATAGGAATTGATGTTATATTGTTGTGTTCACAAAGTAATTCTCTTAAACTATTAATTTTAGGAATTGATATTAAATTATTATAACTACAATATAATATTTCTAAATTATTAAGCATAGGAATTACTTTTAATTTATTATATGCACATACTAATTTTGTTAATTGATGTATTACTGGAATACATTTTATTTTATTATAACAACAATATAAAATTTCCAAATTATTTAATATAGGTATTGTTGTTAATTGATTTTGATTACAATATAATTCTTTTAATTTATTTAATCTTGGTATTTTTTTTAATTTATTTATACTACAATTTAATTTTTCTAAATTATTTAATACAGGTATTGATGTTAAATAATTTATATCACAAATCAATTCTTCTAATTTATTTAATACAGGAATAATTGTTAATTTATTACGAATACATCTTAAAATTTTTAATTTATTCAATATAGGTATTGATGTTAATTGATTATTATTACAATATAATATTTCTAAATTATCTAATGTAGGTATTAATGTTAATTGATTAAAACTACAATATAATATTTTTAAATTATTTAATATCGGTATTTCTGTTAATAAATTACGTTCACAATTTAATTCTTTTAAATTAGTAAATCTAGATAAATCTGGTAATTCTATTAATATTTTATGTGATAAGTCTAATTCTATTAATCTTTTATAAGACAAATCTAATTTTATTATATCGCTTGATAATGAATCTAAATATTCTTCAACAGACTGTGTTATAGACATTTTATTATTAAATAAATTATTGTTATTTAATAATAAAAAAATAAATCAATTTTTTAATTAACTTTAATGAAAAATACTTTACCAACTCTCAACAATGGATTCATAATCATTAACATTTTCTATTAATTTAATTAAATTATCAGGATGATATTTATCTTCTATTTTAGGTCTTAAAACTTTTTCATAATAAAAATGTCTTAATCTTTTCTTACATTTTAGAGTATAATATAATTCTTTTAATTTATTTAATGTATTTAATTTTGGAATACTATTTTTTGTTATGTAATACACTGGATTATTTTTACACTGCAATGTTTCCAATTTAATTAATACAGGAATTAATATTAATTGATTATGTTCGCAATCTAAATATGTTAAATTATTTAATTTAGGGATTGATGTTAATTCATTATCACAACATACTAATAAAGTTAATTTATTTAATACAGGAATTGATGTTAATTTATTATAATGACAACACAATTCTTTTAAATTATCTAAAACAGGAATTGATGTTAAATTATTATTATTACAATATAATATTTCTAGATTATCTAAAACAGGAATTGATGTTAAATTATTATTATTACAAAATAATATTTTTAGATTATCTAAAATAGGAATTGACGTTAAATTATTATGTTCACAATTTAATGTTTCTAAATTAGTGAATCTTGATAAATCAGGTAATTCTGTTAAATCCCTGTGTTGTAAATGTATTGCTTTTGTATCGCTTGATAAAGAATTCAAATATTTTTCAAGAGATAGTGTCCAAGACATTTTTATTGTTAAATAAACCAATTATCATCTAATAATAAAAAAAAATTTCAATTTTTTAATATATCAATAAATTCATGTAATGATAAATCATCATGTTGTTGACATAATGTTATTAAATTTGTTGGCGTAATTTGATAATCATTAATATTATCGTAAATATTTTCATCATTTGATTTACCAAAATAAGACTCTATTATTTTGATACAATCAACTTTCCTTAATTTCTTAAACTCTAATGGTGTTAATCTCATGTTTCTGTATAATGCTTTATCTAGTTTATCAATATGATTTGTTGTTGCAATAATAATTGTCCCATTATAATTACCAATACCATCAAATTTTGTTAATAATGCACTCAAATCAATTTTTCTAGGTTTATTTTTATCAGATTCCTTATAAATAATATATGCATCATTAGTATTATTATCTTCATTATTTATTTCTATTCCAATATCAATTTCTTCAAATACATATATTGAATTTGATTTATTACAAGTATTATATAAATCAGATGACATTATTTCTTCAAAATGTTCATATGATTTAACATTTGACATAGGAATTTCAATAATATGTCTTTTTGTATACATTGCAATAGCAGTAATAGTTGATGTTTTACCACACCCAGGTTCTCCATAAAATAGATAACTTTTCTTTCTTTTTAATCCATGTTTTTCATAATATTTCAAATCATTCAATTTATCTAAATCTTTTTTGATTTGTTCTGTATTTTCATTATAAATATTATCAAAACTTTCAAATGGTTTATTTTCATTATCACATAAAATATTTTTCCTACATATCATTGAATTCCCATCATGTTTAAGATATATAACATGATATAATACGTCATCATTATTAATATTTTTCACATATTTATCATATAATTCTTCAATATAATTTAATTTTTCTTTAATATTATCTTCATTTGTTTGTAATATATATTCAACATTAGTATTTGCTTCTCTATATATATTATTTGATGCACGTGTTCTCTTAACTACTAATTTAATATTATCATCTATTAAATATTCATCAGAACTTAATAAATAATTTTTAATTTTATCAGTAGACACAATAGATATATAATTAACACATTGCCTATGATTAATTAAATACCAATTCAATACACATATTATTTTTGGATATGATAATTTATATGTATAATTTAAATAATCGTATATTTCTAAACCATTAAATTCAATATTATATTTATATTCTTTATTGTATTTAACAATTATTTCATCTAACCATTTTTTACAACAAATTTCATTTGATGATAAATTATAATAAACATATTTATCATCACGTGCTACACTTAATTTTATGTTATCCATTTCAAAATCATTTATACATCCTAAACTATTAATATTTGACATTTTAATCTTTGGAAAGTTATAATTTTGAAAAACATAATTATTAATTGATATAATTGAATTTGGATATTCAAAAACATTATTTAATTCTTTACCAATAATATTTATTGATGATAAATTGTGAAAATTTGTATCTATATCATCAAGAAATTTATTAATATTTTGATGATATGATGATAGAGTATAATATACAATTTTATCATTACCTGAAACTTCCCTTGATATTGATAAATATATATTATTATTTATTTTATAATCTTTAATATTTTGAATTTTTATTATATTATTCACATTAATAATAATATCTTTAAAATTATTATTTTTTAATAAATATTGATTAATTACATTGATTTTATTATTATACTCTACAAAATTATTATTATATTCTTTACCTTCCAATAATATTGTATCCATCTTCCAAATATTTAACTTAAAACTTATATTAAAAAAGTTCAAAATTAAATATATCATAACAATCACAATAATAAATACATATATTTTATAATTCAAAATATTAATAACATTTTTTAATAATTCATTGAATATAATATTTGATACCATACTATATTCATTACCAAGACCATATACTTTCAATACATTTTGTGTCCAATATGGAACAATATTTGTTAATCCATTGTACAAAGTCTCGTTAAACATATTGAATTTTTAATATCATAAATCAATTAATTAATAATATAATAATTATTCAATTTTTTGAGAATTCTTTAATTTAATAGACTCAAATAATTATAAAGTAAATCATGATCATTTTTATTTTTCCTATAATTTTTCATATATAATTTCTTATCTTCTTTATTTAATTGATAATTTTGTTTAATTCTTCCTCTAATTTCATCTTTATTTAATTTATAATATTTCTTACAATTAATTTTATTTTTATCCCAATCACGTTCTTTTAGTTTATCTTTATTTTTTATACGATATTCTTTAATATATTTCTTTTTATATTCTTTAATTTTTTCCTTATTTAATTCATAATATTCTTTATTTTTAGCTTTAATGCGTTCTTTATTTAATTGATAATAATTCTGTTTTCTTTCTTTTTGAGTTAGCATTAATTTTTATTTTAATATATTATAATAATTAATTAAAATAAAAATAATATTTTTCAATTTTTTTTATTTTAATTAAATAAAGGTTTCAATATATCAATAAATTCATTAATAGATAAATGTTCATTCTTTTGACATAAATCTATTAATTTAACTGGTTGTAAAATATTATCTTTCAATATAGATAATAAAGATTCATTTTGAATATCTCCAAAATATAACTCTATAATTTTAATACAATCTTCAACTCTCAAATAATTAAACTCTATTGGTGTTAATCTTAATTCACGATATAATGAAGATGGTAATTTATCTATATTATTTGTTGTTGCGACAATAATAACACCATTCATATTTGCTATTCCATCTAAACAAGATAATAAATCATTAATCGTTATTTTTTCATCTTCATTAACTTTTTCTTGTGTATTAGTATTAATAATAATCTTTGAACTATTTTCTTTAATATTATTACTTTCTTTACATGATTCTTCTACACAAAAATCAATTTCATCAAAAACAAATATTGCTTTTTTATCAACATCAGTATCTGCTAATGTTTTATAATTTAATATTTTATATAATTCTTTAATAGTTGGTATTTGATTTAATGATACTTGAATAATATGTCTATTTGTTTCTAAAGCCATTGCAATAATAGTTGATGTTTTACCACAACCAGGCTTACCATGAAATAGATAACTAATCTTTCTTTTTAAACCTCTCTTTTGAAAATAATCAATATCATTAAATCTAACAATGTCTCTCTTAATTCTATCAACATGTTCATGAAAAATAGTATTAAAACTCTCAAATGTTTTTGACTTTTTATTATCCATTAAAATATAATTAATATATTTCATTACATAACATCCATTTTTATTCTTTTCTTTATACAATATAAAATGTTGTAAAACATTTGTATTTTTTGAGTCATTATATTCTTGTTCATATTCTTTTAATCTATTATTAATATCTTTACTAGATGAATATAATTCATATGTTATAATTGTTTGATAATGGTTTATCTCAATTGGTTTATTATCTTTAATATTAATAATAGATTCCTTCTTGATAGTTAAATATAAATCATCCTCTAATTTTAATGATGAAACAGGATTTAATATATAATTATGTTCTTTATTAATCTCAACTATTTCATAATTATTAATATTTAATTTATTAATAACATACCAATCAATAGCCATCATTAATGGATTAAATTCAATACTTTTATAATTTGAAGAATGTCCACAATCATCATGATTTTGTAAAGCAGATAATATAACTTTATATTTATATTCAAATCTAATAATTAAATCATTAATCCATTTCTTACAACATATTTCATTTGATTTCAAATAATAATAAACAATATTATTATTTCTTGTGATTGATATATTAATATTATCACAATTATAATTATTAATATTGTTAATAATATATCTATCATTAACATATTTTAAATTTGTTATTTTACAAACATTAATTAATAATTTATTAATAGCATTTATAGTTTCTGGATATGATATTTTATTACTATCCTCGGAACCTACTAAAACTAATTCAGAAAAATTATTATTTAGAATTTTATTCAAGAAAATAGTAGGACTCTTTTTATACGAATATAAATTATAAATAGCATTATTATTATTTCTTGTTATTGTTAAAAATATATCATTATCTATTTTATAATCTTTCAATGTATCAATATAATAATCATTTGTAATCGTGTTATAAATTATATTTTTAATATCTTTATTCTTTAGTAAATAATTATTTAATGCACTCACTTTATCACAATAAATATTTGAATCATGTTTAATTATAATAGAATGTTTCTCAAAAAAATGTAAATTTATACCAATCCCCGAATAATATAGAATTGTTAATAGTATAAATATTAAAATTATAATTATGATAATTTTAATAGTTATTAATGGTGTCGTTATTTTCAAAATTTCTGTAATTATAATATTGGAAATAATATTATATTCATTTCCTAAGCCATAAAATTTTAATATATTATGAGACCAATACGGCACAACACTAACCAACCCCGGATAAATAGTTTCATTAAACATTCTTCTTATTGGATTATTAATAACTAATATATTAATTATTAATAGTTTCAATTTTTTATATTTTAATTATTTGTTTTAGGTATTCCTTTCATTATGTATAATTATATAAATTAAACAGTAACTGTTACACCCCCATTTGTTAAATATTTGACAATGTATAATTGATTAGATATTATTTTAATTCGTATCTTTATTTTATGTTTATTTTCCTTAATTTTAATTATTCTATTTCTCATATATTCACGATTATATTTTCTTATTTTACTTTTTTCATTAGGGTCTTCCATTTGTTTTCTATAACGTATCCTTCTTAATTCCTTAATATTATCTTTATTTAATTCATAATATTTCTTATTACATTCACGATGTGTTTTTTTATAACGTTCTTTTTTATCATCATTTGTTTCATGTGGTCTCTTGTTATTAGCATCCATTTTTGTTGTTATTAGCCAATTAATAAATATTTTATATAATATTATTTTCAATTTTTCTTATGAAGAAATTTTAATTTTGTTATTAAAATGACTACATCAATACCAAAGAATCCATATGATTATTCAAAATATAAAAAACAATTGTTAAAAAAAATATATAACATAATATAATGGCTGCATTTGAACCAGAACAAATTACATATACAAAATCAATTCTTGATACTATATTAAAAAAATCAATTTATGATGTTGATGAAACAGATATAACATTTGTAGTAACAAACCGTACAGAATGTAATATAGAGACGCTTAGTAATTTAAAAACAAATATGCAAAAAGAAGTTTTTTGTTATCAATTTATTTTAAAAATGGTAAATTTTTATTATCTTATAACTATGTATTTTTTACTAATAAAAGGTGAATTTCATTTTATTGATGAATCCCCATTTATTCCTGAAGAATTATTAAATAATGATGTAGTAAGAAATGAATTTAATAAATATTTTATTTATATTACAAATAATGTAAAATGCACAGTAATAGAACAAAAATTAAAATTACACACAAAACAATTTTTTATAATTAATGGTACTACAGAAAGTAGTTTAGTTAATTATGTTGATAAAAGTATAACGAAAACAAACATATTAGATTTATTTGAATTATATGATAAAACATTTAATAGTTGTATTATATTACAAAATTTATTAAAAATTGAAAATATTTCTTATGACCAATTTTTTGATGTTATCTTTTATTATATTAATAAAAATTTAACATGTAAAACACAAAAATATTTAACTAATCTATATGACCCAATGTATAATACACGAAGTATGATTATTAATAATGATAATTCGCATGACACACATCAAAAAACACCTATTAAAAATTCAGGTGGAGATGCATGTTATGGTGGGGAGCCTATCTCTATGGAATTTAATGATAATTTTAAGACAAGTATAATTGATAAATCTTGGTCTGATGGCTATGATTTAGTATCAAATAAGCCTCAAGAATCTTTAGCATGTAAAAGATATATTGTTGATATTCGTAAAAATAATAATACTATTATGTCAATGACAGTTACTTCTGATTATAGAGAAGAATATAAAAATAATAAAATCCATTTTTACATATATAGAAATTTTAGATTTGATGTAATCTCAATAATAAATAAAGTATATTATTGTGATTTATCTTTATCAATTCATAGTTTTGCTGCATATATATTTAATACAAAATTTATATATTCAGAATTGATGGATAGTATGAAAGATATATTTATTAAAAATGATATTATTGTAGACAGAACTAGCAAGGAAGAAGCAATGTTATATACTGCATGTAGTCGTCGTGTGACATGTAAAATAAGTGTATCTGATGAATTTAAAAACATGTGGAGAAATGGACGTCAAGTATCACAAAGAATTATAAATCCTGTTGATACTCCGATAATTTATAGTTTACTATCCAACGGTAGTAAAGGAATACCACCATGTATAGATAATGAAAGTGATAGTGTTTTATGTGTTGATGATAAGTTATCAACATCTGGTAATGCAATAGCAAGTTTTGAAAACAAATATTTAAAATATAAAATGAAATATAATATGTTAAAAAATAAATTAAAATAATAATCTATCAATATTATCTTTCTCTTTTTCATATATATTCAAACCAATTGTATGATATTTAATATATTTTACATTATCACTATCATAATGTATAACTCCTATTAATACATCATCATTATCAAAAGATTCAGGTATATTATAACATATTAATTCTTTAATACTTGGAATACAAATAGGAAATAATTCTTGGTCATAATTTTCTCCTAATTTTAATTGAATAACACTATTTGGAATGATGTTTTTTTTAATTGGTTGATTATATTTTCTACCAAATACCAATTTTTTTACACTATTTGGTATGGAACCATTAAACAATAATCTATCAAATCCATCACCGAATTTTAAATATATTATACTATTTGGTAAAACATCTTTATAAATAGGATGATTATAATCTGCACCAAAAGTTAAATGAGTAACACTACATGGAATATCTCCTACACATAATTCCATATTATATTTATCAAAAACTAATTCTTTAACACCAAAGGGAATAAATTTAATACTTTTTTTATATCCTCCTAAAAATAAATACTCAATTGTATCGGGAATACTCTCAATCAATTTATTATATTCTTCTCCTAATTTTAAATGTTTTAATCCGTATGGTAAATTTTCAATAGATAAAATATTATTAAATCTTTTACCAAATTCTAAATGTGTTAATCCTTGAGGTAATACACCAATATTTATTACTTTATTAAATCTATTACCAAAATATAAATGTGTAACAGTTTCTGGTATATTATCAATAAATAATTCTTGATTAAAATATTCTCCAAAATATAATTTTTTTAATTTATTTGGTAAAGAGCCTGTTAATAATCTAATATTATAATTAATACTTAATCTTAATTCTATTACACTATCTGGAATATCATTTAGTTCCAATTCTTGATTAAATCTTAAACCAAAATCTAATTTTTCAACAGTATTTGGAATATCTCCTTTCTTTAATTTTTGATTAAAAAACATAAATTTTAATTTAGTAATGCTGTTTGGTATTAAACTTTTAGTCAATGGTTTATTATAACCTAATAATTCTAATGATTTAACATTTCTTGGTATATAATCATTTTTAATATTCTGACCACTTTTAATAGTTAAATGATTTAGATTACTTGGTAGTTTAATATCTTGATTATATTTATCACCATACAAATATAAATTTTCAACATGTTCAGGAATATTATAATCAAAATCATCATAAAAATATAATGTTTTAACATTAAATGGTAAAACATTATATTTATTATATTCTCCATTAAATGTTAATTCTCTAACACTTTTTGGAATATTGCTTTCATTAACTACTTGATTAAAACTATCACCAAAATTAATACTTTTAATCCCTTCTGGTAAATTTTCTAATGGACTATTAAAATCATCCCATAAATATAAATATGAAACTGAATCACATATTAAATCTTTTTTAATAGGTGTATTATGATAATAATATAAATCAGTTGTTTTATTAGGTATTTTATCAGTATTTCTATTAACACAAACACGTATATATATTTTTGATGATGACATTTTTTTTTGATAAAATAATATCTATCAATAACTATTTAATTGATTATTTTTCAGTTTTTTTATTATAAACTAATTGTTTCTAAAATAATATATTTTTTTTGTTCAGAATTAATCTTCTTTTTTAATTCACGATACACTTTTCGTCTTTTCTTAATTTTGTCTTTGTTTAATTCATAATAATTTTTTTGAGAAATTTTAATCTTTTCTTTATTTATTTTATAATAATTCTTCTTGTCAATCATTTTCAATTTTAATTATTGATATTATTAATTAAATTAAATATTAAAATATTCAATTTTTTTGTAAAAAACATGCAAGCAATTTTTATTTATTTTATTCATCAATCAATAAATTTAAATAATTTTCAACTAATTCTTTATTAATTTGATTATCACTTTGTATCTTATTTTTGCTTCTAGAAACACGATTATATTTTCTAAATTTTTCTTTATTATTTTGTCTGTATTTTTTGAAATATTCTTTATTGTCTTCTCTATATTGTTTATATTTATTTTTAATACTTTCAGATTCATAATATTTTTTCATATATTCTTTCTTTTTTTCTTTATTTAATTCATAATATTTCTTGTTTCTAATACTTTTCTTTTGTTTATTAATCAACGTTTTAGTTTTCGCTTTCATTTATATTAAATAATTAATTAAATTAGATTGTATTTTTTTCAATTTTTTCTAGAATAAAAAAATTATATCTATGACAATTTTTTCTAAAATAAAAAAATTATATCTATGACAATTTTTTCTAAAATAAAAAAATTATATCTATGACAATTTTTTCTAGAATAAAAAAATTATATCTATGACAATTTTTTCTAGAATAAAAAAATTATATCTATGACAATTTTTT
>JACCEA010005309.1_pt1 | contig 15891 bp, 13 predicted proteins | sample 7449851 | NCBI WGS metagenome assembly JACCEA01 (sample SAMN15323453, study PRJNA562643) | freshwater metagenome | isolation source: river surface water | place: USA:Blue River Watershed | collected 2017-08-18 | reverse complement strand
TTCGAGTAAGAGAGAAGGAAGGACAAGCAGAGGCCGAAAATGTTGAGTATCATCAAGTGATCCCTAACCCTCGTGCTAATCATGATCAACGTTGGCATGAAGTAATGGATAAGTCTGATCATACAGTGTCTTTCATCGATCTTTGTGGACATGAGAAGTATTTGAAGACGACTGTATTTGGATTGACGGGCTTGATGCCTGATTATGCTATGTTGGTTGTTGGTAAGTCCATCGTGAGTGACCACGACTAGTCATTGTCTGATGCCTCTCTCTCTCTCTCTCTCTCTCTCTGTACAGGTGGCAACATGGGAGTGCAAGTTATGACTCGCGAGCATATTGCTATTACTTGTGCATTGAATATCCCAATCTTTGTTGTTGTAACAAAAGAAGATATCTCACCCTCTGCCATTATGAAGACTACAAAGATGTCATTGGCTAAAGTACTTCGTTCTCATGGTAAGATGCCATTCCCTGTCAAGGATCATTCTGCCATCGACACTGCAGTACAAGCCATTGTATCAGATCGTATCACTCCAGTGTTCACGATATCTTCAGTGACAGGACAAGGTATGGATTTATTGAAAGCTTTCTTAGCTAAAATACGTCGTACTCCTGAGAAGTATGAACAGACTCCTATGCCAATGGGATCTAGCGTCATATCTGAGGTAAGTGCTACAGTTGATAATGTGTGTAACACACATTAACCGTATCATTCTCCTATAGGTTGCTGCTAACAAGTCTGTTACTCCATCAGTGTATTTCCCAATCGATTGTATCTTTGAAGTACGTGGTGCTGGTACTGTCATTGGTGGTCCTGTAGTACACGGGTGTATCTCTGTCAATGATACTCTCTACCTTGGTCCTGATAGTGCTGGTGCATTCGTACAAGTCACTGTGAAGTCTATTGAATGTCGTCGACAAGCACGTAATAGAGTCATCACTGGTCAGACCGCTACCTTTGCGATCAAGTTGGTGAAGGGACATAAGGCTAAGGGAGTGTCTGCTAACACTGGTGCGTTGAGTGTGCGTAAAGGAATGTGTTTGTTAAATGGAGCAGATGGGAACACGAATATAGCACCACGTGGAATACGAGAGTTTGAAGCCTCGGTTGTGATTCTTCATCACTCCACAACGATCTCTCAAGGATATCAACCTGTCATACATTGTGGTGTAGTCTCTCAAGCAGCGCAGATTGTCAGTATCGGTGCAGAAGAGGGTGAGACGGTGGTGGGTGCTGCTGAGGGAGAGAAAGCTACTACTGAGGATGCTGAGGTAGAGGGATACTATACTCAAGAGAATGAGATTCATCGTAAAGTGTTGAGAACGGGAGAGACTTCTATTGTGAAATTTCGATTTACATACCATCCAGAATATTTGGTAGTAGGTAGCACATTTGTATTTCGTGAAGGCAAAGCAAAAGGTATTGGGAAAATTGTTAAGACTTTTTCAGTGTAATGCATAAGGTTGAATTTGTTTTAAAGTTCTAATTTTTAATGAGTTCCATTAAGATTTTCCAACAACAAACAAAAGGAAACTTTGTCTGTGCAAATCTAGTCACCTACTCCATACTATCAGTAACTTTCTTATGGCGTTTTTTAACGTCCGCCAGACGCTTTTCACGAGATTCATGCGCTGCTGTGGTCGGTTTCCGGTTGAAAAATGTCACCGCAGCCGCCAGTGCGATATCTTCGGAGGGCGGAAGCAGATTTTTTTATCTTTTTTATTGTAATATATCAATCAATCCGTACGAAGTTTGCTCGCAGCTGTAGTATGGTATAGAATCCTTTTCAATTATGGGTGTATCTGCCAGTGCTTCTTCAAAAAAAGTTCACGCTTATTTTGATTCTTCCGACCGATTAGTAGGGTTTGAATACCCAGCCCAACACAGCCCCGCCAAAGAATTGACGTTTGTAACCACGTATGATACGCAGCGATTCTATGGGGATGATGAAGTCTTTCTTCTGAGTTCCGAATGGCATGCGAAGTGGATCGCTTTTGTGACAAAGAAGGTCGTTGAGCCGCCAACGGCAATAACAAATGAATCACTAGTTGTGTCTGACTTTGACAAAGATTCTGATTCTGAAGGTTCACGACCATCTCAAATCGGGGATCCTGATTCTGAAGAGGAGGTATCACGTGATTCAGAAGATGAGATTGAAGAAGACGAGATTGTTGAAGACAAAGAAAAAGGCAGAGAACAGCCGCAAGACGAGCCACCAGCGTTACGAGGACCTCATTTAAGACCTGACGTTAAAGCAATAGTTCACTATCGACAAGTAAACAAACGTGTATGGGAGTTTTTGTTTAAGATGTACGGTGGCGGACCCGTGGTGACGTTCAAAGTTCCAGCAGGCTTAGATCCGGATTATTATATCGATGGAAGTTGGATCACTCAAATTAATCTATCAGACATTACGAAGGTTATCTACCCATGTGAAAATCCCGTATCTCACTATCTGAAAGAACTCTCAGCTGCAGAACTAGCAGTAGCAAATGCCAATATGTCCTTGATTGGAAACTTAATGCTCAACGATCTCAGTAAAGCGAAATTCGAACAAGCCGCAGCATTAGATGTAAAAATTGACGAAGAAAGAGCCCACGCAATAATTGCAACCTTTGCATCAGATGTAGGAAAGAAAAAGGTTGAAGATGCTAAAACCGTTGAATTAGAGACAACGGTTGAAGCAGGAGATTTCGTGAAGGCGTTATTCCAAAATAATGAAGTCAAAGAAGCCGCAGTAGAAGCAGCACAAGAAGCTAAAGAGACAGCAGTACAAGCTGAAATAGCTGTCATGATGGGACGTACAACATTAAAAACACAATTTCTTAAAGCAATAGCCGAAAATAATAGAAAAGAAGCAATACGATTAGGAGGTAAAATGATATGGAATATATGGTTGGTGAAAAGATCAAAAATTGCAGCACGTCGTTTACTACGTGAAAGCTCAGCATGTAAAATACAATCCAAATATCGCCATTACGTCACACATAAAAAATTAAAAGAATTAGCCGCTGAACGTCATCGATTATTAAAATCAGCATGTGCGAGTATGATACAAGCATTATGGCGTCGTAAAAAACGTACTCAAAAATTAAACGCGATTAAAGCAGAAAAACAACGTTTATTAGAAGAAGGTGCAGCATTACGTGTACAATCACGTTGGAGAATCAAACAATCACAACGTAAGCTAATAACATTAAGAATACAACGTGATGATAAATTAAATAAAGCCTATCAAAAATCTGCTAAAATTGTCGGTAAATTTATACGATTAGTTTATGCGAAATTACAATTACGTGAAATAATAGAATATCGTAGAAATATATTAACCATTGATTTACGTAAAGGTGATAATTTATCCTTACGTAGTACCAATGCATGTGTATATGTACATATAGAAAAAGGTAGTAATCATCCCTTATATGAGAAATCTACTGTTCGTAATAATAAAACAACCGCATTATCAATGTTTAAATCACAATGTTTAGCATTTACTTCAAATCCACGTTGGGAAGAAGAATGTTTAGCGATTAATGTTACAAAAGAAGATTTATTAGTATTAACGGTAGTAAATCAAGAATCATCGACTGTGGGAGTTAAGAAAGATCAACCACCACCTACGGATGAATTTTTAGGACAAGTAAGTACTAATATGTCAATCGTCAATACCATTGATAACCTTTTCTCATCTTAATTAGGCGGTAGTATTTTTACGTGATCATAAAGAAATATTTGAAGGAAAGCGTGTCACATTGAGAAAACTGATGCTTGGTAAATATTCAATACCATTGTCGGATATCAATGGTGTGAAGATGCCAATGTTACACATGGACAAACCAGTCGAAGGATCACTCGATATTGCTATACATCTAGTCCCACGTGGATTATCCCAATCGGGATGGGTATTAAAACGTAATGCTCATATGTTTGGTACACAATATCGTGTACGCTATGTATTTATGATTAATGGGCATGTTAGTTATTGTGATGATGAACATTTCATTGATCGCCCCAGGGCTACTATCCCACGTCATCATATTGCCTTATTGGAATATGGACCAGATAAGACGAATCCCAATGATCATGTCTTACATATAAGAAGTCAAGATGGTGAAGAATGGTTCTTTAAATTTTTACCTGAAGAGAATCCTGCGAATATAAAATCATGGTTAAGGAAGTTGCAATATGCCAATCCACATGTGAAATTGAATGGTAAAGGATCGAATTCATTAGTAACAAGGACAGAGGATAAGAGTATTTATGAGACTGATGTGATTAGTACTGGTGATTCTGTGATTGGGCTTATGAATACTGTGAGGGTTGCAAGAAAGAGAGCATCGGTTATTTTGAAATAGAACTTAATGCTTTGTTTAGTAGTTAGTTTTGTCGTTGTTTGTGCTCACCTTCGCTCACCACTTTGATATCAGCTATTCAATATTGTTAGGCTTTATTAGTTTTTAGTTTGTATATGCGCTTTTTGTTATGGTACGGTATGTTGTGTGTAAATCGATTGGTTTGGTTAGTTGTTTTGATTATTTTATATATACCATTTTGCTCTGCCCAATGGTATCAAACCCCAAGCGGCCCAAAGTTTCTGCAACAGAAGCATTCTACAAGCTGCAAGTGTCAATTAAATATTACCCAGTAAATATTCCTGAAAAGGATGATCGCCAGTCCAGAAAATTTAGGTAGTTGTAGAAAAAATATTAACCTGTGCTAAAAGTTTTGTTGATACAGGGATTTTAAAAAGTAAGCTTAACTAGAATGCAATTCAAGGGTGTGTAGCTTTTTTTAAATTTAATATACTGCTACATGAAATTCACAACAAACAGTTAAGCGGATATCGATTTTGAAGTATCCTTTCGACGCAAACCTACAAAATAATAATTGGGCCCCCAGTAATCAACACTAAAATTACGCAACATAATTTATCACCCTCGTGAACTGTCAAATGATTCCGTAATCCCCAAACATCTACATCATACATCATGCATCTAATATAAATCAGGTAAATTTTGGAGGGTAAATTCATGATCTATCTTTATATTTCTAAATGCATGAACAACACTATGACGTGCGTCTGTGCATTATTAGTCCACATATTCCTTCGCTCCCCGCCGACCAACGGCCAATATAAAATCAATAAAAATAATGGCTCATATTTATTTGTAAATTCTTCCTACGATACTGTGGTTGCGAGCATTATTGAACTTCCCTTGCAATATTATTGGCCAAATTGCCCTTCCTATCTTATTTGGTCCCACAGTAAAATTTCAGTGGAGGATCTTTGACAAATTTCAACGAACCAGTGTGTCAAGTTCCTTCTTAACGAGGAAGCATAAAAAAACATGACATCTGTTTATTCAATTTGTTTGGTCATTTGTGCTTATCTACTGACGGGAGCTGCCACCAGTTGGTCAGTGTCTGACAATAATTCTGGTACTAGGCTTGCTATAAAACCTCCTTTAACTTTTGTGGCCTATCAGGTAAAAGATCGAGTAGATAGGATAATGCACTATTGCGATCTCGATAATGAAGACCACAACTCAACTGCTTATCACAGTGAAGACTGTCGACGAGTTCTCACGGAACAGCGACAACCACTGTTCCGTGGACAGGGTACCCACTATGTCTTCCTTTGGGTTGGCACTCCACCACAGAGAGTCTCTGTAATTGTTGATACTGGTAGTCATCACACTGCTTTCCCGTGTGTTGGATGCAATTGCGGCAAACATGTAAGCCATTCTTGTGTCTCTTTAAATCTGGTTTGGGTAATCTTTCGTTCTCGTTCCCATTTTCTCTATCTATCTGTCTATCTATCTCAACCAGATGGATCCACATTTCGATCCGAAGAAATCAACTTCCTCATCAATCAAGAAATGTAGTCTTTCTGGACAAAAATGTTTCTTTAAACAAGCTTATAGTGAAGGTAGTAGTTGGCATGCTTTTAAAGTCACCGACATGGTTGCGGCAGGTATGTTAATATTCTTCTCCACATTTCACTTATTTTCACTGACTGTCCATGTATCCCTCTCATGTCAAAGGTTCAGAACAACAAGTTGTTGGTAATCAATCTGTTAAATTTGAATTCGGCTGTCAAGATAGTGAAACGGGCTTATTTCGAACACAAAATGTGGATGGTATTATGGGCTTATCAGCGGCAGATGAGACTCTCCCGTATCAATTACATAAACAAGGTGTGACAGATACTAAAGCCTTCTCTCTTTGCTTTCGTGTTGGTGGTGGAATCGTTTCCTTCGGCGGATATAATGAGGAGATTAAACATTCAGCCTTACCAAGTAGTACTGGTAGTAGTGGACCATCAGGATCTAGCTTATCCTATGTGAAACTAATAAAAGGACATGGTTGGTATACTGTACGATTATTAGATATCTCGCTAGCTGTACGTTCTAAATCATCTACTAGTAATGCTGATGGTGCTGGTAGTACTTGGCAAGAAGTAAAGAGTATTGGAGGACCAATGTTTAAATGTAATAGTGGGAAAGGAACGATTATTGATTCTGGTACAACCGATACCTATTTACCATCTGTATTACATAGTCATTTTACTACCTTATTTAAGCAACTTTCTGGTGGAATGACATTTAAAAATGAAATGATGCAATTTGCGAATGAAGAAAGGATGAATCAAGTATTGCCAACGGTAATATATCGATTGGCAGGTATGGCAGAAGGTGAATTTGTAGATATTGAAGTATTGCCAGAATCCTACATGGAGAAGGTTGGGCAAGGTAAGTATATTCCTCGTATATATTTAACAGAATCTATTGGTGCGGTATTAGGTGCAAATTTTATGAATAATCATTTAATTGTATTTGATATTGACCAAGCGAAAGTAGGATTTGCTAAAAGTAAATGTCAGTTGTAATTGGTTGTAGCGGTTGAATTGGGTGATGATAGTGTATATAGAATAGCAATGGTGGTTGATGGTATACAGGAAGCTGCAGAAAATGCAGCAATTTTGAATGGACAGTGAATGTAGATAGAATTAAATATCATTATTGTTGTGTATTTTGTGAATGACAAATTAGTAATGTTATTATTGCATTGATTGAGATTAATAGTAGATTGAATGACTTTTCTTGATAATTCGCGTGTGTTCTGTTAGTAAGGTACTGCGGTAGGATGCGTTGACTGTGAAGAGTAGGAAGCGTTTACAAAGATTAAATTTGAAATGTCTTAATTCAGCAAACTAAGTCTGTCAAGACATATTCTATTTCTATGCAAATTTTAATCTTTACACAGCTTCTCTCTTAAACTAGCATCTTCTAAATTACCACCAAAAATATAGAAAAATCCTGCTTTATCTACTTTGAAAGAAGCGAATGGATGAGCGGTCGACTTTTGGGCATCAGCTAAACGGAATTCTGTTGGCTTCAAGCGACCAAAGACAGAAATCTTTCTTGCAATCAAGATGCGATCTTCTTGTTTCTTGGCAGATTGTGGTTGGACTTCGGTGAGATCGAAGACATATGGACTACCGACTACTTGCAACATTAACGTAGAACTGACCGACGAGAACCACACAGTTCCTGCCAACGCTAGCTGAGCTGTCTGAGACATGACTCCTGAATCTACCAGAATTGCTCCGGGCTGATACAGATAGGGATACAGAGCGGAGTCGGCAGATTATTTAGCAACAGAAAGATGGAGAGAGATAGAGTCACAACAAAGCAAATTAAATTTGTGACTCATTTACTCACCAACATAATACTACTAAGGATGGTGGAAACAAGAGAAATCCTTCTCAGCGTGCGAATTCTCTTGCCGTATTTACTTTCATAAACCACAATCGTATTGTTCTCAGTCGTCGAACCAGAAGAGGATGAAGCAGCACGTGTCATTGTCATCACCGCGGCGCGATTGGAAGCATTGCTTCGCTTCACGAATGTGGAAGCCAGTATAGAAGATCGGCTCAACATTTATTCGGGTCCTTTCTTATCAACTTTGGTGCCAAGAGGCCAAAAAAAATATTTTTTCGTTGGCGGTGTTCTTCTTTGGATTGGATAAATGACACGATGGGATAGAAATCGATTATTATATGATTTAACTGTTCTTTAACATGTATAGAGTATTAATTTCGAAGAAATGAATTGAATGGCCGACATAGACTGAGTCAGAAAATAATGCTTCAGAATTTCTACAAAAGATAACCCGCACGATTTCTAGCTTGAAAGTTGACCAGCACATTTTTGATGCAATTTATTCTTGCTTGAAGGTTTGATGTGTTGAGAGGAGGAAGAATTGATAAGCAAGGCTTTTGAAACTGTGAGCAGCGGGTACAGAAACAGTTTTGTAGGATGATAGAATTTCTCTCATTTCTCTCCACTTTCTACGTACTCCTGAGTAAGAGTAGTGTCAAAACGACTTGCTACTCATCTATACCCTCATTCCCTGTTCGATTGCTCCTTCTTCTCTCTGCATCCTCTTTCATATTCCGTCCGGAGGGACTGTGGTCCGTATTCTCACCTACCTTGGTATCACAACGACCGATTCTACCTGTTGCCCACTCTGCCATTCTTCGTACAGGACGTCCATTAGCCTGGTTACAAGCCAAACCATATCTTCATCAAGTTCGTTTCTCTGGTGCTTTACAATTTGCTCATCACTATCAACGATGTCAAGGTCTCTCACTCCCAAACTTCTTATGGGGAGATGAGATTGAATATGGTGTATTCACCCGCATTCCCTTCCAAGCAATGAAAGATGTTGAACGTGAAAGATTAGAAAAGAAAGGATTACCAGTATTACCACCATTTGAAGAAGTACTTGAACCAATGAAAGATTGGGAGATCGGCATGATGCAAGGAGGAAGTATTGAAGGATTGAAAGGACAAGGCGGAAGAGGACAAGAAGAGCATGTCAAACGTTCATATCACTATGATTTACAACTCAATGCTAATGATTATCGACAACGTTTAATTTCTATGGAAAAAGAATATCATGATTTACCAATAGGATGTGAATGGCAACCTGAATATGGTTCATGGATGATAGAGAGTGTACCACGCAATCCATATGGTTCCTATATCTCTGATTTACTGAATGTAGAAAAATCAATGCAATTACGTAGAAAGCGTTTACATTCGGTATTGCGACGTGGTGGTGGAAAATATGAAGAACGTGAAAGAGAACGATTAATGAGAGAAAGAGAACGCGAAAGTGAAAATGTGTCAGTATTGACATTTAAAGAATGGTTTAGTGATGTATTTACAGGAGATTATGAAGGTAAATATGATGAAATTGCACCAACAATATCATTGTTTCCTATGTTAGGTGTACAAGGTTATCCTCATAGTCTATCGTCTACTCTTGAGAGTGAGAGAGTGAAAGTCAGTGAGGCAAAGAGTGTGGAACAAGGAGAGGGATTGGAAGAGAGTGTGAAAATATTGGGAGGGGATAGAGATAGTAATAACGATATGATAATATGTAATTTAAATCAACGTTCACATTCTCAATTATTACCAGATAAGGTAATCAATGGACATCCACGTTTTCAAACATTAACAGAGAATATTCGATTACGACGTGGTGAAGACCGAGGAAAAGTCAATATTACGCTCAATGTGGATGTAGAGGAAAGAGAGAGATTAAGTAAAATATGGAAGTATATTAAAATGAGACAATCGTATGAAGGTGGTATGAATAAACCGATTAATATGACCGAAATATTTTCACTCTCATTAGATGAGGAAGTGAAGGACGCACACACGAACAATACTACATCTATACGCACGGACGGTACAATAGATAAATTATATTTAGATGCAATGGCATTTGGTATGGGTTGTGGTTGTTTACAAGTTACAATGCAATGTATTAATGAAGATGAATCACGTTTCTTACATGATCAATTAGCTATATTAGGACCATGTCTACAAGCACTCTCTGCTGCTACTCCCATCGCTGCCGGACAATTCCTTGATACTGATACTAGATGGGGGATTATCTCACAAGCTGTTGATGATCGTACAATAGCTGAATGTGGTGGGAATAATAATGGTGAGATTGATAAAACATGGGTTGATCCACAATTAGCTGGGTCTGGCGTTAGGAAGTTATCTAAGAGTAGATATAGTACTGGTAAGTGATACATGACTAGTATTGTGACTATGTGGATACTTACCTCTCTCTCTCTTTCTCTCTCTCTTTCTTTCTTTCTCTCTCTCTCAGTATCCATGTTTATAGGTAAACCAAGAAATAAACAAGAATTATTAAATATAAATAAATTAAATAATTTACCTATTGATATTGATGATGAAGTATATGCGATGTTAAAGAGTATGTCCGCTTCACCTATTGACTCTCTTACAGCGAAGCCTATGGATGATGTGTTAGCTACACATATAGCACATCTGTTTGTGAGGGATCCATTGGTTATATTTGATGATGCTATTCATTTAGACAATCGTGCGGCGATGGTAAGTTTGACTCTCTTCCTTTCTACCATTCTGTTATTTTATTCTCACCCCGTATTCCGTCTTATTTAGGATCATTTTGAAAATATTCAATCGACAAATTGGAGATCAATGAGATGGAAACCACCATCTCTTCGTGTAGGGTTGGAATATGAGAGAAGGAAGTACCTTGCTAAGTATCATCCTCCCACCACAACTGCTACACCATCTCCACTCCTGTCATCCTCTGCACACACACAGGATGAGAAAGAGTTTGATTTCTATCGGAATATTTTAGTAGAAGATAGATATGATGAATATTTAAGAGCATTTTCGTTATTAAGAAATAATAGTATCAATAATAACAGCAGTGTAAGTGAAAATGTGATAGGATTGACCAGTAACGGTAATGCTGAAGTTAACGGTAATATTAACGGAAATGTTCTAGAAGGTGGTGTAGGTGTGATTGATACTGTGAGGAATACAGATGCACTGTCTGGTGACAGTGTACCACTAAACGAAGAGGTGAGTGATGTGGTACAAGGTGTGGTCACGGAAGTTGGTCCCATTGTTAGTAGTTGTGATACAGAAGAAGACAACCATGTGAGTAACATACACAAAGAGGATACTCAACAGTTACAGCAGGAATTGACCACTACTACACCCACAACAGTATTTCCAACACTTCCACATCTTCCACCATTCATGGAATCATCATCTATTCATGATGATCTTCAAAATCATGGACCAGGATGGCGTATTGAATTCCGACCATTAGAACTTCAACTGACAGATTTTGAGAATGCTGCCTTTGCGATGTTTCCTGTTCTCTTTTCACGATGTCTATTGGCAAAAGGATATGATTTCTATATTCCAATGAGTTATGTTGAAGAGAATATGAGAAGAGCACAAAAGAAAGATGCTGTATTGAGAGAAAAGTTCTATATTCGTAGGAATATACTGATTGCACCAAAGACTACCGTGAATGTTCCTGTGGAAGATGCAGTTTGTGAGGCGTCGCCGGAGAATGGTAATAAGACGACAGACATACCAGTAGTGCCGTCAGAGGTAGCAGTAAAGGAAGAAGCATCAGAGGATGCTGACGCATTAAACAAGTATCGCATCCCTGCTTTCGAAGATATTGAAATAGTTGAATTGACAATGGATGAGATATTCAATGGTGAGAAACCTATTCTTACCAAGGATGGAGATGAAAGCATGGAGAGTATCGAAGAGGCAAAGAAGAGATTCCCAGGATTGATACCTATCATCATAGATTACATTCAATCCTTAACTAAGGAATCTACTGCAGTGTTAGACACTCCCGCTCTCCCACCAGTCGCTCCAACATCTTCTTCAGAGCACATTGACAGTCTCGTCGTTGCTACTGCCACTGTTGCCAATACTGATACCCCACTTGCCCACCTTACCCAAACGACAAGTGGTAGTAAAGAAGAGATACGTTCCCAACTCCTCCCTTACCTCTCTCTTTTGAGTGATAAAGCCTCAGGTAAACTTCCTACTACAGCTCATTGGTTACGACATGAGATTCAACAACATCCATATTATAACCCATTAGCAGGCGGTAAAGGTAAGATAACTGTAGAAGTAGCTGATGATATGATGTTTTTATGTGAAATGATTGGTATGAATGATATATATCGCTCTGATTTATATGGTGATCATCCATGTTGTTCTTATGCTTATCAACAGGGACAAGGACATATTCATAATGCTGTTACTATTGCTGCGAATAGAAAGCGTTTGGAAGAAGAGCGTGCAAAGGAGATTGAACAATGGGATGGGATAGATTATGGTATATTTGATCCTAATCGTCCTCTTCTTAAGGATCTCAATCTTCCGCCGTTGCCACCTTCATTAGATAGTATTGATGAAGAAGATTTAATGTTTACTAATTATACTTGTTATGTTAAACCTATTATGCCATGGAATATGATCTTCTCACCTATATCTACCTCAACTGCGACATTATCGTCTAGTGGTAGTATGAATAATGTATTGTCTTCTAATGTAATGAGTAATGGTGTCTTGAATAGTCTTGATAGTCTTTCTCATTCTTCGACAGATGCTGCTGGATCAAGTGAACAAGGTGAAGCAAGTTCTGATGGTAATCATGAAGCTCCTAAGCGGTGGTCTACGAAAGAGAAGCTGATCGCTTTGGCGGACGCATTTAAGAAATTGTTGCCATCATCATTTCGACGTCGTCGTGATTCAGGGGATCGTATCAAGTTCTAACAAACGTGGTTGTTTTCTTAGTGATAGAGTTGTAATTATTGTTTAATTTTCTTGTGACATGTAGAACGTTGATTGTTTAGGTAATTGGACGTATATTCTAACTTGGGCTACATGTGACTGATATAATTTGCTCGCTTTCACTGCTTCTTCATAAAATGATAGTAATATTTTAGCACTTGAAATGGCGATTGCAATAATACCATATTTCAAAACTATATCAAAATTTGAAAGTTTTGAATTGTTCTTTTAAATTGACTGCTAATTTTCACAATGCACAGGAATCCCGCGTGATAACGAAGAGAACAAAGAATGAAGAGAAACAATTCTACTCATTTGTCAGTGATAAGGCCTAACAGCAACAATCATGGAAATAAAAAAAGAACTAGGACTGTACGGCGAATACTCAAGTGACACATTTTCCCTTTTCTTTTCCCAAATAATTAATCATACAACCTTCAGGAGATGTGATAAGTCTCAACCTACAGAACACAAATCACAGGGAAAGGTACTTTATGACAAAGGTGATATCACTATTACTTACTCTAATCCTACGCTGGAAACATATTTTCCCAGTATGTATGCAGTTGCTGATCCTAATGATCCACATCGTTACTTTGTCGGGTTACCACTTTCTGACTCTTTCACTAATAATCAATTATATGGAATATTCTTATATTTTAATCTTAACTCTGGTAAAACATCACAAATGCATATTTTATCCAGTTTTTGCGTAAACTATGATTCTCGTAATGGTTCATATAATGAAAATAATACATTTCTATTCAATCAATGTCTAATCTTTGTTGGTTGTCATCGTGATACTAGCAAATATCTTATTGATATCCATTGTTTTGATTATCATGATCGTTATATTGCATCAGCACGTGATCGTTATGATATGATCCATGCATATAATTATTGATACGATCTGAGTAACCAAAAATATTTATATCAACAGGATAGATGGTTGATCATAAAGGACAACATTGCCGAGAGAAATATATGGCTAGTGGATACGGCATCTGTTTGTGTTGAGGGTAAAATTATTGCTCCGAACCAACATTCTAAAACGCGTTGCATGCAATACAATATTTACACACTGAAAAGTGATGAATGTATGGATACATTTATTCAACAGAATAATACAAAGACCATGCAACCATATTGTGAGATGGATTACTGTACTCATTGTATTAAATGTGGTCAGATAACTGTAATAGCATGTTATTGTGAGAATAATTCAAGTCTGGGATTAGGTAAAAGCTACTGCCATAATTGTAGTATTCGTTATTCTTTATCTGAGAAAAGATGGGTTTGTGCCAAGCTGGTGAGATCTGACAAGGATTCGATGGCATATGTTTGCGGAAACCCTGTTGATGCTGAGACTCAACACACTTGTTGCAACGATCATAGCACTGAAGAGCTCGTTTTTGAGTGTCAAGAAACTCACATAAAACCATATAAAAGAGATGTAACTTTACACATTAAGAAAGTTATTAATCAATAGATTTTCTCAACGTAGTTTGTGTAACTGGATAAGACCATGACCATAAAGCTTCTCAATTTAAGCTCTAAATAATTAGCAGATATTAAACTAACTCTATTCTTATATCGTTATACTATTTTAGTATTGACTATCGAATGCATTCATTATAGCAACGTCATCTTTTGTACCCTCACCACAACCTTACAATCTGATACGATTTTGACGATCAACAGGAAAGGTATAACCTGTGTATTCATTTGGAAATGATTTTGAGGCAAATCCTATTGCATGGAAAAAGAATAAGATTAAGAACGACGACTCTTTTGTCTCCCACCATTCGCCCCAACACCTTCTTCAGAGCACAATGGCAATCTTCCCATTGCTATTGCTGACAATTAACATCGATCTCGTGGTAGTAGGATTAATTACATTCCATACATGTTCAGGCAAATTGAATTTACGGTTTTCATAAAACATACATTCCATAGTATTTTACTTACTAACGTCCAAATGATCTAATGATTGGTTTAATTTACAAGCATATCCTCACTTGAGACACATTACATGTATTTAGTGGGTATAGGAGATGAAATTATATTTTGCTGACTAACGACAGCAGTTTCGGTGTTAAACTAAAAAGTTTTCATTATCATCACAGTTGTATTGGGTTTTCGATCGGTTTACAATCTATCGGTATTATACTTTTTACATCTATGACAACCTCGGACCCATTTACGATACATCTATGTCTCTTCAGATTCAATATTCCTGTTGAACTGCGTGAGATTGTTGCGGAATATTTTTACACCCCCTGGACTGAAGAGGATTACGCTTGGTGGGTTCAGACTGTTTGGAGGCGCAAATTGCTTCGACCGCAATGGTAGTAGTATTTAGGAGATAAAAGGTTTATGTAGAACAATGCGATCACATATCCTGTTTATGATTATTAGTTGGTTGATAGTCACCGTCTACATGCAAAATACATCTTCAATTAATTCGTGACGATGGTTAATGCGTTAATTACCTTAATTTTGCTAATAACTCACATAAATAAACAGATCTGACGCTAATAACGCGTTTACCAACACAACTCCTCGACCATGAGGACTCATGCTTGTTTCTTCCCATCGAATTACTTCAGATTATTCTATCCCATGGGCGGATGAATTGATCCTTATTAAAACTGGTCTATCTGTCGTTTCTAAACTAAGAAACTCCATATTGTAAACCATGTAAAGAGATAACCATTGATAAGATATAATATATGAAAGCACGTATGTTATTATTACTTGTTTATCATGCTATTGTTGGATTGTGGTTTAATTCAGCAAGAGAGAAGCGATCCCAAGGTTATTTGCTCTCTCTATATGGTCATATGTCATATTGGGATATTAATACTGGTTCTGTTACTAATATGTGTAACTTATTCCGTAATTATCCCTATAGTGACACTGATACGATATAGGTAATAATTGGGATGTATCCAATGTAATTAATATGAGTGAAATGTTTTATAACCATTGGTTATCATGTAAAGTACATCATAATATTAATAATTGGAATATATCAAACGTACAAGATATGTCTTATATGTTTGGTAGAGCAGTCGTTACTCATCCTCTTTTGGATAAATGGAATGTAAGTAATGTGACCACCATGGCATTCATGTTTCATAGACATCATGACTACAATCATCCATTGAATACATTACTTCTGATGATGGGGTTAAT
>JACCEA012460152.1_pt1 | contig 15894 bp, 11 predicted proteins | sample 7449851 | NCBI WGS metagenome assembly JACCEA01 (sample SAMN15323453, study PRJNA562643) | freshwater metagenome | isolation source: river surface water | place: USA:Blue River Watershed | collected 2017-08-18 | reverse complement strand
GATTGAAACCCCTGCCGCTCTACCTTTTAAGGTATTTAAAATGTTTGGAGCTGGAACTTCTTTGAGAGTCGATTCAGAAACCGAAACAACCGAACCAGTGATGTCTCTTTTCTTTTGAGTACCATAACCCACTACCACAACCTCATTTAATTCTTTCCCTGTGCCTACACTTAAAGCAATATCAATATTGGTACGGCTACCCACCGAAACCTCTTGGGTTTCGTAACCAATAAAGCTAAACACCAAAGTTTCATTGGCAGATGCTTCAATTTTATAATTACCCGAAGCATCTGCAACTGAGCCTCTACTTGTACCCTTCACAGTTACACTTACACTTGGCAGAAATTCGTTGTTAGAAGCATCTCTAACTTTCCCGCTGATAAGCTTTGCTTGGGCAAGGAGTGATAGAGGGCTGAGTAAAAGCAATAGAGCTGCTATACTCCACCTCATCGTTTTTTGTTTCGTTCTGTAGTTTTTTGTCATTTTACAGGAAATTTCATTTATTTGAATAATACAATTTATTGTAACTGAAATGATAGTTTTGGCCGATTAAGCTATTAAACCCTTTCAAATACACTGAATCGAATGTATATGTAGGAATTTGGTTTTTCAAAAAAACTGTGTCAAATTGACACTAAATAAAAAACGAAAACTATCGAAAACGATTTCGGAAACGTTTTCGATAGTTTCTTAAAATACTATAATTGTAATTTACTCTAAATAAGTTTTATGAATTTGCAAGCCACTTATGGTTAAAATAACCAAAAGGGTGTAACACATAATCTAAGAAAAATACAATTCATGCCATGCAAAAATGTATAAAATGCGGAAAAGTTGATGGAATTATTAGAGCTGGTTTCTTGAGAGGCCAACAGCGGTATCAATGCAAGTTGTGTAATCATTTTTTTATACTAAAATCAAATCAACTGCAGCCTGGTTTATAATCATTTCCCGACTGAAATCGGCGAAGCAGCCATTAGAACCCTAATCGAACATATTAGTAATAAAAACAACTTTATTCCTTACAATAAAATTCTTGAAGGTGAATTGATTATTAGGGAATCTTCTCTAAAGAATGAAAGTAATTTGGCATAGTCCAAAACTGCAATAGATAGCTCTATTTACAGTTTTGGATTATTCGTGTTAAGAAAAAGTCACCTCTCCAGCTTAAAATTCTTATCAGTTGCTGGTCTTTTTGGAGCATTTGCCACTTTCCAACCCGTTCGGTACATCCAGTCGGCCATTTTCTTTAGTTTAGGAAAATTGATATTCTCGACATTATCCTGCGGAGTATGGTAATCGGGGTGCAAAAGTGTTGTATACATGAGTGATGGAATCCCCAAACGTGCATAAGGGAGGTGGTCGCTTCTGAAATACCAGCCTTCAATATGCTTTACATCGTCCCAGCTATAATCTAATTTAAAATTGGGACCTTCTTTGTTGGCTTCTAAGGTCATGTTTATCAATTCTTCCGAATTTCTATGAGGGGGAAGTGCTCCCAAAACCGTAGCACTATCAATGTGGTTTCGGCCAATCATGTCACCGTTTAAAACAGCCACAATTGAGCCAATTGGTACGGTTGGGTGGGCGGAATAATATCTTGAGCCAAGGAGTCCTCTTTCTTCTGCTCCGTGAATTACAAATAACACCGAACGTTTAGCTGGATTTTTCACAAACGCCCTTGCATTGCTGAGCATGGCAACATTTACGCTGCCATTATCATCGGCACCATAACATATTGAGTCTCCTTTAATTTCATTTCTAACCCCATGAGCATCGGTGTGCCCGCTGTAAAGCAAGTATTCAGATTTCAAATTAGCATCCGTTCCTTCTATTTTACCAATAATATTTACCGAAGGATAGGGGTATTTCGATACTACAACAGTGGCTTTTAAATTTGCCGAATTTCCCTCCAATTCTTTTTTAGCACTTTTGTGTAGCCACAAAACAGGTACTGTTGTGGTTAAGTTGACATTTACTCCACCATCAATGTCATAATTTCCTCTTTTAAAATTCTCATTGGCATCTTTCCACGCATTTTCGGCGGTATCATCTGCAATAAAAATTACAGCAATCGCACCTCTTTTAACCAAATCCGCTCCGTATTTTGTGTAGATATATCGACTGTAACGCCATGTAGGCAACGAAACGTTGAGATTAATCCCTTTTGCATTGGCCTCTAAAGCCACAATTTTTCCTTTTACATTTAGAGCATTGGTGTCTATTTCAGCAGCATTACCCAGATACGTAATGGCTCCATTCAATGTAATATTTGCCATTTGAGCAATCGAAACATCCTGCCAAAGAGTCAATTTTTTATTGTTTAATTCGATACTCGTTTGTTCAGAAATCTGATTTCTCCAGAGTGTAAAATACTGAAAATACGTACCATCATCGCCCGCAGGCTTTAGTCCAATCGCTCGGTATTTTTCGCCTAACCACATGGCCGCTTTCAGTTCGTCGAGCGTACCAGCCGAACGGCCTTTAAAGTTGACTCCAGCCAATGCTTCTAAATCGGTTTTTAAATCAGATTCTTTGATTTGGTTGAGAGCAGGAGGAAGGTTTTGAGCAACAAGTGGACTACTTATAATAAGAAATGCCCAAAATAAAATTTTGTTTTGCATAATAAACAGAGATTGAGTTTATCGATGAGAAATGATAGTTGACTAAAATTCAAACCTATAAATATACAAAACTGTTACGGATTGTAAATTAAAATTTACCCACTATTTATCTAATCGAAAATAAAATGTAGCATCCCTTTATATGTAATTATTATTAAAACTGAGATTCAGTGTTATAAAAACTAACATAATTTTTAGTATTTTGCACTAAAACTCAAGCCTAATCAAGTTTTGAACCGTTAAAATTAATACAAAATGCCACAAATCATTTTAAGTGCGAATATGGCACTGGCTTTTACGTTGGAGCTAATCTTATTTTATTCAGCAGGAAGTTATGGGTTCTCTATTGGCAAAACCTTGACGAATAAATGGTTTTTTGCCATTGGTTTTGCACTAATTGCCATTGCTTTGTGGGCTATTTGGGCAGCTCCAAAATCTGAAAATCGACTAAGTTCGCCAGCCCGATATATTTTTGAATGGTTGATGTTTATGGGTGGGTCGTTTTTTCTTTTTAAGTTAAACCATATTAATTGGGCAGTCGGCACTGCAATTTTAGCCACAATAAGTGTCGTGATTGCCTATAGTTCTGAACGATAATGACTTAGTCTTTAGCGAATGCCGAAACAGCGATGTATCGTTCATTAATGTATTTTTCTAAATCAGTTACGGCTTGGTCGAAACTTTGGGAATTTTGAAGGTAGCTATACGGCGGTTTTTCAATTTCAGAAGCCGTAAAACTCGGTGCTAAAATGGCCTTGTGCTTTTTGAGGTAAAGATTCATCGCCGTTGGCGTAAAATAGTTAGTGATGAAATCTTTTACGGCAGCTTTATAAAAGGCATAATACTCAGGGTCATCTATGATGTATCTTATCAAAGGCCATTGCGAGCCAACTTCTTTCATTTCCATCGTAAGAGCCGTTCGATTTAAGCCACCTTTCATCTGAAACGAAAGGTTCAAATCGTAGGGTATCCAACGTAAAACACCGTTGGTATTAGCCAGAAAATAATTGTGCATTACTTGTCCGTAAGTATCCCAGTTGCCCACAGTATTGTTTACTGCCAAGTATTTTAGATAACTTTTCACATCAAAGATTGCTTCTAATTGCTTTTTCCAAAGGGCTCGGTCATTGACCCTCGTGGGGCTATTAATTGCTGCGATTAAGGCCTTTACATCGCTATAATCATTAAGGTCTTTATTGTTTTGTTTTTCGATTTGAGCGGTAATAAATGTTTGAAGATTTGATTCGGGTTTATATACATTTCCTACCTTGATTCCACTTTGAGTTTCTACCATGTGTTCTTCTACCGTTTCGATGGCTTGATAAACGCCGCAATACTTTTGTCCTTGACCAAAATCAATATATACTTTGTAGTAGGCAACTTTACAAGCCATAACTCCAGCCTTTCTGAATAAATCGGTCAAAAGTTTTTCTTTCATAAAAGTATTATCACCGTAGCTTGGAGCAAATGACAGTTCTTTAAAACCATAAAATCGTTGATTCTGGGTTTCGGCATATTTATCTTCAAACTCATCAAATTGTATTTTAAAGGGTAGTTTATAAACCCCACTTCGCCAAGTGGCGTTCAGCGAAGCATTTCCTTTCAATCTAAATCCTACTTTTTTCCATTTATTATTGCCTTGTGAAACATCGGCTTCCACGTAGATAGGGTCGCCAGGTACAGCATCGAGGCTGCCATTTCCTGCGGGTGCAACAGCCCCTGGAATAGTAGTAGCACTACCAAACTTTCGGATAGTGCGGTATTCCATATCTCGCTGAATTTTATCCCAATTCTCTTGACCTAATTGAATGGTAATGCTTCTCATTTCGGCTTCTGGAAAGACCCAATAGTAATCAGGTATTTTGCCAAATGCTTTTGACACACTTGGGTCAGTGTTTTTTTCGCAAGCCCATGCGAAAAGTAGAAAAACAACAAGAATCGAAACAAGACGCATACAAAAAAGAATTGATATAGTTATAAGAACGGGAACAACTGATACTAAACTATTTACCCTCCAAATATTAGTAAAATAATTGGAGGGTAAAACTTTTTTGGAATAAACTAATCGGCTATCTTGCTAACTTAGCTTCTTACTCTATCCGTTTACTTTCTTATAATCGGCCAAGAATTTCTCTAAACCACTATCGGTTAGTGGGTGTTTGAGTAATGCTAAAATGGCACTTAATGGGCCAGTCATTACATCAGAACCGATTTCGGCACACTTAATGATATGAATTGGGTGACGAACCGACGCCGCTAAGATTTGTGTTTCAAACCCATAATTATCAAAAATCAAGCGAATTTGCTCAATTAAATCTAAGCCGTCGAACGAAATATCATCTAATCGACCGATGAATGGCGATACATAGGTTGCTCCAGCTTTAGCTGCCAAAAGAGCCTGACCCGCCGAAAACACTAACGTGCAGTTGGTTTTGATACCTTTTTGAGTAAAATATTTTATTGCTTTGATGCCATCTTTAATCATCGGCACTTTGACTACGATGTTAGGGTGCAAATCGGCTAAAGCTTCCCCCTCTTTTATCATTCCTTCAAAATCGGTCGAAATAACCTCTGCCGAAATCGGGCCATCTACAATTTCACAAATAGCTCTGTAATGGTTCAAGATATTTTCTTGGCCCGAAATACCTTCTTTGGCCATTAATGATGGATTGGTGGTTACTCCATCTAAAACGCCCAAATCGTTTGCTTCTTTAATTTCCGCCAAGTTGGCCGTGTCGATAAAAAATTTCATTTTCTTTGATTTTTATTCTAATAGATTTGTTTAACAGCCTTGTCCGTAATACGCATTTTTTCCGTGTTTACGCTCATAATGTTTCACCCGCAAAGTATCTTTTATTCTTGGAGTGTTAGGGTTTATTTGCAGCGTCAGCATCGCCATTTTAGCTACTTCTTCCAGTACAGCTGCGTTATACACCGATTTTTCGGCATTCTTTCCCCAAGTAAAAGGCCCGTGGTTTTGTAGTAAAACCATTTCTACTTCTTTGTATGAAAGTTTCTTTCCTGCAAAACAATCGAAGATTTGATTACCCGTTTCAAACTCATAATCGCCTTCAATCATTTCATCAGTAAGCACCTTTGCACACGGAATGTCTTGGTGGGTATGGTCGGCATGTGTTGTCCCAAAAATCGGGATGTCCATACCCGCCTGAGCCCAAGCCACTGCGTATGTGCTATGTGTATGCGTGATTCCACCAATATCTTCCCAATTTTTGTACAATTGAGCATGCGTTTTGGTATCGGAAGATGGTCTCATTTTTCCTTCAACAACTTTGGCATCATAGTCCATGATTACAATGTCGGTCGGTTTCAGAAACTCATAAGGCACACCGCTTGGCTTTATGGCAAAAACACCTTTTTCTCGGTCAACGGCACTGACATTCCCGAACGTAAATAAGACCAAACCCAACTTTGGAAGCATCATATTGGCCTCAAAGCATTCTTCTTTTAATGATTGATACATCTCATTTTTTATATTTTCATTGAGTAAACCTGCTTTCAGAAGCAGGTTACCCATGGTTTTATCCAATTCTTCTTTTTAAATAATTTTTATAGTCAGGCACAGCTGTTTCGTATTCGGTGTGCATGAGAGCTGATGTGACGATGTAGTCGGCGGTGGCACGGTCGCAGGCCATCGGGATATTCCAAACTACTCCCAGACGCAAAAGAGCCTTAATATCGGGGTCGTGCGGTTGTGCTTCCATGGGGTCCCAAAAGAAAAATAATATATCAATCTTGCCTTCTGCAATCAATGCTCCAATCTGTTGGTCACCACCCAAAGGCCCACTCAAAAGTTTTACGACCGAAACATCGAGGGCTTCTTCGAGTAGTTTTCCTGTTGTACCCGTAGCAAATAATTGGTGCTTCGATAAAACTGATTTATTGTAAATGGCCCAGTCAATCAAGTCATCTTTTTTATTATCATGAGCCACTAAAGCGATTCGTTTGCGTGCCGAAACAGTTTTTGTCTTGAATAAATCTGCCATATTTTAAAAGGATTTTCTACCCGTGAATGTTTGCGGTAGTTCACTACAAACTTACGTATTTTCCATTTCTATTTGTAGGCAACATCATTAAATCTAAGCTCATTTTTTAGCCCACGAATGGTGGTATCTTTATCAATCACCACAAGTTCGATACCAAGTAACTCGGCCAAATCTTCCATGTATTCGGTGGTGAGATTCTGGCTGTAAACTGTGTGGTGAGCTCCTCCAGCCAAAAGCCATGCTTGTAGGCCTACTTCCATACTCGGTTGCGGTTTCCATAAGGCACGAGCCGTTGGTAGTTTTGGGAACGCTTCAGTTACTTCAACAGCTTCTACTTCATTGACTATCAGGCGAAAACGATTGCCTAAATCAACCAACGAAACATTTAATGCGGGCCCCGCAGCAGCATTGAAAACCAAACGAACGGGGTCTTCTTTGCCACCGATTCCGAGTGGATGTATTTCGCACTTTACTTGATTTGCTGTAATTGAAGGACAAATTTCGAGCATGTGCGAACCCAAAACCATCGGATTGGCGGGGTCGAAATGATACGTGTAATCTTCCATAAAAGAATTTCCGCCTTTCATTCCGCTTGCCATTACTTTTAGGATATGCACCATGGCAGATGTCTTCCAATCGCCTTCTCCACCATACCCATAACCCGCAGCCATCATTCGCTGCGAACCAATACCTGGTAATTGACGCATTCCGTGTAGGTCTTCAAACGTATTGGTGTAGGCCGAAAAACCGCCATCTTCTAAGAATGCTTTCAAGCCCAATTCTATGCGAGCCGCTTCATGCAAAGAGTTTCTTTTATCTCCGTTTTTAGCCAAAGATGGCATCAAAACATATGTATCTTCGTATTCTTGAATTAATTTGCCGATTTCAGCATCCGAAATTTGATTGATTACTTGTACTAAATCTCCAACGGCAAACGTATTGACCGAAAACCCAAACTTCATTTCGGCAGCTACTTTATCGCCATCCGTAACCGCTACTTGACGCATATTATCACCAAAACGAGCGACTTTCATGGTTTGCATCTTATATTTTGCCACCGCCACACGTGTCCACACATTGATTTTTTCGTGAACCGATGCCGCTTGCCAATGCCCAACAACAACCTTACGATTCATTCGCATCTTTGATAATAGATGCCCAAATTCACGGTCGCCGTGAGCTGACTGATTAAGATTCATAAAATCCATGTCAATATCAGCGTAAGGAATATCACGATTGAATTGGGTATGCAAGTGCAAAAGCGGAACTTGAAGAGCATTTAAGCCTCTAATCCACATTTTTGCTGGCGAAAACGTGTGCATCCAAGTAATTATTCCCACGCAGTTTGGCGTAACGTTGGCTTCTTTGCAAATCGTCAGAATTTCTTCAGGAGTTTTTACCACGGGTTTAAAAACAACCTTTACAGGAATTACCGAAGAATTATTGAATGAATCGGCGATAATTTTGGAATGTTCATCAACCTGACGGAGCGTTTCTTCACCGTATAAATGTTGGCTTCCAGTTACGAACCAAACTTCATAAGATTTTAAATCAAGCATTGTTTTCTATAAATTTTCCTAATTTCTGATATTTTGCATATAATTTTTGGTAAACCGCTGCATATTCGGCTCGTGGTTGGTAATGGGCATCAAAGCCCGAACCCATAGCTTTCTGTGCTTCTTGAAGGGTTGTATAAACACCCGCAGCCACCGAGGCATTCATGGCAGCTCCTAATGCACAGGCTTGGTCTGAGCTGGCTACTTTGATTGGCTTATTAAGCACATCCGAAAGAGTTTGCATCACAAACGGCGATTTTTTAGCCACGCCACCAATAGCAATCACTTGTTTAATCGGCACTCCTTCGCTGATAAATCTATCTACAATCGCTTTCGAGCCAAACGCAGTTGCTTCGACAATCATTTTAAAAAGCTTCACGGCATCCGTTCCTAAATTCAATCCCATCAATGAAGCTTTTAGCTCATGATTGGCATCGGGCGTGCGACGTCCGTTAATCCAATCGGTTGCAACTGGGTCATTTTCGGAAACGGGTAGGAGAGAAGCCTTTTCTGATAGATATGGAATCAGTTTTTGCGATAACTCTTCGGCAGCGTTTTCGCCTAAAAGTTCACGCACTGGCTCAGTAACCACACGCTGAAACCAAGCATAATAATCGCCGTAGGCTGATTGCCCAGCCTCCATTCCAAGCATATTTGGAATGATAGAGCCATCGACTTGTCCGCAAATGCCTTTGATAAGTAAATGCTCAATTTCGAGCGGTCCGTCGTTACGGTTTGGAGCAATGAGCATATCACAAGTAGAAGTACCCATTACTCGCACAAAATCATACGGCTCGATTTCTGCCCCAACCGCTCCCATGTGGCAGTCAAACGCCCCAACTCCGATGACAACATTTGTAGAAAGCCCAAGTTTAGTTGCCCATTCTTCCGAAATCTGACCCATTGATTGGTCAGAAGTAAACGTATTTCTGAAGAGTCGTTCTCGTAAACCAGTTAGAAGTGGGTCGAGTTTTGTGAGAAATTCTTCTGATGGCAGCCCCTCAAATTCTTCGTGCCACATGGCTTTATGACCCGCTGCACAACGTGAACGCTTCATGGTTAGTGGGTTTGTATTTCCAGTCAAAACTGCCGAAATCCAATCACAATGTTCTACCCACGAAAAGGCTTTTTCTCGAATACTTTCATCGACTCTGAGCGTGCGGAGAATCTTTGCCCAAAACCATTCCGATGAATAAATGCCACCCACGTATTTTGTAAAATCTACCTCCCAACTGTGAGCCAAAGTATTGATTTCTTCGGCTTCAGCATTGGCGGTATGGTCTTTCCAAAGAATAAACATTCCGTTAGGGTTGTCGGCAAAATCGGGCAATAATGCCAAAGGTGTGCCATTTTCATCAACAGCAACGGGGGTTGAGCCAGTAGTATCAACGGAAATACCAACAATATTCTGCTTTACTTCTTCCGAAACCCCAACCAAAGCCCCTTTGATAGCCCCTTCGAGCCCTTCGAGGTAGTCGAGCGGGTGCTGTCTGAACTGAGAAATGGCAGGATTGCAAAATAAACCCTGTCTCCATCGTTCGTAATAATGTACGGCCGTGCCGATATTTTCGCCAGTTTGGTTATTTACTACCAATGCTCGCACAGAGTCGGTTCCGTAGTCGATTCCTATTGTGAATGTTGTTTTCATAATATTTGTGTCAAATTAACACATTATATTTTATTCCTTAAAAGTTTCAATAAAATTTATTTTTTTCTATCTCATTGAGTCAGAGATAAAATAATGAAAAGCATTAAATTTATTTTGGTATTTTTCTTTATCAAGACGATAAAGAATAGCTTTTTTTGTGGCGGATTGTTGATTTTTTTCGCCTGTATCTATCAACAAATTGGTTGAAAGAATCTTACGGCTGAAGTTCCTTCTATCAAGTGGTATCTGATAGATGGCTTCGTAAAGTTTTTGTAATTGTGGAATGGTAAATTTTTCGGGTAAAAGTTCAAATCCGATTGGGTGTAAAGCTGCTTTGTACCTGAGCCTTTCGAGGGCCACATTTACCATTTCATTGTGGTCAAAAATAAGGTTTGGCTTATTTTCTATATTAATCCAAAAAGCATTTTGAGCCTTTACAGCATCTTGGTCGTGTGCATGGATGTTGATTAAAGCAAAGAAACAAACCGAAAGCGTACGTTCAACGGGGTCACGGTTGACTTTGCCAAAAGTTTGAATTTCTTCGAAATAAATATCCTTTAAGCCTGTCAAATCGTATAGAATTCGATTTGTTGCTACTTCAAGGTCTTCGTTTTCTTCTAAAAAGCCACCCATTAATGACCACTTTCCTTTCTCTGGCTCGAAGTTTCGTTTTACCAACAAAAGTTTTAAGGCTTCTCCATCAAAACCAAAAACGATACAATCAAGTGCAACAAGTATTCGGGTTGAATGGTGGTACTTTTCCATCAAGTCTCAGTAAATAATAAGGTTCTGATTTGTTAATTTTAAATTCGTAAAATAACAAATACCGTGCAATTTTAGACATTGACTTTGCATGAGTTACGAATTAATTTAGTCTGCAAATACTAACAATCACATAACTAAATTGTGTAAAAGTAGCATATATTTTGTTTTTGGCCAATATTATTTGCCCAATATTTGAAAAACATACTTTCCGATTTGAAAAGTATGTTTTTCTCAAAATATTAAAAATATGTTCGTTGCTTATTTTGTTACTTTCAACACAATAACAGAATAGGCAGGAACCGAAAGCCTTAAGACGCCTTTTTCAAGTTTTGCACCAGCAAAATCTTTGACGGCTACTTTGTTGGGTTGCTCAAAAGTATTGTGGTCGCTGATGTTTGACGCTGATAAAATCTGACCTAATACTTTGCCGAAATCATCTCCTCTGAGGTTTATTGTCACTTCGTGGGCTTTACTATAATCAATGTTTGTCAACGAAATATTCAATGCTCCCGCAGCGTCTTTTGAAGCAGATGCCGAAACAGCTGTAAGTTTTTTGCCGTTGAATTCATACTTGGGCGACTCGATGCTCATCGGAACAAGAGTGGCATCTTGGTGAACATTATACATTTTCATCACATGAAAAGTAGGCGTTAACAACATTTTTTCTTCGTTGGTCAGAATAACAGCCTGCAAAACATTCACGATTTGGGCCAAATTTGCTCCACGAACACGCTCAGCGTGATTATTGAAAATATTAAGCGTTAAGCCCGCAATCATGGCATCACGCATGGTGTTTTGTTGATACAAAGCTCCTTTACCTTCTGCATCGGTTTCGTACCAGCCACCCCATTCGTCCACAATTAAATCTACTTTTTTCTCAGGGTCATATTTATCCATGATGGTGCTGTGCTTCGTAACGAATTCCTCCATTTTCCAAGCTTCTTCCATGGTTTTAAAGTAGGTTGCTTCGTTAAATCCAACCGATGGTCCTTTGGTATCTTTCCAACTCAATACCGAATAGTGGTGCAATGCCAAGGCCGACATCATGTTGTGTGGAATGTTTTTCATCAAAGTTTCCGTCCAATTAAAGTCATCACTACTGGCACCCGAAGCCACTTTATATAGTTTAGATTCTGGCGTAATATCTTTCATGAAAGTTGCGTACTGACGATAGATATTGGCATAATATTCAGCGGTCATATTTCCACCACAACCCCACGCTTCGTTGCCGACTCCCCAAATTTTTACATTCCAAGGCTGTTTACGACCATTTTGAATACGAAGGTCAGACATTGGGCTTCCAGTTGGTTGATTGACGTAGCTTACCCAGTCGGCTAAATCTTTTACCGAACCACTTCCTACGTTACCAGCCAAATATGGTTCAGCCCCAATACGCTCACACAAATCGAGGAAATCGTGGGTACCAAAACTGTTGTCTTCGGTAACACCTCCCCACCAAACATTCACCATTTTAGGACGACTGGCTTTTGGCCCAATGCCATCTTTCCATTGGTAAGCATCAGCAAAGCATCCACCAGGCCAACGTAAGTTTGGCACTTTTAGCTCTTTGAGAGCTGCAATAACGTCGTTTCTTACACCAGCAGTATTAGGAATTTTAGTATTTCCTTCGCCAACATACATTCCACCGTAAATACAACGACCGAGGTGTTCGGCAAAATGCCCGTAAATATGTTTACTGATTTTTGTTTTCGCCAAATCAGTATTGAGGGTGATTTTGGTCTGAGCTGTTGCCGATAGCATAGCACAAACAGCAATAAAAGATAAAATTGTTCTTTTCACCTTATTAAATATTGAAGTTTTAGATGTATTTATAATGGAAATTTATTCTTTCAAAATTCTGAACTGATAAAAATATGGCAAAACAATACTATTTTTTACCATAATTTTCACGTTATCTACTTTATTTTCAAAATCATTGGGTTTGTTGTCAATTTTCGTTGATTCAATATGTTTATCACTGATAAATATATGAATATTGTGTTTTTTGACATCATCTAAAGAGCTTATTTTGATATACTTTCCACCTTTGAGAGTTCTCTATGATTGATGAGAAATAAAGAGAGTGTACTTGGTAAAAGCCTAAAAAGAATCCAATAAAATTTCAATTCTTTAAACCTACAACTTTATAGAAAGCTGGTTTAGGCTGATTATTTCTATCAAATAATAGTGGATAATTGGTACGACCTCTCACTGGCCAGTTGTTCAGCCAACTGTCACCATCATTTACTCCCCAAAAAGTTACTCTCGAAATTTTATCTTTGTGTTTCAAAAATAATTTAAACAACGCTTCATAGTCATCTGCTAATTGTTTTTGAACATTTTCGGGTAATCCGTTTGTATATGGATTCATTTCAGGACTATTTGCCATCCGCTGACTAACGTCTGCCCCTTGGAAGTCTCTTTTTAAAACTTCGATATCTAATTCCGTAAACATCACTTTCATTCCCAATGCCGAATATTCGAGGATACTCTCTTCAATATCTTTCAAAGGCACTTTTCCAATATGCCAATGCCCTTGAATTCCTACACCGTCAATTCTGGCACCTGATTCTTTGATTTTTTTGATGATTTTTATACAACCTGCTCGTTTGGCTGGCTGCTCGTTGTTGTAGTCGTTGTAGTAGAGTTCAGTATTTGGAGAAGCCTCTTGTGTTAATTTAAATGCTTCGGCAAGGTATCCTTCGCCCAAATGTTTCAAAAAAACAGTATTTCTGAGAGTTCCATCTTCATTGAGGGCTTCATTTACCACATCCCATGAAAACACTTTTCCTTTGTAACGTCCAGCCACGGTTTTTATGTGTTCAGTAAAAAATGTACGGATTGAGTCGCTGCTCTTTATTCCTCTAATGAAGTTGGGCAACTGACTATGCCACACCAATGTATGCCCATTGATTTTGATATTATTTTTCTGACCGTATTCAACCATTTTATCAGCTAATTTGAAATCATAAGTATCCCATTTTGGATGAATTAGGGCAGATTTCATGATATTTTCGGGGGTTGCAGCATTAAATTGCTGTTTTATTAATTTATTCACAACGGGGTCTTTTTCTTCAATCTGTGAATTATTGAGAGCCGTTCCAATCAAAAAGTCATTCTTAAATGCGTCTTTAAGCGAATTGTTTGCTTTATTTTTTGATATAAAATTTGAACAAATACCTAAAACAAAAATTAGGGCAATAATTAAGTTTTTTCTCATTTCTAATAATTTTTAATGTAAAAAATATCGTATAAAAATTGATAAAATCTAACGTCTATAAATTTGAGACGTTAGACTGTTTTTGAATCAAAACATATATATGAAACTAAGCATATATTTTCTTCATGATATACAAAAAATATCAATATGCACTTTTTTAAATGAGATTAGAGCTTTTAACTTTTCTTGAAATAATACAATTTAATGTAAACGTATTTCTAAAATATCTTATTTAAAAAGAGAGATGAATGGTCAAAACTACACTTAAAATTCATATTTCCAAACATTAAGTGTCATTTTGACACTAATATGCATCATTAGATGTATCGGAAACGTTTGCAAAGAAACTATTCACACATACCTTATTAGAAAAATAGTTATTTCAAGAAATCCACCAATTAGCTGCATCTGTATTTTTAGTCGATTGAATCCTATTATAATACAATCTCAAAATATTATTTTTTCTTGAATGATATTGATAAAAACCTGAATTGAAAATACAAATCCTATAGAATGCTATTCAGATATATTCTAATAAGGTAATTTACTCTAAGGATAATTACACTATAGTATGACCCTTTTGAATGCTAACAACAAGTCGCAATCGCCAAAAGATAACCTAAAAACGCTTCTAAAGCATAGCTAAAATTAAGTTTCAAAAATTCAATACTATAATAATTATAACTTTAATAAGAATCATTGATACTTTATAAAGAATTTCAAGATTTATTAATCTATTAATTTGATAGATTATATGGATTATATATATTTGTATTACTAAACGATAATACAACGTAATGAATCTGAAAATTATCTATTAAAAAACTAAAATAATGAAAACAAAAAACCAGTCTGGCTGCCACCAAACTGGTCAAGTTTAACTCAAATAATATCACCGCTAAATGACTCCGACAGTAATCTTTCGATTAACTGCCAAGACCTTATTTTGCATTAAACAATTAAAATTAATGAAAAGATTTCTAAATTCAATAGTAATTCTGGGAGTAACCCTTTTACCCTTTATTTCATCTGCACAAGATAAGCCCGTTATTAATGCGACAGTATCGGGTAAAGTGCTTGATGCCATTACCAACGAAGCCCTTATTGGAGCAACCGTTTCTATCAAAGGAACAACCAATGGAGCAAACACTGACGCAAACGGAGATTTTGCGTTGATTACGGGCCAGAAACTCCCTTTTACAGTAGTGGTTTCTTATGTGGGATATATAAAAAGAGAAATTGTAATCAGCGAAAGTAAAGTAGAAATCAAACTTGAGCAAGATGTAAATAAATTGGCCGATGTAGTAGTTTCTTCACGCCGTCGTCAAGAAGCAGTGCAAGACATTCCTATTCCAATCTCGGTAATTCGTGGCACAACTGCCGAAGATGCTGGTGCATTCAATGTAAACCGCTTGAAAGAACTCGTTCCGACTGTTCAACTTTATGCGTCGAATGCTCGAAACACAACCTTAAACATTCGTGGTTTAGGTTCAACTTTTGGTTTAACCAATGATGGTATCGACCCTGGCGTTGGTTTTTATGTCGATGGAGTCTATTACGCACGTCCAGCCGCCACTGCTCTCGATTTTGTTGACATTGACCGAGTAGAAATTTTACGTGGTCCACAAGGTACATTGTTTGGTAAAAACACCACTGCTGGTGCATTTAATATTACCACTCGTGAAGCAAGTTTCGACCCAACTGCCAGCTTTGAATTAAGCTACGGTAATTATGGTTATATTCAGGCAAAAGGCTCACTTTCAGGTGGATTGAGCAAAAAACTGGCTGCAAGAATCTCTTTCTCTGGTACACAACGTGATGGGTTGTTATATAATATAAAGAATCAACAACCCCAAAACGATATTAATAACCTTGGTTTCAGAGGTCAGTTATTATATACGCCAACCGATAAAATCAAAATCACATTTATTGCCGATGTAACCGACCAAAAACCAAACGGTTATGGCTGGCCAGTGGCTGGAGTAGTTACGACCAAACGTGCAGCTTACCGTCAATTCAATGCAATTATTAAAGATTTAAACTACACACTTCCTTACAGTAGTCCATTTGAGAGAAT
>JACCEA011405157.1_pt1 | contig 15894 bp, 15 predicted proteins | sample 7449851 | NCBI WGS metagenome assembly JACCEA01 (sample SAMN15323453, study PRJNA562643) | freshwater metagenome | isolation source: river surface water | place: USA:Blue River Watershed | collected 2017-08-18 | reverse complement strand
GAACTTCAGTGCAATTTCAGCGTGAATATGCTCGCGCTAAATCACGGCAAACCTGAATTGATGAACTTGCTCGATGTAATTCGCATTTTCACTAATTTCCGCTTCGATGTCACTACTCGTCGCACCAACTTCTTACTTGGCAAAGCGCGCGATAAAACTCATATCTTAATCGGCTTAGCTGTCGCAGTCGCTAATATCGACGAAATAGTCGAGTTAATTAAAAGCTCTAAAGACGTTACCGAAGCAAAAGAAAGACTTCTGGCAAAAGCTTGGCCGGTCGGCCTGGTTGAAGCGATGGTCAAGCTAGTTTCCGACAAAGGAAACATCATCAGAGACGGAAAATTCCACTTCACCGAAATCCAAGCCAAAGCAATTCTTGAAATGCGCCTGGCTCGCTTGACTGGACTCGAGATGGAAAAAATTTCTGACGAGCTAAAAGAGTTGGCCGCTGAAATTTCGGGCTATTTGGAACTTCTTTCTGACCGCGTAAAAATGATGGATTTGGTCAAAAAAGAATTAATCGAAGTTAAAGATCAATTCGCCACTCCGCGTCGTTCAACTATCGAAGATTCCGAGTTTGAAGTTGATATCGAAGATTTGATCCCAAAAGAAGATATGGTCGTTGTTGCAACGATGAGCGGCTATATCAAGCGCGTTCCACTTTCAGCTTACCGCGCTCAACGCCGCGGAGGCAAAGGTCGCAGCGCAATGGACGTTCGTGACGAAGACGTTACGACTGATATTTTCGCAACTAACACTCACACGCCGATTTTGTTCTTCTCGAACAAAGGAAAGGTTTATCGCCTAAAAACTTATAAACTTCCTCTTGGCACGCCACAAGCGCGCGGAAGAGCTTTGGTAAACTTGTTGCCGCTCGAGCAAGATGAAAAAATTTCGACAATTCTTGCGCTCCCAGAAGATGAGTCGACTTGGCAAAATCTAAGCATCGCTTTTGCAACTTCTGAAGGCGATGTGCGTCGCAACTCTATGGATCAATTCGTTGATATTCGCTCAAGCGGTAAAATCGCGATGAAGCTTGAGGGCGACCAGGCCTTGATTGGCGTGGCTTTGTGCACTGAAAAAGACGATATTCTCCTCTCAACAAAAGATGGAAAATGTATTCGTTTCCCGGTTGAAAAACTTCGCGTTTTCCAAAGCCGTAACTCTACCGGCGTTCGCGGAATCAAACTCGAGAAAGGAAATAAAGTTATCGCCATGTCAGTATTGAAGCACGCTGGCGAAGATTCTGAAATCAAAGATAAATATTTAAGTATCGATCTTGATCAGCGCCTATCTCTACGCGAAACATTGCTGTTTAACAAAAATCTCGCCGAAAATCCTTCTAACGACCTGCTTGTTCAGCCAATCGAAATCCCGCAAATTAAATCAGAGTTGCCGCAAGCAAAAATTGAAGAAATGGCAATTAATGAAGAGTTCATTTTAACCATCACCGAAAATGGTTTCGGCAAAAGGTCATCTGCCTATGAATACAGAATCACAAATCGCGGCGGATCTGGAATCACCAACATCATAACTTCGAAACGCAATGGTAACGTGGTCGCAAGCTTCCCGGTCGAAATGAAAGATCACATCATGATCATCACCGATAAAGGAACTTTGATTCGCACCGAAGTTGAATCAGTGAGAATTTCTGGCCGCAACACTCAGGGCGTAACTTTGATTAAAACCAAGGACGAATCTGTTGTTTCGGTTGCTCGCATCGCTCACACTGGAAACAAAGAGGTTGATGAGGCCGAAACTGGCGAAGATTCTTCTGAGTTAGAATCTGCTGAAATTTCTCAGTAAATTTACTCAGAAAATCACTCTCTGACCTCAATTTACTTCTAGCGCTCACCAACTTTTTCAACTCATAAAAATTAATTTATGAAATATCCGATTAGCTCTCGCATCATCCATTGGCTCATGGCCGCATTAATAATTTTCTTGATCGGTCTTGGCATTTATATGAGTCAATTTTTGAGCAAAGAAGCGCCGAACCGCTTGGATATTTACAACCTTCACAAATCTCTTGGCGCACTGGCTCTGGGCGCGGTTTTTATAAGAATTATCAATCGTGGAATTTTTAAATCTCCGGAACTGCCAAATTCGCTACCAAAAATTGAAAAAATTGGCGCCAAATCAGCTCACTTCGTGCTTTACATTCTGATGATCGCGGTGCCGCTTTCAGGATATTTGATGTCTAATTCTTTTGGTTATCCGGTTAATTTTTTTGGCCACAACCTGCCAAATATGATCGAGCCAAACGAAAAATTATCGCACCTTTTTCACGAACTTCATGAAATCCTGCCCTACGTAATGTTAGGTGTTATCGCTCTTCACATTGCTGGCGCAGTTAAACATCGTTTTTTCGACAAGGCAGAAAACGATGTTCTTAAAAGAATGCTGTAATGCTCAAAAAAAGAATCATTCCCTGCCTCGATGTTAAAAACGGCAGGGTCGTCAAAGGTGTAAATTTTGAAAATTTAGTCGATGCCGGAGATCCGGTGGCGCAAGCTAAATTTTATTTTGAAGAAGGCGCCGACGAGCTTTGCTTTCTGGACATTTCGGCAAGCCAAGAAAATCGCGGAGTAATGCTTGATATGGTTAAAAAGGTCGCCGAAGTTTGCTTCATTCCCTTCACTGTTGGCGGCGGAATTCGTGAACTACAAGATTTTTCAGATCTTTTAAAATGCGGCGCCGACAAAATTTCAATCAACTCAGCCGCACTCAAGAACCCTCAATTAATAACCGAGGCTGCGCAAAAATTCGGCTCGCAATGCGTTGTTGTGGCAATCGACGCCAAGTTAAATTCTGATGGATTTTATGAAGTTTTTACTCACGGCGGCAAAAATTCCACCGGGGTTAACGCGATTGATTGGGCAAAAAAGACTCAATCCCTTGGAGCTGGAGAAATTCTTTTAACTTCAATGGATCGCGACGGAACCAAATCTGGATACGATTTGAACTTAATAGAGAAGATTTGCTCGGCAGTCTCAATTCCAGTAGTTGCTTCGGGCGGAGTTGGAAAAATTGAACATCTTGTTGATGGCTTTAGATCTGGCGCCTCCGCAGCTTTAGCGGCATCAATTTTTCATTTTCGCGAATACTCAATTAAGCAGACAAAAGATTTTCTTAACATGAGCGATATTGCCGTCCGAAACTAAAACCGTCTTCAAACTAATCGCCTTGATTCGCAGGCTATTTTCTTACTTTCTTTGGAAGCACAAAAAAGGTATTTTCGGTAATTCCGTCCATATCGGAGACGACAATTTGATCGCCAGAAATTTCTTTGATTTTTTCAATAACATCTTGAACCAAAACCTCAGGTGCCGAAGCGCCAGCAGTTAAACCGACCCTTTCAACACTTTTAAACCATTCGATTTTCAAATCTTGAGCTCCGTTGATCAAATAAGATGGCAATCCACACTCTTCACCCAAATCTCTTAAGCGATTAGAATTTGAGCTGTTTTGGGCGCCAATTACCAAAATAATATCAACCATTTTTGATAACGACCTAACGGCATCTTGGCGATTTTGCGTTGCGTAACAAATATCTTTTGTGGCCAAGCCTTGCTGCATTTGCGGAAACCTTTTTTCAAGCACTTCAACAATTTTTTTGGTGTCGTCAACGCTTAGAGTTGTTTGGGTAACGTAAGAAAGTTTTTGCGGATTTTTTATTTCAACGCTTCGCGCATCATCTTCGTTTGTAACCAAAATCACCTCTTTTTTAACCCTTCCGCTCGTGCCCTCAACCTCTGGATGACCTCTGTGACCGATTAAAATTATCTCGCGACCATCTTCTTCAAATTTTTTAGCTTCGCGATGAACCTTACTAACCAAAGGACAAGTTGCGTCGATAACATCTAAACCTCTAGCCAAAGCATCTTCTTCAACCTTATCAGAAACACCGTGGGCAGAAAAAATGGTGATCGCGCCCTGAGGAATTTGATCGACCTCGCTTACAAAAATTGCGCCCTTTTTTTTGAGTGATTCGACAACAAATTTATTATGAACTATCTCGTGACGGACATAAACTGGCGGGCCAAATTTTGTTAACGCCCTTTCAACCGTTTCAATCGCCCTGGTAACTCCGGCGCAGAATCCGCGAGGCTTAGCAAGAATAATATTCATTGGGGGAGGATTTTTGATTTATTGTCAGTGCAAAAACGGTAAATCAAAAATCTTAAAACAAAAATTCTTAAAGCGCTTCTTCGTTAATAAAATCCAGAACCAAACGAAACTCTTCATGAATTTTTTTCATGAGTTCATTTTTTTGATCAAAACCCTCTTCTGGAAATTGCTGGGCATGTTCAAGCAGTTTTGACAATTCGAACGCACCAATTGAAGCAGATGCGCCTTTAAAAGCATGAGCAGCCATATACCAAGCGTTATTATCTTGGTTTTTGACCGAGTCTTCCATCTTAACAATATTTCTATGCGCATTGTCTGAGAAAATAGAAAAAAGCTCCTTTTCGAACTCTTTATCATCACCAACAATTTCTCTAAGAAACTTGGTATCGATTGCGACTTTAGTGCTCATATTAGTTAACAATTAAGTTGTAGGATAACGTATCGAGTTTGATCTGAGATGCATTCAAGGCCTTGGTATCGACCAATAACTCAAAATCTCTTCTGCCCATTTCGACCTGAATCATTCCGCCATTTTCAACAAAATCATCGAAAGTTCCGATGGTCATAATCTTATTGGCAGAAAGCTCGTTTAGATGAAGCTTGATGTTGGTTAGATTTTCAATCGAAATGTAAATCGCCTTACATTTTGAAGATGAGTTAAGAGAGATGTTAGAAATTTTGATCGAGTCATTCCCCCTCAATAAAGACTTGGCAACAGGGTCACTTCCATAAATACAGAAAGCGCCGTTTTTATTTCTAAAGCTTGAGTTAACGACTAAATTCTGAATCACATTTGCATAAGCAGCAGCCTCATCTGGAGTAACAATTGCGGCAAAGGCAACATCGGCAGAGACGCTAAATAATAAGATAATCAGTAATCTTGTTATTTTTTTTACAATACTCACTTGCGGCTCTCTTTTTAATGTTGCCAAACCATTTTAAAGTAGAGAGTCCTTCCTACTTCGGTGCGGTTGTTGTAAAGGGCATTCTTAAACTCTGTGTAACGCTTATCGAAAAGGTTTTGGATACCGATGCTAAAGTTGACGCTAGGAGTGTAAGCGTATCCAAGTCTCGTATCAAAACGAGTGTAGCCAGGAATCGCAGTATCTTTTTTTGTGCTGCCGTAACCCGGATTGCTTTGAAGACCTTTTGATAAGCTTTCTGAGTAAAATAACATGTTATCAAACTCGATATTTGGAGTAATGTTGTAGAAAGATCTGAGTTTAATTTGACTGCGAGGAGTTTGACCTTCGGCATTTTGTAACTCATCGGAGCCAGCTAGAATAGAGCGACTATCTCTAGATCCAGGTAAGGTCGTTAAGCGCATTTTAAAGTATTCGTAACCCCCTTCCAATTTCCAATCCCGAGTCGCTTGCCACTTAGAGCTAAATTCAAAACCATAGGAATTACCTCGCCCCTGATTGTCAGCAACAACTGGCTCAATTGTTCTTAAGCTGGAATATTGATTATAAAAAGCAGATAGGTCGAACGAAAGTCTGGAGGTTGGTTTAAAGCGATAACCGGCCTCATAAGCCAACTCTTTCTCCGACACAAAATCAGGACTGCCTTGAATCAAAACGGTAGAAGATGTGCCGGCGGTAATTGTAACATCGCGTTCACCCCTGGTAGGAGTTCTCACCGCCCGAGAAGCCGATGCCCACAAAGTTTGTCTACGCTCCGGGTAATATGCTAAACGAATATTTGGCTGATACTCAAAATCAGTGAATGCATTACGTAAGAATTTTGAACCAACAGTAACATACAACTTATCGGGAATCAGGCCGTATTTTTCTTGAATAAAGCCAGTAAACCACTGGTCATTCCTCCTTGTTGGATAATAGCTAATAGGCACCACTCCAGCTGATGTCGGAGAGTAACCAATATCATCTTTAATTGTACGATAACCTGCGCCCCAGATAAATTGGTTATCTTTGGAAAAATTGTAAAAATGCTGGAAATCCAAATCAAAAGTACGCGCCGCCCTCTTCAAAACCGGAAGCGAGAATTGATCGTAGTCGAAGTAGCCATTAAGCATAATACTTGACTTGTTGTTAATCTTTTTATCCCAGTTTACCACAAGGTTGGCATTGTTCGAATCCTTATCGTTTCTATCTGGAAGAGTAGCGAAATAATTTTGTGCAACTCCACGAGAGGCGTCGCCATGAATAGAAATGTTATTATCGCGAATTGACGAAATATCGTAACGAAAACCAACCTGATCCCTTTTAATTCCATCATTATTTTCACCGGTCCTATTGGCCTTTTCCAAACCTTCTCTGACTGATTTTTTTGCATAAACGCGGTAACTATCATTTGAGGCGGTGGCTGCGCCAAATCTAGCTTCCGTTATTGAGGTATCGCGGTTTCCAACGGTTTGCGAAACATAACTTCCGTGAGTTAAGTCGGCATTTTTAGTAATAATGTTGATCACGCCATTTACCGCATTTGGCCCCCAAACAGTTCCTCCTGGACCTCTAATCACCTCAATGTGATCAACATCTTCAAGCGCATAATCTTGCACATCCCAAAAAGTTCCGGCAAACAAAGTTGTATAAACTACTCGCCCGTCAATCATCACCAAAAGCTTGTTGGCAAACTGACGATTAAAGCCTCTAATGCTGATCGCCCAGGAGTTTCCATTCATTCTCGCAACCTGCACTCCAGGAACCAATCTTAATGCCTCAGGAATTGAAGTGGCGCCAGATCTTCTTATGTCGTCACTAGACAAAATATAATTAGCGGCCGCAGCATCAAAGGCGCGCTCTTTACGTTTCGAGAGCGAAAAAATCTGCGGGTCAAAAGCCGCATTGTTTTTCTTTTCAGTTTCAGTTTCGGCCCAACTTGACTGGGACAACATAAAAACAACCAACAAAGCTCCCAAAAATCTCTTCATAACACCTTCTATTTACTTAGTTTTACATATATCGGAAACATTTTGGCAAAACCAAATATCTCCTTTCTTTCCCATGGATGACTAAGAACTATCTCTAGATAACGATCAAACTTATCAAAAATTATCCTGTAAAGCCTACAAGCAGTAATCAAAGCCGTACCAAAAATATAAGAGCATTTATTTATAAGAGCCACCTTGATCACAAATTCAAACATTGATTCCGTCGCCGAAAAATCCCTCAAGCCCTTCTTAACCACCACGCCGGCAACCTCCACAATCCTTGAAGCTTCGTTCTCCCCATATCTCCTAAGAACATGCCTGTATTCAAATTGCGTACCCGGATATTCATTCGATAGATACTTACAATCGCCTGAAAACATTAATCTCATGCCCCCGATTAGAGCGCCATTCTTAACGACCACCAAGATCTTTCCTTTACGATCGAAAGATTCTTGTGTTTTTCCAAATGCGATCATGTCGCCTTTGGCAAACTCTTCCAAATACGCGCCAGTTCTCATTTCAGCAAACTCGTCAATCAAATCTCTGTCCCGCGTAAAAAAAACTTTGTAACCAAACTTATTTGGCTCAACTGAATCGGGATCCTGATTATAAGAATCGTAAACAAATTTATTTCCCAAATAATCAACTCTTTCGCCGATTCTAATAACGTCAGCAACTTTCTTTGTCTGCGGTAACTCGTCTGATTTTGAAACTGTTTTATTTAATGGACTTGATTCTTTCATTAATGATCAGGGATTGTTGGAATTGATTTGTTTTTGAAAAAAACTGGGTTTCGAAAAAGCAAAAATCATCCTTTAAATTTCCCTTGTTCCAAAACAGGAAAGCTCGGCACTTAAAATCATAATTTTGTGAATAGGTTACAAACAATTTCATACCTAATTGCTATGGCTTTTTTTGGAAAAAACGAGCTTTACAAAAGAAAGCTCGAGTCAAAAAAAAAGCTTAACCCAGATTATGCGCTAAAATTTTATAAAATTAGGCTACGCCATAGAAAAATACTTCAACGCCGCAAACAACTAAAAAAACTAGATTTAGCCAGATCTTACACCTTTTTTTCGATATTTTTGATGTCCCTAGTTGCAATCTGGGTGATATTAAATGGATACATGATCCAAAACGAATTTTGGAGAAATCTTAATCGACAAATCAAGTTCCAAACTTCAACCATTGAAAAGGCCACTTCTTCTTTGATGAGTGCCGTCGACAATTACCTAAATTATGTCGGCGACAAAATTTTAACTCTCAAACAAGAGCAAAGAATCCAAACAATCGCCGGATTTACAAAAAAAACTGCCAGCCGCGACGCCCTCCAAAACAACGTTTCATCGTGGATTAGGATGAGCTTTGTCAACAACGAAGGAAAAATTACGATTAACGCAGGAAATATTTTAGAAAAGCCAATTAACCCCGCAGAATATTACAATATTCCAAAGGTTATGATTGATGACGCCTGGAGAATAAGAATTGGTCGACTTGTTCACATCGAAACCCCGATTTCTTCATATAATGCATTGCCCGTCGCGATGCGTATTGATTACGACGATTTAAAGCCAATTGGAACCTTTATTGCCAACGTTCCAACCGAAGTAATTCAGCGTCAAATTAACTGGGTGTTTAATGACGACGATATTTGCTACGTGGTAGTTAACTCGGAATACGATTTGATCGCCAAATCCTCGACGATGAATGATGAAAATTACGATCAAAAACAGCTTTCACAAAGCAGGGTTTTGGATGAAGTTATCGCTAGCCAAACAGAACTCGAAGATAAGCCGCTACCAAAAATTTTTCGGGTTGGACAGTGCACATTTACCAACTACCAAAAAACTCTTGGCTACAACTTGATAATTGTTGCCGGCTATCACCAAGGAAAAATTTTAAGCAATCTGGGATTTCAACTTCTAGCCTCGGTGGGCCAATCGATTGCGCTTACCGCCCTTTTCATGTCGCTGATTTATCTCTTCCGGCGCACCAAAATATCGCCGTTTGTGCACGAATTAACTAAATCAAAATTGGCGGCAGAGGCTGCCAGCGTCGCAAAAAGCCAATTTTTATCAAACATGAGTCACGAACTCAGAACTCCAATGAATGGAATTATTGGAATGAGTCAGGCGCTAAAAGACTCTGGTCGACTCAGTGGCGAAGAGCTTGAACAAGTTAACACAATTTATCGCTCATCCGATGCGCTACTGCTAATTCTAAACGACATTCTGAATTTTTCTAAAATTGAAGCCCGAAAAATTATCATCGAAACCGTAGTTTTTGATATCAGGGATTTGGTTGAAGACATTGCAAATTTAATGTCCTCCAGCGCCAGCGTTAAAGGCCTGGAAATCATCACCGATATTGAAGAATCAATACCTCAATCACTTCTGGGCGACTCCGGAAGAATAAGGCAAGTAATGACCAATTTGATCAACAATGCGATCAAATTCACTTATTACGGACAAATTATGATTCAGTTGAAGCTGATCAAAAATCAGGGCGATCTTTACTTGGTCAATTTCAGCATCAAAGACAGCGGCATCGGTATTCCGATAGAAAAGATGTCAACAATGTTTACCGCTTTCACTCAAGTTGATATGTCAACAACCAGAAGATTTGGCGGCACTGGCTTGGGCTTGTCGATCTGTAAAGAATTGGTTGAGATGATGCACGGCCAAATTGGCGTTGATAGCGAGCAATCGAAAGGATCAAATTTTTGGTTCTCAATTCCATTCCAAATCGCTCAATCAGACCAGCTGGAAGATTACAGCAAACAAAAAGAAAAAATTGTCGGCAAAAAAATTGCATTTATCGAAAACAACGAAGTTGCCGCAGCCATATTTGGCAAATATTTAGACGACTTAAAGCTGATTAACAAAACCGTTAGAGTTCCTCGCGAAATCAACGAACCAAACAAAATTTCAAACCATGTGTTCGACGAGGTTTCGAAAATCGAAGATGCCGAAGCAATCTTTATCAGCAACAACACCAAGTCCGGAATCAACGCTGTAGAGATAGCGGAGAAAATTAAGAGCAATCAAAAATTGGCCAAAATTCCGCTAATTTTGATGATTTCGATTCAGGAAAAAAATAAAATTCCTCAACAAAAACTTACGCTTTTCGACCGCATAATCCTTAAGCCAATCAAGAGAACGAAACTTCTTCTTTCGATTTTTTCAATATTTGGCATTGATTATTTTAACGCCGACGAAGAAGAAATTCAAAAAGCGGTTGTGGCCAATAAAGAAGCGCCTGTAGAAAAGAATTTGCGGCTACTATTATGCGAAGATAACGAGGTAAATTTGAAGGTTGTTTCGACAATTTTGAAAAGAATTGGCATCAATCCAGATATTGCCGAGAACGGCCAAGAAGCGGTTAATAAATTTCTTCACGTCAAATATGATGTAATTTTAATGGATTGCATGATGCCAATAATGGACGGGTTCCAAGCCACTAAAAAAATTCGCGAAATCGAGATCGAGGAAAAAATATCCGAACCTTGCTTAATTTTGGCCTTGACCGCTAACGTTGGCGAAGATGACAAAAGAAAATGCATCGATTCAGGAATGAATGATTTTATCCCAAAGCCAATCAAGCGCGAAATTCTTGAAGAGATGCTAAAAAAATGGCAAAAAATTTAAAAAATCATGCTCGAAAAAAACTTTCTCCAAGCTTGCGAGGCCGCACTTCTAAAGCTCTTTCAAATAACAGAAGAGCTTGACCAAAACTCATCTCTTGACGTCGATTACGCTGACGGAATTTTAAAAATTATTAACATCGCCAACAAAAAAACTTTCGTCATTAATCGAAATTCTGGTAACCAAAAAATCTGGTATTCCTCTCCGATAACTGGCGCCGACTACTTCTCTTACTCAAACGAATCACAAAAATGGCTTAACGAAAAAAATATCGAATTAAGCGAAAAACTTCTCAACGAACTAAAAAATTTTTTCTAAATCATGAACAAAAAAATACTCCTCATACCTGGCGACGGAATTGGCCCAGAAGTAGTTGTGCAAGCTAAAAAAATTCTCGATTTCTTCACAAAAAATACCGACAAAAAATTCGAAACCGAAGAAGCGCTTCTTGGTGGATGCGCTTACGATCAACTTGGCACGCCATTTCCTGATCAAACTGTCGAATTGGCAAAAAAAGCCGACTCGGTTCTTTTGGGCGCGGTTGGCGGACCGAAGTGGGAATCTTTGGAATATAAACATCGTCCTGAACGTGGATTATTGGGAATCCGCAAAGAATTGGGCTTATTTGCGAATCTTCGTCCGGCAAAAATTTTCGACGCCTTGACCGACAGCTCGACTCTAAAACGCGAGGTAATTTTGGGCTTAGACATCATGATCGTTCGCGAATTAATGGGCGATCTTTATTTCGGCGAACCAAGAGGCGTAACCACCCTTGCCGATGGCACCAGACAAGGCATCAACACCATGTCTTACAATTCAAAAGAAGTTGAAAGAATCGCAAAAATTGCCTTCGATTTAGCCAGAGTTCGCGGCAAAAAACTTTGCTCGATTGACAAAGCTAACGTTATCGAGACTACAGAAATGTGGCGCGAAGTTGTTACCGAAATTGGCGCCAAAAACTATTCCGACATCTCTTTGTCTCACATGTATGTTGATAACGCCGCAATGCAGCTGGTTCGCAATCCAAAGCAATTTGATGTAATTGTTACCGGCAACATGTTTGGTGATATTTTATCAGACTTGGCATCAATGCTGACTGGATCTCTAGGCATGCTTCCTTCGGCATCTTTAGGTGATCAATATTCACTTTACGAGCCGATTCACGGATCAGCGCCAGACATTGCCGGAAAAAATATTGCCAACCCAATCGCAACAATTCTAAGCCTCGCAATGATGTTCAAATACAGCTTCAACTTCATCAAAGAAGCTGAGGCGATAGAGCAAGCCGTTGCCAATATTTTAGACTCCGGCGTTAGAACTGCCGATATTGCCAAAAGCGGGGAAGCCAAGGTTTCGTGCGACGAAATCGGCGAAATGATTGTTTCAGAAATTCAAAAAACTTTGTGAGAGCAAAAACTTTTCTGATTTTCGCGCTTATTTTCTGCTCATCTTTTTCGCGCCCAACGACATTTGATGAGCGCGAAATATGCGAAAAAAATGACGGAATTTGGCGCGAATTTGGCAACGATTGCGCAAACTCCTGCGAAGCAAAAGCAAACGAGTTCGCAATCTGCACCAAGCTAATAATTTCAAGCTGTCAATGCGCCGACCTTTACTGCTGGAATAGCGAGGCAAAAGAATGTCAAAAAATCAGCGATTTCAAAAAAATCTATCAGGCAAAATTAGAGCAAGAAAAAGCTAAAAAAGAGGCTGAAATCAAAGCGAAAAAAGAGTCAAATCAAGCCGAAAAAGACCAGCAAATAATTGTTAAAAAAACCGAAGAACAGATCACAAATAATTCAAAACAAAATAATCCTCAAAGCGAACCAGCTCAACTTCCGCAAGCTCAAGTCAATAATAATCAAAACAATATCGTCGCTAACCCAAATCCTGAAAACAAAACTCAAGAAGCCGAAAAACCTAAAGAAAATAGTCCTTCCGAGGCTTTAAAAAATGAATCTCAGGCACCAGTTTTGGAGCAACAAAAAATCAAACCAGAAATTGATCAAAAGCAAGATCAGGGCAAAAAATCAGAGCCAATTTACAAAGCGCCAGAAATTATTCAGGGCGTTCCGGGACTGCCGGTTATTCCTCTTCCGTAATAACTTTAATACGCCGTCTCTTTGGTCGCCTAAATCAGCACAACACAAAACCTTTCCAATCCAATATTAGCAAAGCTCGGGGCTATATAAAATTTTAGCAGAAAAAATACTTAAAAGGCGTTGCGCAAACGAAAGAGTTTTTTATTTTGCGCCAAAATTTTTTTCACAATTTATGACAAATAAATCTCGACCAACCTCACCGCATCTTCAGATCTATCGCTGGAACATCTCATCCATAACCTCAATTATGCATCGCGCCACTGGCGTCGCTCTGTTTTTGTCAGTAATCGCAATTTGCTGGTATATGGTTTATTTCGCCTACGAAGTTGATAGCGCGAAATCAATGGAAACGTGCGATTGCCCAATTAACGCAATAATCAAAAACTTATTTTCTCTCGTTGCGATCGGCGTGGCTTTCGCCCTCTATTATCACCTATGCAACGGCATTAGGCATTTATTTTGGGATCTTGGCAAAGGCTTTGAATTAAAAACCGCCAAAAAGAATGGCTATCTCGTATTGCTAATATCTTTGCTTTTGACCGTCGCCAGCGTTGTCACAGTTACTTATCTCAAGTTTTTCTAAAATATGTCAAAAATCAAAATTGCTCCATCAACAAAAACTGGATCTCATCACTGGTTAGTTCAAAGAATATCAGCAATCGCATTGATTCCTTTGGTTGTTTGGCTCGCCGGCTCAATAATCCAAATTTCACAAGATCCGCAAGAATATCTTCCGGTATTTTTTGCCTATCCTTTCAATGCCATCGTTGGCATCATATTCATCGCCACCTCGCTTTATCACGGCGCTCTCGGAATGAGAGTAATAATTGAAGATTACGTCCCAAACAAAACCAAAATGCACTTTTGGATTATCTTGATAAACTTCGTCGCAATCGTCACCGCTATTGCTGGCGTTATGGCAATTCTAAGACTTCATTTAATTGGCTAAATGATTTATCAGCAAATTCACGATTTTCTTGAAAAACATAATCTGGAGCTGGACGCCGTTGATTTATTTGGATTTTCTAAATCTAACAAAGCCAAGGTTTCTTTTTTATCGGATGGCAAAGGGGAAATTCCAAATTTTCAAAATGAGTTTTGGACTGCAAAACAACGCAAATCATCCTCCCTTCACGAAATATCATATCGAGCTTGCTTCAAAGCTGAATTGCCAAGATTTTTTATCGAGCTTCTAACCAAGGAAAATGATGTAATTTACGATCCATTTTCGGGAAGAGGGACTACGGTGATTGAGGCCGCATTAAATGGTCGCAAAATTATATGCAACGACGTCAATCCTTTATCAAAAATCCTGACTGAACCTCGACTAGAATTGCCAAAAATCAGCGAGGTTTTGAAGCGGCTAGAAGAAATTGAAATAGACAAAAACATCTCTTCTGACCTTGATCTTTCGATGTTCTACGAAAAACAAACTCTTCAGGAAATTTTGTCTCTCAAAGATTACTTAGAAAAAAAGCGCGCTGACGAAAACGAAGATGCGATTGATCGCTGGATTAGAATGGTTGCCACTAATCGCTTGACTGGACATTCTTCTGGTTTTTTTTCAGTCTATACTCTTCCACCAAATCAAGCAATTTCAGCAAAAAAACAATCGGAGTTAAACGAAAAACATAAACGCACTCCTCAATATAGAGACACCAAAGCGATAATTTTAAAAAAAACCAAAACGCTTTTGAAAAATGTTTCCTTGTCGCAAAAGACAAAATTACAAAAAGCGGCGATATCAGCATTATTCGTAAACGAGTCAGCATCGAATACTAAGGCAATTACGGACAATTCGGTTAATCTAATAGTTACTTCGCCACCATTTTTAGACGTAATAAATTATGCCGCAGATAACTGGTTACGCTGCTGGTTTAATGGAATTAATCTTTCTGAAGTTGAGCAAAAAATATCCACGCACAAAAAATTGTCTGATTGGAGTGATTTTATTTCCTCATGTTTTACTGAGTTTTATCGAGTTATTAAATCTGGAGGTTATGTTGCCTTCGAGGTTGGAGAAGTTCGCAATGGAAAAATAAAGCTGGAAGATCATGTGTTGCCGATTGGCTTAAATGCTGGATTTCGCTGCATTGCCGTAATTATCAACTCTCAAAATTTTACAAAAACCTCAAATATCTGGGGCGTTAGTAATAACGAAAAAGGCACCAATTCAAATCGTATAATTCTTTTTCAAAAACCATGAATGATCAGCTGTACGTAAAAAATCTTGAGGCGGTAATAAAGCAGATAATTAAGCCATTGAAGAAGGTGCCTTTTAATCTCGTGGTCGAATCTGTTTACGATAAAAAAGTTTTACCATTTGATGCTGAAGCGAGAGAGAATAAGGACGTTCTAAAAAAATTGATTAAAGCGATAAAAGATGCTGGAAATAGCGTTAATAAATCCGGCGGCATCATCAGTAAAAGACCCAATGAAGTGGGAAATAAGATAGAATCTTTTGTAAAAGAATCTCTCGCTAAAGTTGGCTACGAAGTAACTTTACAAACCACTAAAACCGGCAAAAACAAATCATTTGGATATCCAGATATGCAGTTTAAAGATGGGTTAGGCAGAGTCTTTTATTTAGAATGCAAAACTTTTAATATTAAGAACACCTCAACGACTCAAAGAAGTTTTTATTTGTCGCCATCGCAAGATCCAAAAGTTAATCACGACGGATTCCACTTTGTTGTGTCGTTCGAGGTTACCAAGAATACAGAAGAAAAAGGCTACAAATGCGCGTCTTACAAACTACTTTCAATTGAAAAACTGCTTTGCGACCTAAAGCATGAATTTAACAGCGACAATAAAAGGCTTTACTCGAAAGAGCTGATTATTGCCGAAGGAAACTTTTAAAAAAATGTCAGAGAAAAAAATCGGAAATTATAACGTTATAGACCACGAATTTGATGTTGTAGTAGTTGGCGCTGGCGGCGCAGGATTACGCGCAACATTTGGAATGGCACAAAAAGGCCTTTCTACAGCCTGCGTTACTAAAGTTTTTCCGACGCGTTCACATACCGTCGCGGCTCAGGGCGGAATTTCTGCAGCGCTTGGAAATATGGGCGAAGACGATTGGCGCTGGCATATGTACGATACCGTCAAAGGCTCTGACTGGCTT
>JACCEA010411596.1_pt1 | contig 15894 bp, 14 predicted proteins | sample 7449851 | NCBI WGS metagenome assembly JACCEA01 (sample SAMN15323453, study PRJNA562643) | freshwater metagenome | isolation source: river surface water | place: USA:Blue River Watershed | collected 2017-08-18 | reverse complement strand
TCCAGCCTGGTGCTGACCGGGCAAATGAGCCGCGAAGCGGCGCTGGAGCGCATCGCCAAGCCCGAGATGGACGAGCACTTCTTGCGCCAGGAGTTCGAGTACGTTGCGCACAAGCTCGACCTGAGTGTGGACGAACTGCAGGCCATCTTTGACAGCCCCAAGAGAACGTACCGCGATTACCGCAACAAGCGCTGGTTGATCGGCTTCGGCGCCAACGCGATGCGCTGGTTGGGGCTGGAGCGGAGGTACTTCCGTTGATCCGTGTCGTCGACTACGGCGTGGGCAACATCCAGGCCTTTTTGACCATGTTCAAGCGGCTCGGACTGCCCGCCGAGCGTGCTCGGCAGGCCTCGGAGCTGGCCGATGCTTCGCGGCTGATCCTGCCGGGCGTTGGGGCCTTCGACACCGCCATGCGCAAGCTGAACGAATCGGGCATGCGCGAGACCTTGGAAGACCTCGTATTGGCGCGGCACGTGCCCGTGCTGGGCGTGTGCGTCGGCATGCAAATGCTGGCCGGTGGCTCGGACGAAGGTCAGCTGCCAGGCTTGAACTGGATTCCAGGACGCGTGCGGGCTTTCGCTGACCATGCAGCGTCGTCCTCGCTGCCCATGCCGCACATGGGATGGAACGACTTGCGCGTGCAAGAGGGTCACCCTCTGTTTCGAGATTTCGAACCCGCGCCTCGGTTCTACTTTTTGCACTCGTTTTATTTCGATTGCGAGAACCGCGAGCACGCGGTCGCCAGCGCCAGCTACGGCTTGGCCTTCGATTGCATCGTCTCTCGGGGCAACGTGCACGGGGTGCAATGTCACCCGGAGAAGAGCCACCACTTCGGTGCGCAACTGCTCAAGAACTTTGCGACGTACTGACCCATGCTCCGCCCACGTCTCATTCCTTGCCTCTTGATCCATCAAGGTGGCTTGGTCAAAACCCAGGGATTCAAGTCGCCCAAGTACGTCGGCGACCCCATCAATGCGGTCAAGATCTTCAACGAAAAGGAAGCCGACGAGTTGATCGTCTTGGACATCGACGCCACCGTGCAAGGCGTCGAGCCCAACTACGCGTTGATCGCCAAACTGGCCGCCGAGTGCCGCATGCCGCTGTGCTACGGCGGCGGTATTCGACACGCGGATCAAGCCTCGAAAATCATCGACCTGGGCGTCGAAAAGGTTGCGGTCAGTGCTGCTGCCGTGCAGGATCCAGCGCTGTTGACCCGCATGGCCGAAGCGGTGGGACGACAGTCCGTGGTCGCCGTGATGGACGTTCGCAAACGCAGCGGTCTGTTCGCCAAGGGCTACGAGGTCTGCACTCACAACGCCCGCACCGCGCACAAGCTCGAGCCGCTAGCGCTGGCGCTTGCGTTGCAAGAGGCGGGCGCGGGCGAGATCGTGCTGAATTCGGTCGACCGGGACGGCTGGATGAAGGGCTACGACCTGGACTTGGCCGTTCAGTTGCGCCCGGCCTTGAAGGTGCCGCTGACCGTGCTGGGTGGCGCGGGCTCGCTGGCGGACATTGGCGCGTTGATCGAGGCTTGCGGCACCGTCGGCGCGGCCGCGGGCAGCCTGTTCGTGTTCAAAGGCCAATACCGCGCCGTGCTGATCAACTACCCAACGGCTCACCAAAAAGACCAACTGTTTGCCGCGGCAATGGGCGCCTAACGCCTCCTGACTGACCATGTTCAAAGATAAGACCCTGCTCATCACCGGTGGCACCGGCTCCTTCGGTAACGCTGTTTTGCGCCGCTTTCTCCGCTCAGACTTGCGGGAACTGCGTGTGTTCAGCCGCGACGAGAAGAAGCAGGACGACATGCGCAAGCGCTACGGCAGCGACAAGCTGCGCTTTTACATCGGTGACGTGCGCGACCCCCGCAGCGTTGCCGCCGCCATGCGCGGCGTCGACTACTGCTTCCACGCGGCGGCCCTCAAGCAAGTGCCCTCGTGTGAGTTCCACCCGATGGAAGCGGTGCGCACCAATGTGCTGGGCACCGAGAACGTGCTGAGCGCGGCCATCGAGGCCCGCGTCAGTCGCGTGGTTTGCCTGAGCACCGACAAAGCGGTGTACCCCATCAACGCCATGGGCATCTCCAAAGCCATGATGGAGAAGGTGATGGTGGCGATGTCGCGCAACTTGGAGGGAACGGGCACGGTGATCTGCGGGACGCGCTACGGCAATGTGATGGCGTCCCGGGGCTCCGTGATCCCTCTGTTTGTGGAGCAAGCGTTGGCCGGCAAGCCGATCACGCTCACCGACCCGGCCATGACGCGGTTCATGATGACGTTGGACGATGCCGTCGAATTGGTGCTGTATGCCTTCGAACACGGCACCAACGGCGACATCTTCGTCCAGAAGGCCCCTGCGGCCACGGTGCAAGTGCTGGCCCAAGCGGTGTTGGAGTTGATGAACCGCCCTGCCCACGAAGTGCGCGTCATCGGCACTCGCCATGGCGAAAAGCTGTTCGAAGCGCTGCTCAGTCGCGAAGAGCGGGCTGCTGCGCACGACCTCGGCGGATACTTCAGGGTGCCACCCGACGGCCGCGACCTGAACTACGAGAAGTTTTTCGATCAGGGAGAGCCGCAGATCAGCGTCGCCGAGGATTACAACTCGCACAACACCGAGCGCCTTGACGTCGAAGGCATGAAGACTTTGCTGATGAAGTTGGAATTCATGCGCCGCGTGTCGCGCGGCGAAGCCGCGAACCCGGAGGACTGAGATGAAGATCGCGATCAGCGGCGCCGCCGGCTTTGTCGGCAGCAACCTGCGCGTTCGCCTCGCCGAACTGGGGCACCAGGACCTGGTGCTTCTGCCCCACCAGAGCAGCACTTCCGCATTGACCCAGCTGCTGCAGGGCGTCGACTTCGTGTTCCATTTGGCGGGCGTGAATCGACCGCAGGACCCGACGGAGTTCAGCCAAGGCAATCACAGCTTCACGCGCGACCTGTGTGCCGCCATGGCGGCGCAGCCGCGCTGCCCCGATGTGCTGTTCAGCTCGTCGACGCAAGCCAGCACCGAAACTGCCTACGGGGTGAGCAAACGGCAGGCTGAGGGCGAGCTGTTGCAGTACGCCGCAGCGACTGGAGCACGCGCCTACCTGTTCAGGCTGACCAATGTTTTTGGCAAGTGGTCACGCCCAAACTACAACTCGGCCGTGGCCACGTTCTGTCACAACATCGCGCGAGATTTGCCCATCACGGTGCACGATCCGGCAGCACCGCTGCGCCTCATTCACATCGACGACGTGGTGGCCGAGTTCTGCCGCTTGCTCGATCAACCAGGTCATACGGGCTTGCAGCCGAGCGGCCCCGAGTACGAGACGACCGTTGGAGAGGTGGCCGCGCTGATCCAGTCGTTCCGGAACAGCCGCGAATCGCTGATGAGCGAACGCGTGGGATCGGGCCTGACCCGGGCCTTGTATGCCACGTACGTGAGCTTTTTGCCCCCCGAAGCGTTCGCGTATGCCGTGCCGCGTCACGAGGATCCCCGCGGTGCGTTCGTTGAAATGCTCAAGACGCCCGACTGTGGTCAGTTCTCGTATTTCACGGCGCATCCCGGTGTGACACGCGGAGAGCACTACCACCATGCCAAGACGGAAAAATTCCTGGTCATCAAAGGGGTCGCTCGGTTTGGCTTTCGGCACATCGTGACGCAAGAGGTTCACGAACTGGTTGTCGAAGGCGGCCAAGCACGAATCGTCGAAACCGTGCCAGGCTGGACGCACAACATCACCAACATCGGCAGCGACGAACTGATCGTCATGCTGTGGGCCAACGAGGTTTTTGACCGCCAGCGCCCCGACACCGTGGCGCAAGCCGTTTACCCATCATGAAGAAGCTGAAAGTCGTCACTGTCGTCGGCACCCGGCCGGAGATCATCCGGCTGTCGAGGGTGATGGCCCAACTCGATGCCCACTGCAACCACGTGCTGGTGCACACCGGCCAAAACTACGACTACGAACTCAATCAGGTCTTCTTCGACGACTTGGGGGTGCGCAAGCCCGACCACTTCCTGAACTGCGCGGGGAGCAACGCCGCACAGACCATCGGCCAATTGATCCAACGCGTGGACGACGTGCTTGCCGCTGAGCAGCCCGAGGCCATGCTGGTTTTGGGGGACACCAACAGTTGCCTGTCGGTCATACCCGCCAAACGCCGCAAGATCGCCCTCTTCCACATGGAGGCGGGCAACCGTTGCTTCGATCAGCGCGTGCCGGAAGAAACGAATCGCCGAATCGTGGACCACGTCGCCGACATCAACCTTTGCTACAGCGACATTGCCCGCGAGTACCTGCTGCGGGAAGGCTTGCCGCCAGACCAAGTGATCAAAACCGGCAGCCCGATGTTCGAGGTGTTGTCCCACTACCGGCCTCAGATCGAGGCCTCCAAGGTGCTCGACCGCCTGGCACTGACGCCGCAGGGCTACTTCGTGGTCAGCGCGCACCGCGAGGAAAACATCGACTCGCCGCGCAACTTCACCCGTTTGGTGGAGGTGCTCAACGGCTTGGCGTCGGACCACGACCTGCCCGTCATCGTGTCCACGCACCCACGGACCCAAAAGCGCATCGATGCCGAAGGCATCCGCTTCCATCCCCGGGTGCAGTTGCTCAAGCCCTTGGGCTTTCACGACTACGTGCACTTGCAGATGACGGCGCGGGCGGTTCTGTCCGACAGCGGCACGATCACCGAAGAGGCGTCCATCCTCAACTTTCCAGCGCTGAACCTCCGCGAAGCCCACGAACGCCCAGAGGGCATGGAGGAGGCCAGCGTCATGATGGTGGGGCTGAGTTTGGAGCGGGTACGGCAAGGCTTGGCGATCGTCGCCAGCCAAGCCCGAGGCGCCGACCGTGACCTGCGCTTGGTCGCCGACTACAGCATGCCCAACGTGTCATCGAAGGTGCTGCGCATCGTCCAAAGCTACACCGACTACGTTCGCCGCGTGGTCTGGCGTCAATACGACTGATGCGCGTCCTCGTCGTCAGCCAGTACTTCTGGCCCGAGGTCTTTCGCGTCAATGAGATCGTTGCCGAACTGGGGCGGCGGGGGCACCAGGTCACCGTCTTGACGGGTCGCCCCAACTACCCCGATGGCGAGGTATTTGCGGACTATCGCGGCAACCCACAGGCGTACGGTCACTACGCAGGCGCCGAAGTGATTCGACTTCCGCTTCGGCCCCGGCACAGTGGCAGCTTGAACCTGATGCGGAACTACTGGAGCTTTGTGTTCTGGGGCTGCCTGCTGGGGCCGTGGCTGCTGCGCGGCCGGCGTTTCGATGCCCTCTTCGTCTTCGAAACCTCGCCCATCACCTCGGCCATCCCTGCCATCTTGCTGAAGCGGCTGAAGCGCGCGCGTTTGCTGATGTGGGTGTTGGACCTGTGGCCGGACACCTTGTCCGCCATTGGCGTGGTGCGCTCGCCGCGACTGCTGGGGGGCGTGGGGCGCTTGGTGGCTTGGATCTACGGGCACTGTGACCTGATCCTTGCGCAGTCCAAGGGCTTCTTTGAGCCGATCGCTAAGTGGTCGCGCGCGCCCGAAAAGACGCGCTATTTCCCACAGTGGGCAGAGGCCGACTTCGATGGGCCTGCCTTGGCGCGCGCCCAACCCGCAGCGGAGATGGCCCCGCACCGAAGGCACACCACCATCATGTTCGCCGGCAACATTGGCGAGGCGCAAGACATGCCGGCCATCCTGAAGGCGGCGGAGCTCTTGAAGGATCGACAGGACATCCGTTGGCTGTTGGTGGGCGAAGGGCGCGCGGCACCGATGGTGCGCGAGCAAATCGCAGCACGTGGACTGCAAGACACCGTGTTCATGCTGGGGCGCTTTCCGCTCGAGCGCATGCCGGAGTTTTTCAAGTGCGCGGACGCGCTCTTGGTGTCGCTGAAGCCGGAGCCCATCTTTGCCTTGACGGTGCCGGGCAAGGTTCAAAGCTACTTGGCTTCAGGGCGTCCGGTTTTGGCCATGATCGATGGCGAAGGCGCAGAGGTCATCGAGCGCTCGGGCGCGGGCTTCACCTGTCCGGCCGGTCGCTCCGACTTGCTCGCCCAGCACGTGCTGCGCCTGGCGGCCTTGAGCGTTGACGAGCGAGACGCCATGGGGCGACGCGGACAAGCGTTCTCGCATGCCGTATTCGGCCGCCAGAACCTCATGGACCAATTGGAAGGCTGGCTGCAGGCCGACGCCCCATGAGCCACGGCACGAGCCCGCCAAGGCCTCGAGTGCTTGTATTCACGCCCTACTTCCTGCCCAGCGAGCAAGGGGGCGGCAGCGTACGGGCCGTGCATCACCTGTGCCAGCACCTGGGAGACGAGTTCGAGTGGGTGATCGCCACGGGCGATCGCGACATCGATCGCCCCTTGGATCCGGCAGCCTGCCAAGCTCTGCGCCACCAAACGGCACTGGATGTTCGCTACCTGCCCTACGGCCCTGCCCTGCTCTATCGCCTGACCACCTTGTTGTCCGAGCCCTGGGATCTGATTTATTTCAACAGCTTGCTGTCGCCGCGTTTCACGCTGCTTCCACTGTTGCTGCTTCGAGGCCGCCATCGCGTACTGCTGGCGCCCCGGGGTGAACTGTTGGCTGGGGCTTGGTCTCAGAAGTCAAGGCTGAAGCGCGTGTACCTGGGCGGTATGCGAATGCTGGGCCTGCTGAAGCGGGTGCACTGGCACGCCACCAGCGCCGAGGAAACTGCCCGACTTCGGCAGTTTCGGTTGGGTCCGATCAGCATGGCCCCCGATTTGCCGGCCCGGTTGTCGGGTGAACCTCCAGCCCCACGGCCGATGGCGAGTGGCCCGCTGCGGTTGGTGTACCTCTCACGCATCGATCGGCAAAAGAACCTCGCCTTTGCCCTGCAGGCACTGATGCAGGTGCGCGCGCCGGTGACCCTGGACGTCTACGGCCCCGTGCCCGACCCCGCCTATTGGCTGCGATGCCAGGGCCTCATGGCTCAACTGCCTGCCCACGTGACCGTGCGTTACCACGGCGCCCTGGCGCCGCAGCAGGTGCCAGAGGCGCTTGCCAAGCACGAGATGCTGGTGTTGCCCACGCTGGGCGAAAACCACGGATACGCGATCGGTGAAGCCCTGCTGGCGGGATGCTTGGTCTTGATCAGCGATCAAACACCCTGGACCAGTTCGGGCGACAACCGCCTGATCCGAGCGCTGCCGCTGAGCAACGCCCAGGCATTCGCCAGCGCCATCGACGAAGTGGCCGACCTCGACCCCAGCAAGCGCTGGGAATACCGAAGGCAAGCCCAATCCTTGGGTCTCAAGCACTTGAAGGCAGAGGCAGCCGTCAGTGCCTCACGGCAAATGTTCCATCAGTTGTGCCGGGACGGCGAGTGAATCAACCGAACTCGCGCATCTGCTGCGCCAACTGATCCCAAGGCGCGGCCCGGTAGCCCGTACGCCCCTCGAACAATCGGCAGTCCAACGACCGGTCGATCACCGGCGAGGCGGTCGGCACCAACTCCGTCGCAAGTTGGTAGGCGTGGGCCACTTTGCGCAGCAGCTCTTGCTTGCTGAGCGCCTCGGCACCGACGTGGAAAACCCCGTGCAAGCTGTCATCGGGGATGACATGGCGTTGGATGACCCGGGCCAGTTCGACGGTAGGCATGGCAGAGCTGATGGCCCTGCTGAACCCCGGCGCAGAGCCCGACTGGGCCAAGAACCACCCGAGCAACCCATGCCCGCTGGCCAGCTCATGCCCCACGATGGAGGTTCGCAAGGTCACGACATGGTCGGCCAGCACTTCGCCGAGGAGCTTGCTGCGGCCGTAGAGGTCGAGCGCATCGGGACGGTCGGACTCTTGGTAGCCACCCCGTTCCCCCGAAAACACGCAGTCGGTGCTGATGTGCACCAGCCGAGCCGAGACGCGACGGCAATGACCTGCCAAGCGGTGCGGCAGGAGCGCATTGATGGGGATCGCGATGAGCGGGTCGTCCGCCCCGGCCAACTGCTTGACCACCCCGATGCAATTGATGACCAGCTCTGGCCGCACCTGCGCGAACAAACGGGTCAGCCCGTCTTCGGTTTCAACATCGAAACCCGTCACCAGTTGCGCCTGCGGGGCGCGTTGCTGGAGCTCCTTGAGCACCCCGAGGTTGCGCACAGAGCCAAACACCTGGAAGTTGGGATCTTGCGCAAACCAGCGCAGAACGGCGTTGCCGAGCATGCCGCTCGCGCCCAGCACCAGCAATCTGCGTCTCTTCAATAAAGTCATTGCCAAGATTCTCCGCGAATTCCATCGCAGGCCGAGGGCACCGCATTGGCCCGCGAAACGAACGGCCCACGTCGCACCCGCAGGGTCGTGCCGCCGCAGGCTTGATTTGCATCCGCCACCGCGATTCGCCTAGTGGGCTCGGGCCATGAAACGGGTCAGCCGTTCATAAGCGTGCTTGATCGGTTTGCTCACGCCCTGGCGCAAGAGCTTCAATCGTTCATGCCAGGCGCCCAGTGGCGCGTGTTCGCGACGTGCTTCGTCAAACAACGCCCAAGCCACGCCCCACTCGCCTCGCCAAAGGGCGTTGCGCGCCATCAACAGAATGGCCCGCCCGCGCGCTTCCGATTGCCACCGTCGGAGCGAATCAGGAAGGTCACCACGCGCGAAGTAGCGATCCAACACCCGAAGGTACTCGCGCGACCCGTCGGCGGTGGCCGCTTGGAAAGAATTGGCTTGGGCGTGCATCCTGTAGAGCGCCAAGTCTTCGTCCAGCATGTGAATCTCGCCGCGCAAGGCGATTCGCATCCAAAACTCTCGATCAGGCGCCAGCCGCAGATCCTCTTGCCACCCCCCGACCGCCTCCAAGGCAGAACGGCGAAACAAGGCTCCCGGCCCGATGTGGCATTCCTGGGAAACGAGCGTCGTGACCAAATCGAAGGGCTTGCAGATGCGGCGACGCAGGCAGCGCGACTTGGCGTCGATCAAGTCGCTGTTGGGAAAGACGCAGACGGCCTCCGGATGCGCATCGAGGTAATCGGTCAAACGCGCGATGGCCTCGGGTCGCAACAAATCGTCGGAACTCAGGTAGCCCAGGTATTCGCCTTGGGCCTGCGCCCAAGCCAAGTTCAACGTCTTGGCCTGGCCTTGATTAGGCTGTCGTCGCCAGTTGACGCGTCCAGCGTAGCGCGCCAGCACGGTGGGCGTGTCGTCGGTCGAGCCGTCGTCAACGACCACGTACTCCAGGCCCGCGAAGCGCTGCGCCAACACACTGTCGATGGTTTCCGCCAAGTACTCGGCTTGGTTGTAGGCAGGCGTGATGAGGCTCACGCGGGGTGCAAGTGTGTTCATGCAGGTGGGACGCTCCGCTTCCCATGGAAAAGCAAGTCTCTGCAGGGCACGGTCACCAGAACCAGTCCCAAGAGCAACAGCAAACAACGCCCCGCGATGGACTCGATCGCCAGCGCCGAAAAGGTGATCAGCACCGCAACGAATTGAAGGGTCCGGTCGCGGGTCCAACGCAACCGAAGCGGCCAGCGCTGCTGAATTGCACAAATCAAGAACAAGGCCGAGGTGTCAAACAGCATGCGCCCCAACCACGCCCACGCTGCGCCCAGTGCCCCCCAGGTCGGAATCAGCAGCGCCAGTGCGAAGATGAAAAGCGGAAGTTCGATCACATGAAGCAACGCCGTTGCCCGGGCTTGGCCAACGCCCTGCAACAAATTGAAGGGGATGTGCGCGAGGCAGTTCACAAACCCCCCGACGGCCAAGATCTGCAGCAACACAGCCGTCTGCTCGGCAGCCTGCGAACCGAGCCAACCCTGGAGGACCTCACCAGCGAAGGCCGCCATCAGACCTGCCAGCGGCAAGGCCCCCACCAACAGCAAGCGCAGTGCGTCGCCGAACATCCGCCGCCGCCGCACGGCATCGCGATCCTGACCGGCCGACGAGAACGCCGGAAACAAGACGGCCGTCAAGGCCCCGGGAAGAATCCAAAGCTTGCCCACGACCTCTTGCGCGATTGCGTACGGCGACACGGCGCTGGCGGACACCCAAGCGCCGATCAAAAAGCGATCGACGTAGCCCATGAAGGGACTGACCACGTTCGAAACGGTCATCCACCCCCCAGATGAGAGCAAGGCGCGGGCCTGAGCCGGGCGCCACCTCGGGACGAAGCTGGCCTCGGGCTTCAGACGGTGAAGCACCCAAGCATGCACCACGCATCCGGACCACCGCCCCAGCACCAGCACTTGCGCCATCGCCGCCAAGTCCGGTCCAACGAAGTGCAGCGCCATCCACGGGCCAAGGAAGGTCCACAGCCCGAGTGGCACCCGGATGAGATTGATCGCCCCGAATGCCTGCAGGGCCTCCAAGGCACCGCGCAAGCCAGCCGTCAGCAAAACAGCCGGTAGGGCAGCCGCCATCCACCAACAGGCCTGAACCACCTGATTGGGCTCCGTCACCCCCGCGATTTGGGCCACCGCCCAAGGCGACAAAAGCACCATCGACGCCGTGGCGACAGCACCCAAACCGAGCAAGAGACTGGCCGCCGTCCCCGTCCACGCCTTCAAATCGACCAAGTCTTGCCCCACATCTCGAGCACCCAAGGCCCGCGACATGCCATGGGTCAGCGCGCGACCCAGCCCGAGATCGAACAGGGACAGGTAGCCCGCCAAGGCCCAGATGAGGGTGAGCAAACCGAATCGCTCGGCACCCAAGCCCTGCAGCAGCGCGGGGATCGCCAAGATGGCGACGAGCAGTGGCAGGCCCAAGCCCAAAAGGTTGAAGGCGGTGTGCCTGACGAGTTTCAAGGCGGCGCTGTGTCGGTTGGGGCTAGGCTGTAAGCGGCCAGGGGCGCGGATTGTAGAAACGACGCCTGCCTAGAATTCGCGGTCTTTCTGATGGGCTGTCGCCGATGCACCGCACCGTACTTGTTTTGTTGTTGGGCGCCCTGCTGCTCATTGCGCCACCGGCCCACGCTTACATCGACCCCAACGCGGGCGGTTTGTTGTTCCAACTTCTCGCCCCCTTGTTCGCGGCTGCAGTCGGTGCCTGGTTGTTTCTGCGGCGTTGGATCAGTGCGTACTTCAGAAGCCTTTGGCGTCGCCTCAAAGGCCAGCGCGAAGAATGAAGCCGATTCCGACGCTGCGGTTTCGCGTAGCGCTGTCGGTGGCTGCCACTGCGCTGGTGCTGCTGTATGTGCCCCTCACAGTGCTGCCCATCCTTGATGGCCTGCTGTTTGCTGCGCCCTGGATCGACGTTGCACGTGACATCGGCCTGCTGGCATGGCTGGCCGTGGTACCTGCAACGGCGCTGGCGTTGGTCGCTTGGCTTGTATCTCGCCTGCTGATTCGCTTTGGCGAGGATCGCGCATCCAGTTGGGCGTGGGCCCTCTTGTTGCTGCCCTCGATGTTGTTGGTCATCCGCCAAGCCGGCCGCATGGGCTGGCAATGGGCAAGAACCGTTTTCGACGTGCAGTGGCAGTTTGCGCCTGCCACCAAGCTGTTCATCTTGGCGTTTGCAGCGGCGTGCTTGGTGGCACTGTGGAGACGCTTCGGCCCTCGCTTGCTGCCCGCTGGGGTACAGGCGCTGCATGGGGCCTCAGGGGCCACAGCCGTGGTTTTGGTGCTGGCCTTGTGCGCCATCGCATGGAACCCTCCTCATTACGTTGCGATGCCATTGGCGCCCTCCGGCGGCGACCAAGTGGAGGGCACGAAGCGGCCGCCGCATGTCATCGTCGTCACGATCGACTCCGTCGCAGCGGCAGACGCCCAAGCTTGCGACCCCGCCTCGGTGACCATGCCCAGGTTGGCGCGCTTTGCCCAGGGGGCGCATTGCTTCGAGCGTTTCTACACCGCATCCAACTTCACCACCTCCGGTGTCAGCACGCAAGAAACTGGGCTGTTGCCGTGGACTCACCACGCCAACCAACCTGACTCCACCATGCTGGCCGCCGTCCGCGGTCACACCGTGGCCGCTCAACTGCGCGCCAATGGGTATCGCACGCACTCGGTCACAGACAACTTCTTGGCCAGCCCACGACACCGGGGCAGTTACGCCGACTACGACAGCAGCTGGTTCACCGAAACCGCGTTGTCAGGCGATCGGTACCGGCGCTGGGCATCTCGCCTTCCCAACACCACGTTGCCCAGGTTGCTGGCCATCAGCTTGGCCCCGTTGAGCTGGGTTGACAGCCGGTTGCACCAGGGACCGACAAGTCCGTACGAGTCCGAAAAGGTCTATGCCGACGTGGCTCGACTGTTGAACCAGGAGCAGCCCAACGGACGCCCCCAGTTCATTTGGGCCCAAACCCTTCCGCCCCACTCGCCCTACCTGCCTCCTGCCAGCACCCGCTACCGCTTGCTGCCCCCGGGTGAGCTGGAGCGCTGGAGCGATTTGCTGCCGGACAACATCCGCTACACGCGGGAGCAACAACCCTTGGTCGACAAACACCGGCTTCGTTACCGCGAGTCGCTCATGGCGGCCGATGCAGCGCTGGGCGAATTTTTGGACCAGTTGGAGCGCGACGGATGGCTGGAACACAGCATCGTTGTGATCGGCACCGACCATGGTGAGTCGTTCGAACAAGGCTTCATCGGACACGCGGGTCCCGACTTGCACGAGGCCCTCGTGCACGGTCCGCTGGTGATCCGCTTGCCGGGTCAGCAGCAAGGTCAAAAGCACCGTCAACCCGTGAGCCAGGCCGATTTGGCGCCGACGCTGTTGGATCTGGTGGGGGCGCCGCCGCTGCCCCAGGCCGAGGGACGCTCGTTGAAACCCCTGCTGGAGGGCGAAGCGCTGCCTCCTGGACCGGTGTTCACGATGACTATGGAGCATCAAAGCCGTTTCCGCCCCATTCAGCAAGGGCGGTTTGCCGTCATCGATGGCCACGAAAAGCTGGTGCTTCAACTGCCTGAGGCACAGGTCAAGCTGTTCGACTTGGCTTCGGCAGGTGGCGAAGCCTTGGACCTGGCCGCCGAACGACCCGAGCGAGTCAAGCAGATGCGGGGCGTGCTCGAGGTGCAACTCCAAGCGGCAGAGCGCCGTCGGCAGAGGCCGTCACATTGAGCCGGCCGACCTTGGCCATCAGCCAGCCCTTGCGCGACTGGCTGAGGCAAGACCCAACCTGGGACGGCCTGCCCTGGACCTTGCGTGCCCAACTCAACTGGCGGGCGCTCCTGGGCAGCATCAACACAAGCCTGAGCCCACCGCCTTCGGTCGATGCCGAGGCGGAATTGCTCTTCATCGCGGGGCCTTGGCGCAGCGGCACCACGGTGATGCACGAGCTGATCACCGCCGCGTTGGGCTGGACCACACCCCAAACTTGGCAGTGCATGGACCCCACCGCGTTCCGCTTGCGGCGGGCACCGAAGTCGGTCGTGGCCGTCGCACGGCCCATGGACGGGCTGCAACTGGGGGCGCTTTCACCCCAAGAGGATGAATTTGCACTGCTGGGCTTGGGCATCGATTCCGCCTACCGGGCGTTCTGGATGCCACATCGTTTGAGCGCCCTGCACCACACCTTGGACCCGGCGTATTGGCAAGGGGATCGCTCCTGGTTGAACACGTGGCAACTGTTCATCGACGCCGTGCGCGCTCCCAGCGCCAAACTCATCCTGAAATCCCCGAACCACAGCTTCCGAATGCCCGCGCTGCTGGACCGTTACCCCAACTCCAAATGGATTTGGATGCTGCGCGATGGGCGCTCGGTCTTCGCTTCGAACCGCAAGATGTGGGGGCAAATGTTTGCCACCCATGGCCTCAGCGTGGCGGATCCTGACGCCTTGGATCGATTCCTCGCACAAGCCTTGACCCGATGCGCCGAGTTGTTGGAGTCCGTGGCCATGCAACTGCCACCGGCTCGGATGGCCTTTTGTCAACAGACGGATTTGCGGCTCGACCCAGCGTTTCACGTTCAGCGAGTCCTTGGACAACTGGGGCTGAAGTTCGGGCCGGACGAGCGCGCGTTTGCCGATGCCCTGCGGGCCACTGCCCAAGGTCGGCTGGACCGCTACCCCGACCTCGATGACCTGCCCCATTTCTGCATCGAGGCCATCGAACGTTTTGATGCCGCACAGCGGCGAGCGCCGAGCGGCGCCCCGACCTCAAACTGACCGACGGGGCATCGTTCGCGCCATCAAGGCGGCCATGCCCGCCATGGCTGGGCGCTCGATCAGGCGATACGCCAGCGCGGCGAGTGCGATCGCCAACAGCAGACCGATCCACGCTTGGACCTCACCGACCACTGGCAGGCGCCGAGCCAGCGCTTGCGCGGGCAAATGCAGCAAGTACAAGCCAAAGCACCAGCGCCCCAAGCAGACCATCGAGGGCCGTGCAAGCAGCGATGCCGTCCAAGGCAGTAGGCCTCGATAAAGCAAGATCACGACAACTGCCCAACACAGGCCCCAAAACAAAAAGCTGCGGTGCCAATGGTCCACCGACACCGACCAAAGCGCGGGCGTTGTCAGCATAAGCACACTGGGCAGCAGCAACTCGGCCAACCGAACCTTGCTCCCCTGCGGAACCCGAGGCGCCAGCCAAGCCGCGATCGAACCACTCAAAAGCACCGGCAAGTACCAACGCATTTGGTCGCTGTTGGCAGGCGCCGAGCCTGAGGGGAACATCAAGGCGCAGCACGCCACCAGGGCAATCACGCCGACTGCGCGCAGCCGCCAGGGCAACGCAGCCCCCAACCAGTAGGCCAATGGCGGAATCCACAGGTAATAGAGGAACTCGACCGGAATGCTCCAGTAAATGCCCCGCCCCTCGCTGAGTGTCAAGTGCGCCCACAGGGCGGAGGTGTCGATGGGCACGCCCAGACCGGGCCCGCCCAACACCCAAGCCGCGAGCAGCACACACACGTACAAGGGCGCGATGCGCGCCACCCGGCGACTGCCGTACATGGCCAACTCGAACCGCCAAGCGCTAGGCCGCGGCCAAGCCAGGGCTTGTTGCGTCAAGAGGAAGGCACTCAGCACGAAGAACAAGAAAACGCCGTGCTTGCCGATGCCCTCCAGGTTGAGACCCGGCACGAGGTGCATGCCTGCTGCGGCGCCATGGCTGGCAACGACCATCAGGGCGGCCAAGCCACGCAAACCGTCCAAGGCGGGAACGCCGTCGGTCCGCGCCGTCACGCAACGCCTGTGTTCAAACTGGTCACCGCCATCATCACGGCGACCATCACGAAGCCGATGACCGCCCCGATCAACAAGATGGCCATCGGCTCGATCAAGGTCAACACCCTCGCCTGCAGCGCGCGTGCGTCTTGCGTCTCCATGTCACCCAGGGTCTTCAACAGCCTGGGGAGTTCGCCACTGCGTTCCCCCACCCGCACCAGGTTCAGCCGGATGGATGGAAACCATTCGCACGCCGTCAGGGCATCGGCAAGCGCTTTGCCGCGTTGAATGTCCTGTGCGACCGTCGTCAACTGCGCTTGGGACGCAGGCAAGCGCATCGCGGCTTTGGAAAGCTCCAAAGCCCTCACGATCGGCACTCGGTTGGCCAGCAAACTGCCAAGCAACTGCGCCCAACGCCCAAGGTCGGTGCGGCGAATCCAACTGCCCACAACCGGCATGCGCGCGACGGCTTCAAGCAACGCGGCACGCAGGGGCGCCTGCTGCAGCAGGGCTGCGCCCAAAGCCACGACACCGATCAGCACCACCAGCACCCAGAGCCAATGCTGTTGAAGGGCGATGCCCGTCTCGATCGTCCAGCGAGAAATCGCAGGCACTTCGGCTCGGGCATTTCGCAGCAGGGGCGCAAACCGCGGCACGACCCCCACAAAAATGGTCACGACGGCAATCGTGCCCGCCGACACCAAGACCGCTGGGTAAACCAGTGCATTCTTGATTTCGCGCCGGGCCGCCAAGTCGTGTTCCATCTGGACCGCAGAGTCCGTCAGCGCAGCACCCAAGGCGCCACTGGCCTCACCGGCCTCCACCAAGGCAACGACGTATGGCGCGAGATC
>JACCEA012090675.1_pt1 | contig 15897 bp, 18 predicted proteins | sample 7449851 | NCBI WGS metagenome assembly JACCEA01 (sample SAMN15323453, study PRJNA562643) | freshwater metagenome | isolation source: river surface water | place: USA:Blue River Watershed | collected 2017-08-18 | reverse complement strand
GGTCAAACATCAGCACGTGGGCTTCGTGGTGGTCCATCCAAACAACGGCGTGAAAAGTGCTCATGTGTTTTCTCTTTCTTTCTTAGTGGTGGTTGTGTTCGGCTTTTTCTTGGCAGCCAATGCAGCGGGCGGCTTCGGGCGCGGCATTCAGGCGTGCTTCGGGAATGGTGGCGTCGCAATCAATGCAGTGGCCATACGTGCCAGCGCTCAGGCGGGCTAAGGCTTCGTCGATTGCGGCCAGCTCGGCGGTTTCGTGTTCGTTGATGGCGAACTCAAGGTCGCGTGCGGTGTTGACTTGCGCGTCTGAATCCTCGTTGTGTGCAAAGTGTTCTGCCGCCACTTCGGCGCGGCTGGCTTTGCCGCCGCGTTGCTCGGCAATTTGCGCCAACAACTCGGCGCGTTGGTTCTCAAGTTTTTGCTTGAAGGCGGTGGCGTGTTGGGCGTCCATGTGTGCTCCTTTTTTGATGTGTTTATCTTGCGCTGGTTAATGAGGCTTGTGTTTGATGCGGGTCAAGCTCTGGCGTGAAGTTGCTAAGGCTGCGATAAACATTGAGCTAAGTCAGTGTTTACGCGAGTGCGAGGGTGCGGCATTTGGTCGATAGAATTTCAACCATGCAAATGCTTCGCCACTCACTCCACATCACCCGCTTCGTGCTGGTGTGGTTTGCGTTGTCTGTGGGCGTGGCCATTGCCTCACCCGTGCTCAACCCTAAGGGTGTGGACATGGTGTGTACTGGCACTGGCATGATGAAGCTGGTGGTTCAGGGCGACGATGACAGCACTGCATCCGTCAAAACGATGGACTGCCCCTTGTGCGCTGGCATTGGCGCACCGCCCCCTGCGTTCAACACCTCGTTGACCCAGCCTTCACCCCTCTCTTTTGCGTTGCTACCCATTGAGGCCGCACGCATTGCCTCGGCCACTGCGCCACCTTTGCCCTCTCGCGGGCCACCTACCTCAATTCGTTAATCCATCGCCAAAGCTGTTGCTTTGGCTTCGTTGCATGGCTGCGCCTGACGCGCTGAGCTGTGTAGGTTTGATTGACTTTGGAAGAGGTGCACATGAAAAACACCATCCGTTTAACTCACGGTCAACTGCTGGCTTCAGCTGGCGATTCGGCCACCCTGTGGCGCGTCAAAGAGGGCGTGCTTCGCTTAGACCAAGTTGCCCATGACGCCACCATCTTGGTGCAGCTGGCATTTCCTGGCGACTTGGTGGGCGTAGAAGCTTTGTGCGCAGAGCCCTATGCCTACACCATCACAGCGTTGACTACCTGCAAACTGGCTGCTCAATCCGTTGAATACGACTTCAACCGATTTGCCGCAGTGGCGCAAGGCTTCATGCAGCAACAAGAACGCACGCGCGACATGATGCGTATGCGCACTGGCCCCGTACGCGAACGCTTGGCTTACTTTTTAAAACTCCTCTCGCAAAACGCCGATGGCTCTAGCCGCAAGCTAGACCGCAGTGACTTGCCAACACTCAAGCAAATTGCTTGCATCTTAGATGTGGCCAGCGAAACCATCTGTCGTGAACTCAATGCGTTTATGCCAGCCAAGGTATACAACCGTGCGCCTCGTGGCGAGGCTATAGGTAGTTTGGCGATGGCAGCTTGATGCATCAATTTCAGTTCAATGTAAATAAGCAAAAAATGAAACAAAGAAAATTTTTATTGACGCCGATTGCTTTAGCAATCGCATTTTCAGGTGTGGCGATGGCTCAAAGCCAAAACGTCAGCAACCTCAACACCGTGGTGATCACTGGCAAATCAGACTCTGTGACTCAGGGCTCTATTGAGAGCGCGAAGGACAACGTCAAAACCATTCCTGGTGGCGCATCTATCGTGGATTTGAACCAAGTCCGCGAAGGCCGTCAGTCAACGTGGAGCGACAGTTTGGGCTTAGCGCCTGGCGTGTTCATTCAAGACCGATTTGGCTCTGAGGAGGCACGTATCTCCATTCGTGGCTCAGCGCTGAGTCGCACATATCACAGCTTCGGCACAAAGGTGATGCAAGACGGCGTGCCGATCAACTACGCGGACGGCTTCTTCGATATGCAAACCGTCGACCCCAATGCTTCGCGTTACGTGGAAGTGTTGCGCGGGCCCAATGCCACTACGTATGGAGCGACCACATTGGGTGGTGCGATTAACTTTGTTGCGCCCACTGGCTATACCAGTGCGGGCAGCGTGGCACGTGCCGAGGTGGGGAGCTTTGGCTACAACAAGGTGTTTGGTAGCACCGCTGGCGTTGGTAAAGCAGATGCGACAAGTGGCAATGTGTGGGACTACTACGTTGCTGGTTCGCAAACCAAACAAGATGGTTTCCGTGACCATGCCGAAATGGAAAACCAAAAATTCTTGGGCAACTTTGGCGTCAAGGTGAGCAAGGACATTGAGTCACGTTTTTATGTTGCTGCGGTGCGTAGCCGCACGCAACTGCCAGGCTATTTAACCAAGGCTGAATTAGAAAAAGATCCATCAATTGCAGCGAGCAACGTGAGTACAGTAACCGCCACTGCGAGTACCGCAGGCAGCAGCGTGGCGGGTATTTATGGCTATCGTGTAGACGCCAACCGTCGCCGCGATGTCGATGCTCAGCGTGTGGCCAATAAAACCACTGTGCGTGATGGCAATACGATTTACGAATTTGCCGCTTATGCGATGAATTACAGCTTGTGGCATCCGATTGACAGCATCATTGAGCAAAATGCCAAAACAGTAGGCGGCCACTTCAAAGCCACGCGTCTGCTGGATCAGCATCAAATTAGCGTTGCGTATTTACCCAGCGTGGGTTCAACCAAAGGCACAGCCAAAGACACCAATAACCAAGGTGTAGCAACAAGCGCAGCCAAATCAAATTACGACCAGCAGTCAAAGAACGACAGCTTTTTCATTGAAGACAAATACAAGTCATCTGAGCGCACCACATGGACAGCGGCTTTGCAATATGACCACGCCAATCGCAAAGTTTCGGATGTGGTGTTGGCATCTAACAACTACGACTACACCTTCAGTCAATGGAGCCCTCGTGTTGGCGTGATGCATGACTTGAGTGTTTCGCAGCAGGTGTTTGCGAGCGTCAGCCGCAACTTTGAAGCGCCTATCTTTGGTTTGGCTGGTACCACCACCACCGCTAATAAAGCGCAGTCAGGTGTGACGGTTGAATTTGGCACTCGTGGCGAAGGTCGCGAAGGGGTACACCAGTACGGCTGGGATGCCACGTACTACCACGCCAGTTTAGAGAACGAATTTTTGTCGGTGTGCTCGAACAATGCTTGTACCACTTCGACCACCACCAACATTCCAAAGTCATTGCATCAAGGCGTAGAGCTGGGCCTCAGTCATTTGTACGACCACCAACTGGACACGCGGTTGGCCTTGCTCTACAGCGACTTCAAGTTTGTGAATAACCCAACGACTGGTAACAACGCGCTGCCAGGTTTCCCGCCGATCATTGTGCGCGGCGAGGTGCTGTATCGATTTGGTGCCGAGGTCAACGGCAAGCCTAGCACCTATGTTGGACCCAAGTTTGAATGGGTGCCGCGCCGGGCACCAATGGACAATGCCAATACCGTGTACAACGATGCTTATGCTTTGCTCGGTTTCAAAGCAGGGCAAGCCATTGACAAAAAATGGTCATGGTTCTTGGATGCACGTAACTTGACCGATAAGAAATACGCTGCCACCACCAACATCGCGGCCAACTACACCACGGCCCCTGGCGATGGTCGTCGTTACTATCCTGGTGACGGACGCTCGGTCTACGTGGGGCTTGAAGCCAAATTTGATTGAACCGAGGAGACAAGATGAGATTACTGACTCGTTGTATGACCGTATGTGGATGGTTGCTTGCTGTCTCTGCGCAGGCGCACGTTGTGTTGGCCGATCCGCAAGCCGTGGCAGGAAGTTATTACAAGGCCACCATGCGCGTGGGGCATGGTTGCAATGGTTCCGCGACCGTGGGCATTAGAGTGCAAGTGCCTGCTGGTTTTCAGGGGGCCAAACCTCAACCCAAGGCAGGTTGGGTGCTCAGCACACGCAAAGCCAAGTTGACGCAGCCGTATGTGAGTCATGGCAAAACCGTGACCGATGACGTGGTGGAAATCAGCTGGCAAGCTGCCACGCCAGATGCCGCATTGCCCGATGACTTCTATGACGAATTTGCCTGGATGTCACGCGTCCCCGAGCAAGCTGGCCCTGTGTGGGTCAAGGTGCTTCAAACTTGTGTGCAAGGTCAAAACAGCTGGACTGACATTCCCACAAATGGCACATCTACCAAAGGCATGAAAACGCCAGCGGCGTTATTAACGATCGAGCCTGCGGCTGTTGAGCATCACCACCATTAAATGGCAGGCAATCTCGTGCTTTCGCGACCCTTGCACCACTGCTCGTCAACGCCCCAAGCGTTGATGGTGGTGCTTGGGTTAATTGCGAGCTTGTCCGTGTTCATGGGCTTGGTGTTCTGGGCTGTTGGAGCACCTTGGATATTGCCATTTGCTTTGCTTGAATCAGTGGTCTTGGCGCTGGCGTTTGTGTGTCACGCCAAATCCATCGGATCAGCTTTGCAAGACGCCCACCGTTAAAAATTAACCCACGAGGTGAAAGTATGAATTTGAAACAAATCATTTGTTTGACCGTATTTGCGTGTGGCGCTGCTATTGCACATGATCACGTTACTAGCCAAGCCATGCCTGATGCACAAGCCATCGAACACCGCATGAAGCAGCAGTTCGACAAGCCCGATGCGCCTTTGGCGGTAGCCCCCGTGTCTATTGAGGGCGACTATGCGGTAGCGGGTTGGATCCAATCGGGCAAAGGCGGTCGCGCTTTGCTGAAAAAAGAAAAGGGCCAGTGGTCTATCCATGTGTGCGGCGGCGATGGTTTGAAACAGGCCTCTGCTTTGGTGCAAACTGGCATGAGCAGCGCCACCGCTGACCGCTTGGCAAAAAAAGTGCAATCAGCTGAGGCCAAGCTCAGTGTCGATCAGCTGAAAAAGCTGTCGATGTTTGACGGCATGGTGAAGGTTGACCAAGGTCAGCATGGCGCACATGGAGCCCATGGCGCGCACGATGCACACGCATCGAATCCCAAACACTAAGATCACATTCATCAACCAGGAGTACTTATGAAATTGTCTAAACACCTCATCGCCGCTGCACTCACCACCGTGTGCGCTGTCAGTGCGCTCGCGCAAAACGTGACCGTCACCGACGCATGGGCACGCGCTACCGTGCAGGGCCAAAAGGCCACTGGCGCATTTATGAAGATTACTGCCAAAGAAAACGCCAAGCTCATTGCGGGCAGCAGCCCTGCAGCTGGCGTGGTGGAGATCCATGAAATGAAGATGGAAAAAGACGTGATGAAAATGTCTGCGTTGTCCAACGGGTTAGAGCTGCCAGCGGGTAAGGCCGTCGAGCTCAAGCCTGGTGGTTACCACGTGATGTTGATGGACTTGAAGGCTCCCCTGGCCAAAGACAGCACCGTGCCGTTGACCCTTACTGTGCAAGACGCAAAAGGTGTGAAGTCCAACATCGAACTGCAAGTGAAAGTGGGCATGCAAGCGCCCATGATGCAACACCACAAGCAGGGTGAGCCCATGCAAGGTGGCCATCATCACGGCGAGCACAAGCACTGAGCTGCACGCTGACACTTTGTCAGCCAATGTCGGCTGGGCTTTGGCTTAATGCGACCTATACACATAGGAGACACGCATGACCAACCCAGCCGGTTTTGATTTCACCAAGTTCGTTCCAGGCTTTGACTTTTTAAAGAACCTCACGCCTGGTGCGAATGCATCGGGAGGCTCGGCCGCTCCAGGTTGGGTGGCCCCCACGCTTGACCCAGAAGAGTTGGACAAGCGCATTCAAGAACTGAAGACGGTTCAGTTTTGGCTGGAGCAAAACACCAAGGCGGTGGGCGCGACCATTCAAGCCCTCGAAGTACAGCGCATGACGCTGAATACTTTGAAGGGTATGAACATGAGCTTCAACGACTTGGCCGAGTCGCTCAAAGTCAAGCCGCAAGAAGCATCAGCTGCTGAACCAGCCAAGCCCAAATACGCATTCACTCAAGCTGAGCCTGCGCATGTTGAACCCGAGCCAGAGGTGGCGCATGAGCCTGAAGCCCCAAAAGCCCCTAAATCCAGCAAGCCCCGTCACAAAAAAGCCACCGCTGCTGCAGGTGGCGTAGACCCATCACATTGGTGGGGAGCATTGACGGACCAGTTCCAACACATTGCGACACACGCCATGAACGACATGGCCCACCGCGCCAATGCGCATGTTGCGGCACATAGCACCCCAAAGAGTGACAAGCCTGTTGCTAAAAAGGCAGCACCTCAAGCTTCGTCAAAGGCGACGGCTCGCAAGCCTGCGGCACGTAAAACTGCTACAAGCAAGACCATAGCTCGCAAGACAGCCCCGCGTAAAACCGTAGCTAAATCTAAACGATGAAGCTGTTTCCCTACGGTCACGCCACCCACCCACAGTGGGAAATGGCCGCAGGCTTGGTGCTGGCGCAGTTGCGTGCGCACATGGCTTTGCCCGAGTACGCCGATGCGCCGACGCTCGGGCTGATTTACATCACCGACCACTACGCTGCGCATGCGCAAGACATCTTGTTGCACCTGAGTGATGAGCTGCCCGAGGTGACCGATTGGGCAGGTACGGTCGGTGTGGGCATTGCAGCCAACAACGTGGAGTACTTTGACGAGCCTGCTTTGAGCGTGATGCTGTGTGACATTTCGCCCGAGCACTACCGCGTGTTCAGCGGTGTGGCGCCCTTGGCGCAAGCAGGCTTGGGCGCAGCACGCGGCAGCACGTTTGAGCCCCACACCGCGTTGCTGCATGCCGATGCGCAAACCCCAGATGTGCCCGAGTTGATTGCCGAGCTGGCCCAGCGCACGGCCAGTGGTTATGTGTTTGGGGGGTTATCGGCCAGTCGGAATGATGTGGTGCAGTTTGCTTTCAGCGGCGACGGAAACATCGCAGGGCAGGGCCACGCTGCTGGCGTTTTTCGTGGTGGCTTAAGTGGTGTGGCGTTTGATGCCCATGTGGCGATGGTGTCACGCGTGACGCAGGGGTGTTTGCCCATTGCACCAACGCACACCATCACCAGCGCTGACAACAACGTGGTGCTTACCTTAGACCACGAGCCCGCGTTGCACGTGTTGGAGCGCGATTTGAAAATCAGCTTGATTGACAAGCAGCCCGCCATTGCCAAAGTGCGGGCCACCTTGGTGGGTTTGTCGGCGGCGCATGACCCCGCTGTGAAACGTACGGGTGAGTTTGACGACGCAGTGCTGGTGCGCCACATCATTGGTATCGATCCTGGGCGTGATGGTGTTGCGGTGGCACAGCCCGTAGAAGTGGGCATGCGCCTTACGTTTTGTCAGCGCAATGCTGCAGCCGCACGCGCTGATTTGACGCGCATTTGTGCCGAGATACGCGAGGCTTTAGAGCCCGAGGAAATGACCGCCGATTTAGCTGGCGCATTGACTGAAGACATCAGCATCAACCCACACCCTGCACGTCGAATGGCTGGCGCGATTTATGTGAGCTGTGCGGGGCGCGGAGGCCCTCACTTTGGGGGTGAGAGTGCCGAGATGCACATCGTTCGCCGTGCTTTGGGCGATGTGCCTTTGGTGGGCTTCTTCGCGGGAGGTGAGATTGCCCATCAAGAGCTGCATGGCTACACCGGCGTGTTGACGGTGTTCACCACCGAGGCTTAATTTGCCCCTGTCTCTCGTAGAGGTTACACCCCGCGTGCGCGGTCTTCTTTGAACTTGGCGCGGAATGCGCTGAACTGCCCAGCCTCTAAAGACTCGCGCACTTCGCGCATGAGGTTGAGGTAGTAGTGCAGGTTGTGCACGGTGGTCAGCATGGGCCCGAGCATTTCGCCGCAGCGGTCGAGGTGGTGCAAGTAGGCACGGCTAAAGCCGCCGCTGGTGCTGCCATCGGGGCGTGTGTGGCCCGCACAGGTGTAGCAGGTGCACGTGCTGTCGAGTGGGCCGTGGTCGGCCTTGTGGCGTGCATTGCGCAGCTTTAGGTCGCCATAGCGGGTGAAGATGGTGCCGTTGCGCGTATTGCGTGTGGGCATGACGCAGTCAAACATGTCTACGCCGTCAGCCACGCCTTGCACCAAGTCTTCGGGCGTGCCCACGCCCATCAGGTAGCGCGGTTTGTTCTCGGGTAAGCGGTGGGGCGTGTGCGCCATGATTTCCAGCATTTGGTCTTTGGGCTCACCCACGCTCACGCCGCCAACGGCATAGCCAGGGAAGTTCATGTCCACCAGCGCTTCGAGTGACTCTTGGCGCAAGTTGGTGAACATGCCGCCTTGCACGATGCCAAACAGCGCATTGGGGTTTTCTAAGCGTGCAAATTCGTCCTTGCTACGCACGGCCCAGCGGCGGCTCATTTCCATCGACTTGCGGGCTTCCGCCTCGGTGGTGAGGTGGCCTTTGGTTTCGTACGGCGTACATTCGTCGAGTTGCATCACGATGTCGCTGTTGAGCGTGGTTTGAATTTGCATGCTCACCTCGGGCGACATGAACAGCTTGTCGCCGTTCACGGGTGAGGCAAAGGTCACACCTTCTTCGGTGATCTTGCGCATCGCACCCAGTGACCACACCTGAAAACCGCCGCTGTCTGTGAGGATGGGTTTGTTCCAACGCTCAAAGTCGTGCAGGCCGCCAAAGCTTTGCATCACATCGAGGCCAGGGCGCATCCACAGGTGAAAGGTGTTGCCCAAAATGATTTGCGCACCCATCTCTTCCAAGCTGCGCGGCATCACGCCTTTGACCGTGCCGTAGGTGCCCACGGGCATGAAGATGGGCGTTTGCACCACGCCATGGTTGAGCGTGAGCGTGCCACGGCGGGCATGGCTGGATGTGTCTTTGGTGAGAACGTCAAACTTCAACATGGTTGGTCTTTCAAGCAGATTTTTTCTCTAACAGCATGGCGTCGCCATAGCTAAAGAAACGGTATTGGTTGGCAATGGCGTGACGGTACAGCGCGTGCATGTGTTCAAACCCTGCAAACGCGCTGACCAACATGAGCAAGGTGCTCTTGGGCAAATGGAAGTTGGTGATCAACACATCCACCACCTTGAATTCAAAGCCAGGCGTGATGAAGATTTGCGTGTCGCCACTTGTCAGCCCACTTTGTGCCCAGCTCTCGAGTGTGCGTACGCTGGTCGTGCCCACGGCCACCACACGGCCACCGCGCGCACGGCAGTCGGCAATGGCTTGGATGGTTTCGGGCGGGATGTTGTACCACTCGCTGTGCATGCGGTGCTCGGCCAAGTTCTCGGTCTTCACAGGTTGAAACGTGCCCGCGCCCACATGCAGGGTGACGCTGGCGCGTGACACGCCTTTCGCCTCTAGCCCTTGCAGCACGCCCTCGTCAAAGTGCAGCGCAGCGGTGGGCGCTGCGGCGGCACCTGGGTGTTTGGCAAACACAGTTTGGTAACGGCGTTCGTCCTCGGCTTTGTCTTCCTCGGTCTCGTGCTGCGCGTCTGCGGTGTTTTGGTGGCGCTCAATGTAGGGTGGCAACGGCATGTGGCCGTGTGCTTGCATCAGCGCATGCGGCTCATCGCTGAATTTGAAGCGGAACAATGGCCCGTCATCGTTGGGCCAGCGGTCCATGAGCGTGGCGGTGAAACCGCCTTGTTGAGGGCCACCATCCATCAGCAGCTCAGTTCCCACAGGCGGCTTTTTGCTTACCTTCATGTGGGCTACCACTTGGTGGTCCGTTAGCACGCGTTCCACCAAGAGCTCTAGCTTTCCGCCTGTGGGCTTTTCGCCAAACAAGCGGGCTTTGACCACTTGGGTGTCGTTGAAGACGAGCAAGTCACCCGCTTTGAGCAGCGAGGGCAGGTCTTTGAAGATGCGGTCTTGTGCGGAGAGGTCGCGGCCATCGAGCAGGCGTGAGGCGCTGCGCTCAGAGGCGGGGTGTTGGGCAATCAGGGACTCAGGCAGTTCGAAATCGAAATCGCTGAGCGTGTAAGTGTGTGACATGCGCTTGAGGGCCGGACGGGCCCGTTCCAAGTTGAAGGGAATCAAATGACAGAGGCACAATTGTCCCATGACTCGCGCCAAGCCATCCGTGAAGCCTGAAGCCAAAACGGACACCAAACCTCTTTCCGCACCGCAAAAAGCGTTGCGCAAGTTGGGGCTGGACCGCGACATTGATTTAGCTTTGCACCTGCCACTGCGCTACGAAGACGAAACGCGCATTGTGCGGCTGGCCGATACGCGCGAGGGCGACATGGCGCAAATCGATGCCACGGTGGTGTCGTGCGAGATTGCTTACAAACCGCGCCGCCAATTGCTGGTGGTGGTGGACGATGGGTCGGATACGTGCACGCTGCGTTTCTTTAGTTTCTATCCATCCCAACAAAAAGCCCTGGCCGTGGGCAACCGTTTGCGGTTGCGTGGCGAGGTGAAGGGTGGCTTCATGGGGCGCACCATGATGCATCCGAGCTTTCACATGGCGGGGGGCGAGTTGCCCAACGCGCTCACGCCAGTGTATCCCACTTCGGCGGGCTTGCCGCAGGTGTATTTGCGTAAGGCCGTGCACAGCGGGCTGGTGCATGCCGCGCGGCATGGTGCGTTTGTCGAGACGATTCCACCTGAGCACATGCCACGCTCGGCCATGAGCGCTGGCGCGAAGGCGTGGAGCTTAGAGCAAGCCTTGCACTTTTTGCATCACCCCACACCCGATGTGTCGCTGGCGCAGCTGGAGGACCGCACACACCCTGCCTGGCAACGTCTGAAAGCCGAGGAGCTACTGGCGCAGCAGCTGTCGCAGCTGCAGTCCAAGCGTGCGCGTGACGAGTTGCGCGCGCCTGCATTGGTGCTGAGTAAGGGGGGGTTGCATGAGCAGTTGCTGGGCGTATTGCCGTTTGGTTTGACGGGCGCACAGCGCCGCGTGGGCGAAGAAATTGCGCAAGACTTGATGCGCCAAGTGCCCATGCACAGACTGCTACAAGGCGATGTGGGCTCGGGCAAAACCGTGGTGGCCGCGCTGGCTGCAGCCGTGGCAATGGATGGTGGCTGGCAATGCGCGCTCATGGCACCCACCGAAATTTTGGCCGAACAACACTTTCGCAAACTCATTGGTTGGCTGGAGCCTTTGCTTACGCCGATAGGCAAACGCGTGGCGTGGCTCACGGGGAGTCAAAAGAAAAAAGAACGCACCGAAATGTTGGGCCTCATTGCCAGTGGTGAGGCCGCGTTGGTGGTGGGCACGCACGCGGTGATTCAAGAACAAGTGCAGTTCAAAAATCTGGCTTTGGCCATCATTGACGAGCAGCACCGCTTCGGTGTGGCACAGCGTTTGGCCTTGCGCGAAAAAATGCTCACGCACGACGGCATGCCTGAACAAGAACCGCACATGCTGATGATGAGCGCCACACCCATTCCCCGCACTTTGGCCATGAGCTACTACGCCGACCTCGATGTGTCCACACTCGACGAGTTGCCGCCAGGGCGCACACCCGTGGTGACCAAACTGGTGTCTGAAGCGCGGCGTGATGAGTTGATTGAACGCATTCGCCACCAGCTTGATGAAGGGCGTCAGGTGTATTGGGTGTGCCCGTTGATTGAAGAAAGCGAAGCGCTCGATTTAACCAACGCCACCGAAACGCACGCCTTGCTGACCGAAGCGCTCAACCCCCCAGGCATGAAGCCGGTGCTGGTGGGGTTGCTGCATTCACGCATGTCGCCCGTCGACAAAAAAGCGGTGATGGCCCAGTTTGAGGGTGGTGCGATGGGCGTGTTGGTCAGCACCACCGTGATTGAAGTGGGCGTGGATGTGCCGAACGCATCGTTGATGGTTATTGAGCATGCTGAACGATTTGGCCTGAGCCAGTTGCACCAATTGCGCGGGCGGGTGGGGCGCGGCGCGGCTGCATCGGCCTGCGTGCTGATGTACGCCACGGGAGAGAGCGGGCGTGTGAGTGAGACGGCGAGAGAGAGACTGCGTGCGATGGTGGAAACCTCAGACGGGTTTGAGATTGCAAGGCGAGATTTAGAAATTCGTGGCCCAGGTGAATTTTTAGGCGCTCGTCAATCGGGTGCTGCTTTGCTGCGCTTTGCCGACTTGGCGCAAGATGGTGAGCTGCTGCAATGGGCGCGAGAGTTGGCGCCTTTGATGTTGGATATATATCCAGAATTGGCTGAGCGGCATGTGAGCCGCTGGTTGGGTGGAAAATCGGATTTCTTGAAGGCTTAAACCTATGACCCTCACCGAACTCAAATACATCGTGGCTGTGGCCCGCGAGAAGCACTTTGGCCGCGCGGCCGAAGCCTGCTTTGTGTCGCAGCCCACGCTGTCCGTGGCCATCAAAAAACTCGAAGAAGAGTTGGATGTGAAGCTGTTTGAACGCAGCGCCAACGAGGTGGCGGTCACGCCTTTGGGTGAAGAAATCATTCGCCAAGCGCAAAGCGTGTTGGAGCAAGCGGCCAACATCAAAGAAATTGCCAAGCGCGGCAAAGACCCATTGGCGGGGCCTTTGAAGTTGGGCGTGATCTATACGATTGGCCCCTATTTGCTGCCGAGTCTCGTGCGCCAAGCCATCTCAAAAACACCGCAAATGCCGCTGATGCTGCAAGAAAACTTCACTGTGCGTTTGCTAGAAATGCTGCGCACGGGCGAGATAGATTGCGCCATCTTGGCTGAGCCTTTCCCTGATACGGGCCTTGCCACCGCGCCCTTGTATGACGAGCCTTTCATGGCGGCCGTGCCTAGCAACCACCCACTTTCCACCTTAAAGCAGGTGAGTGCGGATGCGCTGAAAAACGAAACCATGTTGCTGCTGGGCAATGGTCATTGCTTCCGCGACCACGTGTTGGAGGTCTGTCCAGAGTTTGCGCGTTTCTCAAGCAACGCTGAGGGGATTCAAAAAAGCTTTGAAGGCTCATCGTTGGAGACCATCAAACATATGGTGGCCGCAGGCATGGGTGTGACGCTGGTGCCGCGTTTGAGTGTGCCCAAAGAGGCGCTAGACACACAAGTTAAGCGCAAGAAGAGTGAAGAAACCTATGTGCGTTATTTGCCCATCACCGATGACAAGGGCGGTGATCCACCTACGCGCCGCGTGGTGTTGGCATGGCGTCGCAGCTTTACGCGTTACGAGGCGATTGCGGCTTTGCGAAATGCCATTTACGCCTGCGAGTTGCCTGGCGTGAGTCGTTTATCTTGAGGTCAGTTGATGCGTGAGCGTTTGAATCTTTATTTGGACTTGATCCGTTGGAACCGTCCCGCAGGCTGGTTGCTGTTGCTCTGGCCTTCACTCTCTGCTTTGTGGGTGGCTGCCGATGGTTGGCCAGGCTGGCATTTGTTGGCGGTGTTTGTGTTGGGCACGATCCTCATGCGCAGTGCTGGCTGCTGTATCAATGATGTGGCCGATCGTGAGTTTGACCGCCACGTCAAGCGCACAGCCGAGCGCCCGGTGACGCGCGGTGCGGTGTCGGTGCGCGAAGCTTTGCTGGTGGGCGCGGTGCTGGCGCTGGCGGCGTTTGGTTTGGTGCTCACCACCAACCCCGCCGCCATCGTGTGGTCGTTTGCAGGCTTGGCTGTGACGTTGATTTATCCCTATGCCAAGCGCTATGTGTCTATGCCGCAAGCCGTGTTGGGTGTGGCGTTTAGTTTTGGCATTCCTTTGGCGTTTGTGGCGGTGGGCAGTGCCAACCTTGCGTGGCAAGACGTTACATGGCAAGCCTTGAGTGATGCAGTGCCTATGCAGGCTTGGGGCTTGATGTTGTTCAATTTGTTTTGGGTGTTGGCTTACGACACCGAGTACGCGATGGTGGACCGTGACGATGACATGCGCATTGGCATGAAGACCTCGGCCATCACTTTGGGGCGTCATGACATATCGGCCATCATGGCGTTTTATGCGGTCTATCTATGTGGCTGGTACGGCTTGCTTGAATCTGAAAAACTAGGGGGGGCATGGACGTTTGCTCTGATCATGGCGGGACTGCAAGCAGCATGGCATTTTTTGCTGATCTTGGACCGTTCACGCGAGGGTTGTTTTCGCGCATTTCGTTTGAACCATTGGCTTGGTGGCACTGTGTTTGCGGGATTGGCCGTGGGCTACGCTTTGCGTTAAGTCGCACATTGATTCAATATGAAAAAAAGCGCTTGGGCATTTGCCGCAAGCGCTTTTTGTTTGGAGCTTTAAGCGTGTTGCTTAATGAGCTTTGGCTTTCTTAGATTTTTTCTTTTTCAGCTTCTTTTTCTTGGCCTTCTTAGATTTTTTATCTGCATGGGTAGGGGCTGCTGGGGTTGCGCTGTTGTTGCCAGGTGATGCTTGGTCTGGTTGAGCGGCGGGCGCAACTGGCGTGGCAGGTGCTTGCGCTTCAGAAGTCAATGGCAAGCCCAAAGCGAGCACAGATAAAAGGGAAAGAAGGAGTTTGTTCATGGATACGGAAAGTTAAAAATCAACGGTGCATTGTCTCATTACTTGTAAGGGATTAAGCCCCAAACTCGTCGCCGAGCTCATGGGCGCGCAGTTGTGCCGCCTGAAGGGCGGTTTGGAACAGCTCGCTCACATGGGCGTTTTGCATGGATGTGAGTGCGGCATAGGTGGTGCCGCCCTTCGATGTCACCCGTTCGCGCAGCAATGCAGGGGGTTCGCTGGCTGTCTTGGCCAGTTTTGATGCGCCTTCAAACGTGCCGATGGCCAGTTGCGTAGCTTGTTCTGCAGTCAGCCCCATCTTCACGCCCGCCTCGACCATGGCTTCAATAAAGAAGAACACATACGCAGGGCCAGAACCAGAAATGGCGGTGACCGCATCCAGCAGAGGTTCGTCTTTGACCCAAAGGAGTGCGCCCGTGGTGGCGACGACGTGCTCAATCCACGCTTGATCAGTCGCCGTGACGGCGGCACGTGCAAACAAGCCGGTTTGACCAAGGCCAACCAGTGCTGGCGTGTTGGGCATGGCGCGCACCACACGCTCTGTGCCAAGCCAGTTGGCAATGCTGTCGCTGCGAATGCCAGCAGCCACGCTCAGATGCAGGGCGTGGGTGCAGAAATCACGCGTTTGTTGCGCGGCTTCTTTGAAGGCTTGGGGCTTGACGGCCCAAATAACCAAGTCCGCCTCGGTCAAAGTGGCGTCGGCGGCGGCCAAGACGCGCACGCCATATTGGGCTTGCAGGCGTTGTCGCGCCTCTTCAAAAGGCTCAACCACCAAGATGCGGTTGGCGGGCGTGCCCTGCTTGATGAGGCCGCCAATGATGGCGCTGGCCATGTTGCCGCCGCCAATGAATGCAAGGGTTTGAGGGGTGTTGGAGGGTGTAGACATGGCGGAATTGTCGGTGAATCTGAAAAGAATCAGAAAAAAAGTTTGACGCTGCCCAAAAAGTTATGGCATAATCTGCGGCTCCGCTAAAAAAGCGGGGTTTATCTGCCCCAAGTTGAAGCATTGCGAGTGGTTCGCGATGTGGATGACGGGCCCAAGACTGATCGGTTCAATGTATAGCCAGCCTGTAAAGGCAAGTTGTGCAAAGGCTGATGCAAGTTGGGAATATTGAAATGATCCAAACTGAATCTCGGTTAGATGTCGCTGACAACACCGGCGCTAAGTCTGTTCTGTGCATTAAGGTGCTCGGCGGTTCAAAGCGTCGCTATGCAAGCGTTGGTGACATCATCAAGGTGAGCGTTAAAGAAGCTGCGCCCCGCGGCCGCGTCAAAAAAGGCGAGGTTTATAGCGCTGTTGTGGTTCGTACTGCCAAAGGCATCCGCCGCGGCGACGGTTCGCTCGTTAAATTCGATGGCAACGCGGCTGTGTTGCTCAATGCAAAGTTGGAGCCTATCGGCACCCGTATCTTCGGCCCAGTGACGCGCGAGTTGCGCACTGAGAAGTTCATGAAGATCGTGTCATTGGCTCC